>Ga0209227_1002178_pt1 | contig 14343 bp, 13 predicted proteins | sample YNPBryantNP2012_FD_185815 | JGI IMG/M metagenome (GOLD analysis project Ga0209227, IMG submission 185815) | Anoxygenic and chlorotrophic microbial mat microbial communities from Yellowstone National Park, USA - YNP Bryant NP 2012 (SPAdes)... ...
TGTGCTTCTTCTGAAAGAGAACGCGGACCGGGGATGTGGTGCTGTTCTGTTTTGCCAAGGATGGCACCCCAGCCCCGGCCCGCTGGCTTGCGGGACTACCCGCGGGATAGTGCGGCAAGGGAACGCGAACGGCTCCATAACTGCGCTGCATGGTTCTTATTCATGTCAAGGCCGCGGTCGCGGTGATGCTCGAAGGGACTGAGCTGCTTCATTCCGCGAACGCGGGGTTCACCGTTAGAATGGCCCCGTGGAAGCACGACCGAAAGTCGTTGAGGAGGCTCGGGGAGAAGCCCTTGCCGCGGAGGGGCCCATGCGGCTCCTCCTGGTCTACTGCGGGGGAGCGGGGCCTATCGGGGCGCGCGATCCCTTCAGCCTCGCCTTCGACGACACTTTCGCCCTGCGCTTCCTGCGGCACCTGGCGGGCGACCGCGACTACTGCAACGGTTGCGGCGTCCTGTGCGACCACTGCCGGGACACCTACGGTATCGATTTCTCCGGTGAGGTGGTGGGGGTCCTGCAGCTGCCGGGCACACTGCCCTACTACCTGGATGACCCCTCGGGCATGCTGGGCGGGGACCTGCCTCCTCACGAAGTGACCGTGGCGGTCAACCTGCACGAGGAGCTGCTGCTGGCCCTGCCCGAGGCGGCGGCGCGGGCCGGCTCCCGTCTGCTGCTGGTTCCCTCCGAGGCGCCGGGGTGGACCAGCGGGTGGGTGCGGGGTAGGGTGCGCTCCGCCTGCCGGAGGCTGGGGATGCACGCCGATTTCCCCAAGCCCTTCTGCTCCCTACGCCGCGGCGTCCACCCCTGGCAGGACCGCTTCATCGAGCATTTCCGCATCGGGCGACCGGAGCTGGAGCTAAAGGTGCGTGACGGCTATATCAGGGAAGCCAGGGTGAGGGTCAGCGCCCCCTGCGGCAACACCTACTTCGTCGCCTTCAACCTCAAGGGGGTCCCCGCGAACGGAAGAACGGTGGAGGCGGTGGCCAAATACTGGCACAGCTTCCCCTGCGTGGCCTCCATGGAGATGGACCGGGAAGCGGGAGACACCATCCTGCACTTGGGGGGCTACCTCCATTACGAGGCCCTGCGTGCCGCTCTAAAGGAGCAGGGCGTGGCGGTGGAGGTCCCCCGCCCCCACCGACCGCTGTGAGGGGCGGTGAAGGCTCGGGAGATGACCATTCGATATGAAGGATTTGCTGTCCCGGTGGTAGAATCCTAAACGGAGGAGGGGAGTCTCAGAAGAGAAAGGAGAGCAACATGTCGAGGAGAATGACGCTGGTATAAGTGGCGCTGCTCTGCCTGGCGCTGCTGGCCGGGGCGCTGGGATGCGGAGGGAGCGGCAAGCCCGACCCCAAGCAGACGGTCACAGACTTCTGGAACGCCATGAAGGCGGGAGATTACAGCAAGGCGCTCTCTTACATGTCCACCACCCTCGACCTGGAGAATATCAAGAAGAACCTCGAGGGGGAAGAGCCCGGGGAGAAAGAGATAACCGACGCTCTCATCAAGAAGATGGACATGGTCCCCAAGAGCAGCAAGACGGAAGGGGACAATGCCACCGTCAACACCGAGGTGACCATGCCCGACATGGAAAAGCTGGTCGAGGAGATGTTCAAGTTGATCGGCGAGATGATGGAGTCGGGGATGGACATCTCCCAGATGAGCGAGGAGCAGATAGCCGCCGCGCTCATGGAAAAAATCGGCAAGATCATCGGGGAGCTCCCCACCGTCACCAAGACCATGGACATCAAGATGGTCTGGGAGGCGGATGCCTGGAAGATCAAGACCAACCCCTTCGAGGACATCGAGAAGGCCTTTGAGCGCTTTCAATAAGGCGCCTGCGGCAAAGCCATATCAGTAACGAAGGGAGCGGGCGATCGGGCCCGCTCCCTTTCTCGTGAGGATCATCGCCTGGTGGGCTGACCCACACCTAGCGACGGTATTCAGGGATCCAGTTGTTCTCGACGTACCAGTCGATGGTGGCGTCCCAGCCCTTCTTCAGGTCGGGGTGCTTGAGCTCGAACCCCAGGGACTCGATGGCCGAGATGTCGTAGGTGTGGTCGCTGATCCCGTAAGAGAAGAAGGGCTTGTCCCAACGCGGGCGGAAGGCCGGCTCCAGCCGGTGCTTGATGACCAGGTAATCCCAGCGCCGTTGGAGGAGGTTGTTGAAGGGCCGGAAGACGGCATCGGGCATGGCCATGCCCGACTTCGCCAGCAACTTGATCGGCAGCCGGGGCAGGCGCAAGGGGAGCTCCACCGTCTCCATGCCCACCGCGCGCAGCAACAGGTGGATCATGTCCCCGAAGGCGATGTGGGTCTTGTCGGCCACGTTGAAGGCCCGCCCCACGGCCTCCGGCCGGTTGAGCAGGAAGACGGCGGCGCGGGCGATGTCCTCCACGTGCACCAGGTTGTTGACGAACCCGCCGGTGGGTAGAGGCATCTTCTTCAGGCCGGTCTCCCGCAGCAGGCAGGGGATGCCCACGAAGAGGGAGGCCGTGTAGATGCCCCGGGGGCCGTACACGGCGGTGGGCCTGATCACCGTCACCGGCAGACCGTGGTCCCGCTGGAAGCGCAGCGCCTCCCGCTCAGCCAGCACCTTGGTGACGGCGTAATGGTTGTCGGGGCGGGGCGGGAAATCCTCGCGGATGGGCTGCTGCTTGTGGGAGCCGTAGATGTCGCAGGAGGAGAACTCCACCACCGTCTTCAGCTCGGCCTTGAGCGCGGCTTTGCACATGATGCGGCGGCTTCCCACGTTGGCCCGCTCCAGGAACTCACGGGTCTTGGAGTGGTCGAAGACCGCCGCCACCATGATGATGTGGTCCACCCCCTGCACCATCCGCTCCACGTCGTCCGGGTCGATGAGGTCACCCGGAACTATCTCCACCCCCAGGCTGCGCAGGTAAGAGAAGTCCGCGTTGGGCAGATCGGTGGCCCTGACCTCGTAGCCGGCGGCCAGCGCCGCGTCAACCACATGGGAGCCGATGAAACCAGCGGCCCCCGTCACCAGAACCTTCTCGCCGGAAGCTCCCATCTTCCTCCTCCTTGCCGGGGGCGGCACCGGGCGGACCGCCCGCCGCTTCCGCTTGCCTTACCGCTCGCTCCTCGGAAGCCGCCCTCTCCACCGCCGCTGATCCCATTATAAATTGGTCCAACCAATTTTTCAACGGGCCGACGGCACCCATCCCGGGCACCGGAAAAAGCTCGGGGACCGCTTTTCCCCGGGACGGGAACGGCACTTCTCACCCCGGTGATCCCCTGCGACCTTCGGGTCGGTGCGGCTGGCTCTCCCCGTCCCGCGATGCTGCGCCGTGTATTATCATCTGGCCATGGGCGGAGCGCTTGAGACGAGGACTTACCGACTCCCGGAGATCGACCCCGGGTCGGTGAAGGTGGGAATGGGGACGGCGGGGAAGGCCTCCCGGCTCCGCATACCGCAGGGTTGGGACCACGTGATCCCATTTGAGGAAGCGGCAGCTATGCTCCGGGCGCTGAAGGAGGGGCGCATCGCAGCGGCGGTGCGGGGGGAGCTGGAGGCCCGCCCCTTCCTGGAGGCGGTGAGGGGATGGAGCGGGACGCGCCATCTCTTCCGCATCGCCCTGCTCTCCACTGCGGGGGGCACCCCCTTCCTCTTCGCACCGGTGGGGATCGACGAGGGGAACACTCTACGGGGACAGTTGAAGTTGGTTGAACACGGCCGGAGGCTGCTGGTCGAGCTGGGATGGCCCGACCGGGTGGGCCTTCTGGCGGGCGGGAGGAAGGAGGACCGGGGCCGCTGCGCCGCGGTGGACAGGTCGCTGGACCGGGCGGAGAAGGTGGCCCGCAGGACCGGGGCGAGACTCCGCTACATCCTCATCGAGGAAGCGGCGTCAGAGGATCGCCTGATCATCGCCCCCGACGGCCCCTCCGGCAACCTCATCTACCGCGCGCTGGTACACCTGGGCGGGGGCGGTTCCCACGGGGCCGTTTACTTTCCTCTGGAAGAGGTGGTGGTGGATACCTCGCGGGCGGCTCCCCCCGGGGAATACCTCGAGGCAGTCAAGCTGGCCGTTCTGCTGGCCACCCGACGCGGTGGCGCAGGATCGCCGGTGCCGTTAGAATGGAGGGAGCGGGATGCGGCGGATGCATAAAACCGGCCGGGTCTTAGAGAGCTCGAGGGGGATGAGATGGAAGGGTTCCAGGCGAAACCTGCGCAGCTGAAGAGATACATCAAGCAGCTCAACGCCAGCTTCGAACAGTATTTGAATTATCTGGGGCGCCTGGCGTTCCAGGAATACGAGGCGGGAAACCTGCCCAACCCGCCTCTTGAGGAGACCTGCAAAGCCCTCAAGCAGATAGCGGAGCAGCGGGCCCGGGCGGAGGCGGAACTGGCGGCGGCGGAGCAGGCGCGCCAAGCGGCCCGGTACCCGCGCTGTCCCTTCTGCGGTCAGCCGGTGCCGCCCGGCTCCCCCACCTGCCCTTCCTGCGGAAGGGCGGCGGCACCGCCCCCGATGGGGATGCCGCCCTATGGAGCACCCGCTCCAGCGGTGCCGGGACCGCCACCCCCGGTGTTCACGCCGGCACCTGCTGCTGCCCCGACCGCGGCGCCGATGTCCGCGCCCCAGCAGCCGCCACCGGCAGCCCAGCCTGCGCCTGCGGCGGTAACGGCCACTTCTGCCTGTTCAGGATGCGGCGCCCCCCTGGAGCCCGACGCCGCCTTCTGCACCAACTGCGGGAAGCCGACCTCCGGGGAAGCGGGGGGCTCTCCACCCGAGGCGCCGGCGGCGGGGTCCGCCGCTGTATCAGAAGAGAAGACCGTTCCCGCAGCCGTGATGGAACCGCCTGCTGAGGCGGCCCCGGGACCGGGGACCGGCCTGGAGGCCGCAAGATGCTCCTTCTGCGGGCAGCCCCTGGAGCCCGACGCCGCCTTCTGCACCAACTGCGGGAAGCCCGATGCCCAGAATGCCGGGGAAGGGGAGGCGGCACGCTCCCCCGGGGCTGGACCGGAAGCAACCGGCGTGGATACCCCGGCCGCTCCCGAAGTGGGCGCCGGCACGCAGGGCGAGCTCGCTTGCCCCAGCTGCGGGGCGCCGGCCGCTGACCCCGAGGCCCTCTTCTGCACCAACTGCGGGGCCAGGCTTCGCTGAGGCGGAAGATGATCCAGGTCTACACGGGGGACGGCAAGGGCAAGACCACCGCGGCCCTGGGGCAGGCCCTGCGGTCCCTGGGACACGGCATGCGGGTGTTCATGGTGCAGTTCATGAAGGGCAGGACCTACGGGGAGCTCATCGCCTGCCGGGATAACCTGCCCGGCATGGAGATACTCATGTCCGGAAGGGACTGCTTCGTGAAGAAGGGGGCCCCGGAGGAGGTGGACCTGCGCATGGCCCGGGAGGGCTGGGAGGCTGCCAAGAGGGCCATCGCCGGCGGCCAGTACCAGATGGTCATCCTGGACGAGATCAACGTGGCCCTGGATCACGGCCTGCTTCCCACGGACGAGGTCCTCGATTTCCTGCGCGGGCACCGCGAGGGCCCGGAGATAATCTGCACCGGGCGCTACGCCCCGCGGGAACTCCTGGAGCTGGCCGACCTGGTCAGCGAGGTGAGGGAGGTCAAGCATCCCTACCAGCAGGGGGCGCCCATGCGCCGGGGCATCGAGTACTGACATGGACGGAGCGGGAGAGAAGCGTTTCAAGACCATATCCGGGAGGCCGCTGAAGGTCTTCTACGCGCCGGAGGACGTTGAGGGGCAGGATTACCAGAACGACCTGGGGGACCCGGGCGAGTATCCTTTTACCCGGGGAATCCGGCGCGACCTCTACCGCGGCCGCCTCTGGACCATGCGCCAGTTCGCCGGTTACGGCACCGCCGAGGAGACCAACCGCCGCTATCACTTCCTCCTGGAGCAAGGCCAGACCGGACTCTCGGTGGCCTTCGACATGCCCACCATCATGGGGTACGATTCCGACCATCCCCTGGCCGCGGGGGAGGTGGGCAGATGCGGGGTGGCCATAGACTCCCTGCAGGACATGGAGACGCTCTTTGAGGGCATACCCCTGCGCGACATCACCACCTCCATGACCATCAATGGCCCGGCCGCGGTGCTGCTGGCTTTCTATCTGTGCGTGGGGGAGAAACAGGGGGCGCGCTGGTCCGAGTTGGGAGGGACCATCCAGAACGACATCCTCAAGGAGTACATCGCCCAGAAGTCTTGGATATTCCCCCCTCGCCCTTCCATGCGCATCATCACCGACATCCTGGCCTTCTGCAGCAAGGAAGTCCCCCGCTGGAACACCATCAGCATCAGCGGCTACCACATCCGCGAGGCCGGGTCCACCGCGGTGCAGGAGCTGGCATTCACCCTGGCCGACGGCTTCGCCTACGTGGAGGCGGGCATCGCCGCGGGCCTGGACGTGGATCAGTTCGCCCCCCGACTGTCCTTCTTCTTCAACGCCCACATGGATTTCTTGGAAGAGATAGCCAAGTACCGGGCGGCCCGGCGCATCTGGGCCCGGCACATGCGGGAGAGGTACGGGGCGCGCGACCCCCGCTCCTGGACCCTGCGCTTCCACACCCAGACGGCGGGGTGTTCTCTCACCGCTCAACAGCCGGAGAACAACATAGTGCGCACTGCCTTCGAGGCGCTGGCGGCGGTGCTGGGGGGGACCCAGAGCCTGCACACCAACTCCATGGATGAGTCCCTGGCCCTGCCCACGGAGAGGGCGGTGGAGATAGCGCTGCGCACCCAGCAGATAATCGCCTGCGAGACTGGGGTTACCAACACCGTTGACCCCCTGGGGGGCTCCTACTGCATCGAATACCTCACCGATCGCATGGAGGAGGATGCAGAGGAATACTTCCGCCGCATCGATGAGCTGGGAGGGGTGCTGGCGGCCATCGAACAAGGGTTCTTCCAGCGGGAGATAGCCGACGCGGCCTACCGCTACCAGATGGAGGTGGAACGGGGAGAGCGCATCGTGGTGGGGGTGAACCGCTACGTCCGCGATGAGGAGGCGTGCATCGAGATACTGAAGGTGGACCCGACCCTGGAGGACAAACAGGTGCGTCGCCTGGTGGCCCTGCGCTCCAACCGCAGCGCGGCCGCGGTGGAAGAAGCCCTGGAGCGGCTGAAGGAGGGGGCGCGGGGCGATGCCAACCTCATGCCTCTGATCATCGACTGCGCCCGCGCTTATGCTACTGAGGGAGAGATAATCGGGGCGCTCAAGGAGGTCTTCGGAACGTACAGGGAGGTGCCGCTGTTTTGATGGGGTCAGGGCTTGACAATTGACATCTTTGAGAATGGAAAGTGGAAAGGGCATAGCTAGATGAACAGGAACGTGAATGACCTGAGTGGAAATGTCAATTGTCAAGCCCTGACCCCACTTAAGCTGCGGGTGCTCATCGCCAAGCCGGGGCTCGACGGCCATGACCGGGGGGCCAAGGTGGTGGCGCGGGGGCTCGCCGATGCCGGCTTCGAGGTGATTTACGCTGGGCTGCACCAGACCCCGGAGCAGATAGTGGAGACGGCGTTGCAGGAGGACGTGGACGCGGTGGGCCTCTCAGTGCTCTCCGGCGCCCACATGACCCTCTTTCCGCGGGTGATGGAGCTGCTCAAGGAGCAGGGCGCTGGAGAGGTGACGGTCTTCGGCGGCGGCATCATACCGGAGGAGGACGCGGAGGAGCTCCGGCGGCGGGGAGTGGCGGCCCTCTTCGGCCCCGGCACCCCCATATCCGAGATCGTGGCTTTCCTGCGTTCCCGCTTCGGGGAGGCGCGGAAGCCCTCTGGTTGAGTGCGGCCCCCCCGGTTTTTCCTTCGCGGCCATCCGGAGCACCGCTTCATTGACGCCGGCTAATCCCTCAAGACCCCGGATCCAGCTTCCGGAGGTGCCGAAAATGGGCATGGAAAGGGCCGGAAGAACCGCATAGCTCCGCCTCTTTACCTACCACGCAGGTAGTATTGAATTGCCTGGGGGCCCTTAATATAATGTATGCGCCTGTGCCGAAAAAGGCCCGGCTTGCGCCGGGAACCGCCTGCATCGCCGGAAATCAGGATACAGGCTTAGCAATGCCGGATCACGAGACACAGCGGGGTAAGGGACATGAGCGATGAAGAACTGACCTTCGTGGAACGGTACGACCTCCTGGGATGTATCCAGTGCGGAAGGTGCACCGGCGGGTGTCCGGTATCCCTGAGGACGCCCCTCAACGTGAGGCGCTTCATGTACGATACCGTGAACCAGGACCTGCTGGAGGAGCTTTCCGCCAAGCCGGAGATCTGGGACTGCACCACCTGCTGGACTTGCGCCGCCCGCTGCCCTAAGGGGCTGGAGCCCATGGAGGTGCTGGTGGGCCTGCGCAGCATCCAGGTGGAGGAGGGCAAGGTGCAGCCCACCGTTCGCGATGCCCTGCAGTCGATCTTCCAGGACGGCAACCCCTGGGGGGTGCCCCGGGCCAAGCGCTACGACTGGGCGGAGGGGCTGGATGTGAAGATCCTGGAGCCCGAGGCGGAGGAGAAGACCGACGTCCTCGTCTTCGTGTGCTGCACCGACGCCTACGACACCCGGGTGGTCAAGGTGACCCAGGCCCTGGTGAAGGTGCTGCGGGCGGCGGGGGTGGACTTCGGGTTCATCGGCGAGGACGAGAGCTGCTGCGGCAGCGAGGTGCGGCGCTTGGGAGAGGAAGGGCTCTTCGAGATGTGCGACGAGGAGAACGTGGAGATGCTCAACTCCTTCAACGTGGAGCGCATCGTCACCATCTCCCCTCACTGCTACAACGCCATGAAGAAGGAATACCACGGCCTCAAGCACCCTGTCCTCCATTACACCCAGCTGCTGGACCAGCTCATCGGTGAGGGGAAGCTGAAGCTGAGCGGCAATTACGAGAAGGTGGTCACCTACCACGACCCCTGCTACCTGGGCAAGCAGAACGACATCTACGAGGAGCCCCGCCGCATCCTCACCTCCATCCCCGGGGTGGATTTCCGGGAATTCGACCGCTGCCGGGAGCGCTCCCTCTGCTGCGAGGGAGGGGGCGGCAAGATGTGGGTGGAGAGCGAGTCCACGGAGGAGCGCCTGGCCGAGGTGCGCGTCCGGGACGCCCGGGAGATGGGCGCCCAGGTCATCGCGGTGGCCTGCCCCTTCTGCCTGCTGACCCTGGAGGACGCCACCAAGGTGCAGGGGTTGGAGGAGGAGATGCAGGTGATGGACATCCTGGAGATCCTCTCGGAGGTTCTATAGATAGGAAGCGGGCTTGAGGAGCTGTAAGGAAAAGGCGGGAAAAGAGAGGTGAAGACGGCATGAACATGGTGGTATGCGTAAAGCGCGTGCCCGACACCGCCGAGTCCGAGGTCCACATCGACTCGACGGGCAAGGGCATCGAGACGGGCAAACTGTCCTTCCGCATGAACGACGCCGACAACTACGCGGTGGAGGAAGCCATCCTCATCAAGGAGAAGATCGGCGGGACGGTCAACGTCATCAGCATCGGGGATGAGAAGAGCGACGAGCAGATCCGCATGGCTCTGGCCAAAGGCGGGGACGAGGCCATCCGCATCACCGACCCCGCCCTGGCCGGCTCGGACGGCTTCGCCCTGGCCAAGGCGCTGGCGGCGGCCATCAAGGGCATGGAATACGACCTGGTCCTCACCGGCGCCCTGGCCGACGACGACGGCTGCGCGGTGGTGGGCGTGGCCCTGGCCGAGCTGCTGGGCGTGCCCCACGCCGCCTACGTCAAGAAGGTGGAGGTGCTGGAGGACGGCAAGAAGATCAAGGTGGGGCGGGAGCTGGAAGGTGGCCTCATGGAGTTCCTGGAGATGGAGCTGCCGGCCGTCCTCACCATCCAGACCGGCATCAACGAGCCCCGCTACGCTTCCTTCAAGGGCATCAAGGCCGCGGCCAAGAAGGAAATAGCCGTGAAGAGCGTGGCCGACCTGGGGCTCGATCCCTCCGAGGTGGGAGAGGCCGGATCCTGGGCGGTCCTGGAGAGCTTCACCTACCCGGTGGTGGGAGAGAAAGCCGAGATCCTGGAGGGTGACCCTGCCGAGACCGCCGCGAAACTGGCGGCCATCCTGAAGGAGAAGGGGTTGGTGTAAATGAAGGACATCTTCGTCTTGATGGAGCACCGCCGCGGGGAGCTGCGGGACGTTTCGCTGGAGCTGCTGAGCGGGGCCGCCGGCCTGGGCGGCACGGTGGTGGCCGTGCTCTTGGGCTCGGGGGTGGACGGTTTCGCCGAGAAGGCGGCCGGGCTGGCCGACAAGGTCCTCTACGTGGACGACCCCATGTTCGAGAACTACAACGCCGAGGCCTACCAGAAGGCCCTCTCCGCCTTCATCCGGGAGCATAAGCCGGGACTGGTGCTGATGGGCCACACCGGGCACGGGGTGGACCTGGCCCCCGCCCTGGCGGTGGAACTGGGGGCGCCCCTGGTCACCGACATCACCGGCCTGGAGATGGACGGCGACAAGCCCAAGCCCACCCGCCAGTTCTATGGGGGCAAGCTGGACGCCCACATGGTCTTGAAGGACGCCGAGCTCTACATCCTCACGGTGCGTGAAGCCACCTTCCAGGCGGCGGAGCCCAGCAAGTCCGGAGAGGTGGTCAAGGTGGCCAACCCCGTGAGCGAAGACATCTCCTACCGCAAGTTCGTCGAATACGTGGAGCCGGAGGTGGGCGAGGTGGACATCACCCAGTCCGCCCTGCTGGTGGGAGTGGGCCGGGGGATCCGCGAGGACAAGAACCTACCCCTGCTGGAGGAGCTGGCGAAGGCTCTGGGAGCGGACCTGGCCGCCTCGCGCGCGGTGGTGGACGCCGGATGGCTGCCGGCGGACCGCCAGGTGGGCATCTCCGGCAAGACGGTCAAGCCCAAGCTCTACCTGGCGGTGGGCATCTCCGGCGCCTTCCAGCACGTCACCGGGATGAAGGGCTCGGAGTTCATCGTGGCCATAAACAAGGACCCCGACGCCCCCATCTTCGGCATCGCCCAGGTGGGCATCGTGGACGACCTGCTGAAGGTGGTCCCCGCCCTGACCGAGAAGATCAAGGAGCTCAAGGGCTAGTCCTGGTGCCGGTGGACACGGGCGCGGAGGCCGGCAGGGACTTGGCAGAAAAGGACGGCGCTCTCCTCAAGGGGAGCACGAGGAGGAGTCGAGGTAAATGAACACCAGGCCGAAGATCGGAGTGTACATCTGCCACTGCGGCATCAACATCGCGGCCACCGTGGACGTGGAGGAGGTGGTGCAGTTCGCCTCCACCCTTCCCGATGTGGTCGTGGCCAGGAACTACAGCTACATGTGTTCCGACCCCGGCCAGGCGCTGATCACCGAGGACATCGAGAACCTGGGCCTGAACCGGGTGGTGGTGGCTTCGTGCTCCCCCCGCATGCACGAACCCACCTTCCGCAAGACGCTGATGAGCGCCGGCCTCAATCCCTACTTCCTGGAGATGGCCAACATACGTGAGCAGTGTTCCTGGGTGCACGAGGACCGCATCGCAGCCACTGAGAAGGCCAAGCGTTTGGTGGAGAGCGCGGTGGTCAAGGTGAGGCGCCTGGAGCCGCTGGAGGTCAAGGAAGTGGATGTGGAGCCGGCCTGCCTGATCATCGGGGCGGGAATAGCCGGCATCCAGGCCGCCCTGGACATCGCTGACGCCGGCTTCAAGGTCTATCTGGTGGAGAAGACGCCATCGGTGGGAGGGCACATGGCCCAGCTGGACAAGACCTTCCCCACCCTGGACTGCTCCGCCTGCATCCTCACCCCCAAGATGGTGGACGTGGCCAACCACCCCAACATCGAGCTGCTCACCTACTCCCAGGTGGAGGAGATCAGCGGGTACGTGGGCAACTTCGACGTGAAGGTGCGCAAGAAGTCCCGCTTCGTGGACGTCACCAAGTGCACCGGCTGCGGGGCCTGCGCCGAGGCGTGCCGTCAGGCCGGCCGCATCCCCAACGAGTTCGACGAGGGACTGGGGATGCGTTCCTGTATCTACCTGCCCTTCCCCCAGGCGGTGCCGGCCAAGTACACCATCGACAAGGAGACCTGCCTCTTCCTCACCAAGGGCAAGTGCGGCGACAAGCCCAAGTGCGTGGAGGCTTGCGAGGCCGGAGCCATCGACTTCGAGCTGCAGGACGAGATGGTGGAGTTCAAGGTGGGCACCATCATCGTGGCCACCGGATTCGACGTGTTCGACGCTCGCAACAAGCCGGAGTACGGCTACGGCGTCTACCCGGAGGTGGTCACCGCCCTGGAGTTCGAGCGGCTGGTCTCCGCCTCCGGACCCTACGGCGGCAAGGTGGTAATCCCCCAGCGGGGAAAGAAGAAAAAGAAGAAGGAAGGCGAGGAGGAGGAGGCCCCCCGCGTCCCCAAGAGCATAACCTTTATCCAATGCGTGGGCTCCCGCGACAAGAGCGTGGGCAACGAGTACTGCTCCCGCGTCTGCTGCATGTACACCGCCAAGCAGGCCCACCTGGCCAAGGACAAGATACCCGACGCCGAGATCACCATCTTCTACATGGACGTGCGCGCCTTCGGCAAGGGGTACGAGGAGTTTTATGACCGGGTGCGGCGGGAGGGCATCCGCTACGTGCGCGGCAACCCCTCGGAGATCTACAAGCGGGGAGACAAGCTGGTGGTGCGGGCGGAGGACACCCTCACCGCCACCCCCCTGGAGCACGAGACGGACATGGTGGTGCTCTCGGTGGGGTTGATGCCCCGCTCGGACCGGCGGGAGATCATCGACATGCTCAAGCTGTCCAGCTCCCCCGACCAGTTCTACCTGGAGGCACATCCCAAGCTGCGCCCGGTGGACACCGCCACCGACGGCATCTTCCTGGCGGGCGCCTGCCAGGGCCCCAAGGACATCCCCGACGCGGTGGGACAGGCCAAGGGAGCGGCCTCGGCGGCGATGATCCTCATGGCCTCGGGCAAGGTCAAGGTGGAGGCCCAGACCTCCATCGTGGACGAGTCCACCTGCCGTGGATGCGGGTTCTGCGTGGAGCTCTGCCCCTACTCGGCCATAGAGCTGGTTGAGGTCAACCGCATGGGATGGCCGGTGAAAGTGGCTCGGGTCAACGAGGCCCTCTGCAAGGGCTGCGGGGCCTGCGCCGCCGCGTGCCTGTCCGGCTCCATCCAGCAGCGCTCCTTCCGCGACCTGCAGATACTGCCTCAAATAGAGGTTCTGGGGGTGAGTGAATGATGGCGGAGAAGACCCAGGACGCGTTCGAGCCCAACATCGTCGCCTTCCTCTGCAACTGGTGTTCCTATGCCGGAGCGGACCTGGCGGGCACCTCACGCATCCACTATCCCTCCAACGTCAAGGTCATCCGGGTGATGTGCACCGGAAGGGTCAACCCCCTCTTTGTCATGAACGCGCTTCAGCAGGGGGCCGACGGGGTGCTGGTCTCCGGGTGCCACCCCGGCGACTGCCATTACATGCAGGGCAACTACTACGCGCGGCGCCGTTTCACCCTGATGCGCCGCTTCCTGGAGTACCTGGGGGTCGATCCCGCCCGCGTGCGCATGAGCTGGGTATCGGCTTCCGAGGGCGCCAAGTGGAAGGAGGTCATCGAGGAGGTAGTCGAGGGGGTCAGGGCCGTGGGGCCCATGGACCAGTTCAAACGGAGGCAGATAAATTGGTAGACCAGGCAAGACTCAGAGAGATCGCAAAAGAGGTGATATCCCGCGAGGACGTGCGCCTGCTCATCGGCTACCGGCCCGGCACCTACGGCTTCCGCGCCCGCCCGGCTTTCGTGGAATCAGCCGAGCAGGCCGAGGAGCTTATCTTCACCCCGGCCTGCGTCAGCAACCTCGCCAGCTACCTGGTGCTGGAGGAGAAGCCGCCCCTGCCGCGGGGGGCGGAGCCGGACGCGCGCAAGGTGGCGGTGATGGTCAAAGGCTGCGATTCCCGGGCGCTGGTGCAGCAGATGGTGGAGAAGGCCTATGAGCGGGATCACCTGGTGGTGCTGGGCATCCCCTGCACCGGGGTGGTGGATATGTCCAAGGTGGAGGAGAGGTTTCCCGGGGTGCTCTCCACGGGAAGCATCTCCCGGGAAGGGGACGATTTCATCCTCTCCTTCGACGGGAAGACCGAGAAGGTGCCCGCCGCCGAACTGATGGCCGACAAGTGTAAGCGCTGCCGCTATCCGACCCCCCTCCTCAGCGACATCATGCTGGACGAGGAGGTGGCGCGCTTCGCCGAGGACGACTTCTCCGACGTGGCCGGGCTGGAGGGAAAGAGCGTCGAGGAGAAGTGGGCGTACTGGGAGGAGAAGTTCTCCCGCTGTATCCGCTGCTATTCCTGCCGCAACGTCTGCCCCATGTGCTACTGCGAAGACTGCATCCTCGACCGCCTCAAGCCGGTGTGGATGCGGCGCTCC
>Ga0209227_1002181_pt1 | contig 14334 bp, 16 predicted proteins | sample YNPBryantNP2012_FD_185815 | JGI IMG/M metagenome (GOLD analysis project Ga0209227, IMG submission 185815) | Anoxygenic and chlorotrophic microbial mat microbial communities from Yellowstone National Park, USA - YNP Bryant NP 2012 (SPAdes)... ...
CATCCAGCAGGAGAAGGTCACCGTCTTCTGCGGAGTACCCACCATGTATGTCTACATCATCAACCACCCCCTCATCTACCAATACGACCTCTCCTCGGTCCGGATGTGGATCTGCGGGGGAGCGCCCCTCAACCGGGAGATAATCGACCGCTGGAACAACGAACTCGGTTACCGCATCCTCGAGGGATACGGCCTGACCGAGGCGGGGCCGGCGGTCACCCTCCAGCCGGTGGAAGGCGTATTCAAGCCGGGATCGGTGGGAAAGCCCCTTCCCGGCATCGAGGTGAGGATAGTCAGCGAGGAGGGCCACCAGCTGGAGAGCGGGGAGGTGGGTGAGGTCATCATCCGCGGCCCCAACGTGATGAAGGGCTATTTCGAGAAGCCGGAGGAGACTGCCGCGGTGCTCCGGGACGGCTGGCTCTACACCGGGGACATGGGCTACCTGGACGAAGACGGCTACCTTTACATAGTGGGGCGCAAGAAGGACCTGATCATCCGGGGCGGGTTCAACATCTACCCGCGGGAGATCGAGGAGGTCCTGGTGAGCCATCCCCTGATAACCGAGGCGGCGGTGGTGGGCGTCCCCAACAAGTATCTGGGGGAAGAGGTGCAGGCTTACGTGAAGCTCAAGCCGGGATCGCAGCTCACCGAGGAGCAGATCCTGGAGTTCTGTGAGGAGAAGCTGCCCTACTACAAGACCCCCAAGTTCATCAAGTTCGTCCGCTCCTTCAAAAAGGACCCCTCCGGGCAGATCGTCAAGGACCTCATCGAGGAATAGGCCCGTTCCCCCGCTGGCTGGCCCGGGTATCCTCTTGGGGTTAGCGGTTACCCTATGCCCGGATGGCTGCACGGACCGTTTGAGGATGGTGGAGCCCATCCCGCGGGCCCTGCCCCCAGCCCCCCGCTTTTGGTCAATTTCCTGGACTTGAACACGCTCCGAAACGTTCCTTCACAGGCGGTCCTTCCCGTGTTAGAATATGCGCATTATTGCTGCTTGAGTCGCTGCCTTTAACGAAAGATCAACGTGGATCATCGTTGCACCGTTCACCGGCGTTTCGGAGCAGAGGAGTTGACGTGCAGCAAAGGACGCGTAGAGGGACGGGTAAACCGGTCGCTTTCGCCCTCCTCTTCGTCTTCTGGCTCGTGCTGAGCGCTTCCCTGCTGGCGGCGGACCTGGTGTTGGGAGCCATATCCGCGGCCTTGGCGGCATGCTTCGCCCTCCTGGCGCTGGGGCGCGCCCTGGATGAGGGCTTCACCGTGCCGGTGTTGCTGCGCCTTCCCCTCTTCGGGGCGGCGCTGGTATGGGAGATAATCAAGGCCAACATAGACGTGGCCCTGATCATCTTGAACCCGCGGCTGCCCATCGACCCCCGGGTTACCTCCTACCGCACCTTCCTGCGCAGCGACCTTCAGAAGACCTTCTTCGCTGACTCCATCACCCTGACTCCGGGGACGGTGACCCTGGAGGTGGACGGGGACACCCTTTACGTCCACTGCTTGGCCGCCCACCACGAGGAGGGGCTGCACGAGGGGCGGCTGGAGCGCATGGTGGCCTGGCTTTTCGGGGTGAGCAACGAGGAGGGGATCGTTTCCAGATGAGAGCCGTGGCACCGGAGCTGGGCTCCTGGAAGAGAGTTCTCCCCTGGAAACTGGAGGAGGGCCGGGGATGAGAGATTTCCTGCTGGGGGTGGCCCTGATCATCGCCCTCAACGCCTTCATCTGCCTGTATCGGGCGGTCATCGGCCCCACCGTGCAGGACCGCCTTCTGGCGGTTAACGTGGTGGGTACCAAGACCCTCATCGTGGTGGTGCTGGTCACCTTCATCTTCAACGAGAGCTTCTTCTTGGATGTGGCCATGGTCTACGCTCTGCTGAACATGGTGGTCACCGTGGTGCTCTCGCGCTACTTGGAGACCGAGGGCTGGCGGGGGAGGGAGGTGCGGTGAGCGCGCGGGAGGCTATCGCCGGGGCCTTCTGCGCCATCGGGGCCCTCTTCTTCATCATCGGGACCACCGGACTGCTGCGCCTGCCCGACTTCTTCGCCCGCCTGCACCCCTCGACCAAGTGCGACACCCTGGGGGGGTGCTCGGTGCTGGTGGGGATGATGGTCTATGCGGGGTGGTCCTGGGAGATCCCCCGGCTCGTGTTGATAGCGGGCTTCCTGTTGTTATACAGCGCCACCTGCGGGCATGCCATGGGGCGCTCGGGCTTCCTGCGGGGGATGCCTATGTGGAAGAAGGAGCCCGCTAGCGAAGACGTTGAGGGGGTGGGGGAAGAGGCATGAGCGATGCTCTCAGCCTGGTCCTGTTGGCTCTGCTGGTGGTGACCGCGCTGGCCGCCACCCTCTCCCGCGACCTGCTGGCCGCGATCATCGTCTTCAGCGGGTACAGCCTGGTGATGGCCCTGCTCTGGCAGCGCCTGCAGGCTCCCGATCTGGCCCTCACCGAGGCGGCGGTGGGGGCGGGGGTGACCACGGTCCTCTTCGTTACGGCCATCTTCAAGACCCAGCGGATGGAGGAGGAAGCCGGCCGGAAGCGGCGCCGCGGTGGTGGGGAGAAAGAGGAGGGACGGCCGTGAAGAAGGTCATCTCTCTCTGCTTCATCGGGGCTTTGGGCGTGCTGCTGCTCATGGTGATGGCCTCCATGCCCCGGATGGGCGACCCGCAGTCGCCCACCAACACCCGCGTCATCGACCGCTACCTGGAAGGCGCCGAGGAGGAGACCGGCACGGAGAACGTGATCACCGGGGTCATCCTCAACTACCGCGGTTACGACACCATGGGGGAGGTCACCGTCATCTTCACCGGCCTGGCGGCGGTCCTGGCCGTGCTGGGGAGGGAGAGGAGGGGGAGGATCCACGCTTACCCCGACCGCTCCCCCATCAGGCCCAGCATCATCGTGCGCAGCGCGGTGAGCTTCCTGCTGCCTTTCATCGTCCTCTTCTCCCTTTACACCGTGCTGCACGGGGAGATCTCGCCGGGAGGGGGTTTCCAGGGAGGCGCGGTTCTGGCCGCGGGGATGTTCGTGTTCGCGGCGGCCTTCGGGCTCTGGCGGGCGGGGCGGACGGTGCCGCCCTGGCTGCGTTACGCGGTGGAGGGCGCCGCCCCCGTCACCTTCTTTTTGGTGGGCGCGGCCGGGCTGGTCGGCGGGGCGGAGTTCCTCACCTACATGCTGCCGAAGGCATCCGCCGGTCTGCAGCCTTCCCTGCGCACCTGGATGACCCTGCTGGTGGAGGGAGGGATAGGAGCGGGAGGGGCGATGATATTCCTCTCCATCCTGATGGCCATGGCGAGAGAGGAGGATGCGGGTGGACAGGCTGCTTGACAACTACCACTATGCTGCGGCCGCCATCCTCTTCTGCATCGGCCTCTACTCGGTGATCGTGCGCCCCAACATAATCAAGAAGATCATCGGGCTCAACATCATGGAAACCTCGGTGTTCCTGCTGCTGGTTTCCATGGGCTGGAAGGACGGGGGGATCGCCCCCATCCACGGGGGAGGCGCGGAGGCGGCCGCTATGGTCAATCCCATCCCCCAGGCCCTCATCCTCACCGGGATCGTGGTGGCGGTGAGCACCACCGCGGTGGCCCTCTCCCTGGTGATCCTGCTCTACCGCCAGTACGGGACCCTGGACGTGGACCGCCTGATGAAGGAGGAGGAGTCGGAGTCGGCCCCGGCGGGGGCGGGAAGCGGTGAGGGCTGATGGGGGCCTACCGCCATTTCCCCATCCTGATCATCGCGGTGCCCCTGGTCACCGCGGTGCTGATGCCCGCCCTCTCCTACCGGAGGGAGAGACTGTGCATGCCCGTGGCCGCCGCGGCCCTTTCCCTGTCCACCATGCTCACCTTCCTCCTCTACCGGGTGGTGAGGCCGGCGGCCGATGGGTACCTCAGCTACCATTTGGGGGGCTGGGATCCCCCCTGGGGCATCGAGATCAAAGTGGATTTCGCCGGCTTGTTCATGCTCTCGGTGATCTGCTCCATCAGCCTGCTCTGCCTGCTGTATTCGAGGGACTATATCGGCCGTGAGTTGGAGGGGGGCAGGGCTTTCGCCTACTACTCGCTGTTCCTGTTGCTGTCCGCCTCCATGCTGGGCTTCACCGCCACCGGGGACATCTTCAACATGTTCGTCTTCATGGAGATCTTGGCCCTCTCTTCCTATGCCCTGGTGGCAGTGACCGGCCGTCGCAACGCGGTCAGGGCCGCCTTCAAGTATCTGCTGATGGGGGCGCCCTCAAGCATAATGGTGCTCTTGGCCATCGCCCTGCTCTATTCGGCCACCGGCTCCCTGAACATGGCCCAACTCAAGGAGCTGCTGGCGGAGGGAGCCTATTCGCGGGTGGTCTTCGCCTCGCTGGTCCTCATGGTGATGGGCTTCGGGGTCAAGGCGGCGCTCTTTCCCTTGCATAGCTGGCTGCCCGACGCCCATTCCATAGCCCCCTCGCCCATCAGCGCCATGCTCTCGGGGCTGGTGGTGGAGGTGGCCGCCTTCGCCCTGCTGCGTCTGTTCCTCTCGGTTTACGGATCCGGGTCCGGGGCGGTTTCCGGGACTTCCGAGGCCCTGGGGGTGATAGCGGCGGCGGGGGTACTCTTCGGGGGCTTCATGGCCATCTTCCAGAAAGACTTCAAGATGATGATCGCTTATTCCACCATCAGCCACATCGGGTACATCGTCCTGGGCATCTCCATCATGAACGAGCAGGCCCTCACCGGAGCCCTTTACCACCTCCTGGACCACGGGCTGGCCAAGGGCTGTTTCTTTCTCTGTGCGGGTGCCTTCATCTACCAGAGGGGCTACCGTCGCATCGACGAGCTGAAGGGGGCGGCGCGCCGCATGCCCATGACCTGCACCGCCTTCGCCCTGGCCGCCCTCTCGGTCATCGGCATACCGCCCACCGCGGGCTTCATCAGCAAGTGGTACCTCATCTGGGGCAGCGTGGCCGGCGGGAAATACCTCTACGCTGCGGTCTACCTCATCGGCAGCATCCTGGCGGCGGCTTACTGCCTCCGGGTGGTCTATTACATGTTCTTCGTGGCTCCCCCGCCAGGCGTCTGGGAGGGCGGACCGGGAGAGGCGCCTCCCCTGATGGTCGTGCCCGTCTGGGTGCTATCCCTGGCGACCCTGGTCATGGGGGCGGCTTCCTTCGTGGTGATCAACCGCCTCCAGGAAGCGGCGAGGCTTCTGCTGTGAGGTAGGCGGGGGATGCCGGAAGGCTTGGGAAGAGGGTGCGCGGCGACGGCGCGTTGAAGACAGGAGGGAAGTGAATGGAGAAGAACTCGGTGATGCCGCTGGTGGCCATGCTCCTGCCCTGGATCTCCCTGGCGGTGATAGCCGCCATCCCCAAGCGGGGGCGCGACCTGAGGGCGTGGATCTGCGCCGGGGGGAGCGCAGCCGCCTTCATCGCGGTCCTCACCATGGCCCGCGATGCCCTGGACGGCAAGGTGCTGACCATGAACATCGCCTCGGTGGTGGAGGGCATCGAGATCTCCCTGCGCGTGGACACGCTGGGATACTACTTTGCCCTGGTCATCACCTTCATCTGGCTGCTGGCCACGGTGTACTCGGTGCGCTACATAGACCACAAGGAGAACCGCTTCTTCGCCTTCTTCGCCCTCTGCGAGTCCTTCCTGATGGGATGCGCCTTTTCCGCCAACATGTTCACCTACTTCATCTTCTACGAGATGATGACCTTCGGCTCCTATCCGCTCATCGTGCACGAGGAGACGGTCATCGCCCGCCGGGCGGCCTACAAGTATCTGGTATATGCCATCTGCGCGGGCACCGTGCTCTTCTTCGCCATCGTCGCCCACTACTTCTGGGGGGGCAACGACCTCAGCTTCGGCCAGTGGGGCGGGGTGATGAGCCTGGAGAACGCTTCCCGCGCCGCCCTGATGGTGGTGTTCTTCACCTACCTGGCGGGCTTCGGGGTGAAAGCGGCCATCATGCCCCTGCACGGCTGGGTGCCGGACGCCCACCCCGCCGCGCCCTCTCCCGCCAGCGCGGTGCTCTCCGGCGTCATCCTCAAGGCCGGCGCCTTCGGGATAATGCGGGTGGTCTTCAACGTCTTCGGCATAGACCTGCTGCGGGAGCTCAAGGTGTACATCCCCTTCGCCGTGCTCGCCTCCATCACCATCGTCCTGGCCTCCGTCTTCGCCCTGACCCAGGACAACCTCAAGCGGCGGCTGGCCTATTCCTCCATCGGCCAGGTCTCCTATATCCTGCTGGGGCTGGCCCTGCTGGCGCAAGACGGGGAGCTGGGCGGGATCATGCACCTGGCCCACCACGCCCTGATGAAGGGGTGCCTGTTCCTCTGCGCCGGGATCATCCTGGTGAAGACGGGGAAGAAGAACATCAGCGAGATGAAGGGCATCGGCTATCAGCTCCCCCTGACCATGATCTGCTTCTCCGTGTGCGCCCTGGCCATGATGGGCACCCCGCCCAGCGTGGGCTTCATCAGCAAGTGGCTGCTGGGCAGCGGGGCTCTGCAGTCGGGCAACCCTGTCTACCTCATCGTCCTGCTGGTCTCCGCTCTGCTCAACGCGGCCTACTTCCTGCCCATAATATATACCGCCTTCTTCCAGTGGGAAGGGGAGGAGACCGAGCATCCCAAGCTGCAGTGGGGGCGGGAGATCGACCTGGAGATGCTGGTGCCGGTGGTCTTGCTGGCCGCCCTGGTGGTGATCGTGGGCATCTGGGTGAAAGTGCCCGGCTTCCCCTACAGCTTCGCCGATGTGGTGGTGAAGCTGCTCTTCCCGCATTGAGAGGATGGGATCTGGGTTGAGGCCGACAGTCCCTGAGGTTAGAAGGAGGCCGAGGAGCCGGAGATGAGCGAGCATGCCGCCTCCGCGGCCGCGGCGGCCGCCTCGTCGGTCCTGCCCCCTCTGGCCCTGCTGCTGCCCTCGGTGGGATCCGGGGTCGCGGCGTGGGCGGGGGAGAGGAGGCCGCGGCTGCGCGGCTGGTCCGCGGTGATCTCCACCGGCGCGACCTTCGGGATCGCCCTGGCCTTGCTGGTTAGGGTACTGGACGGAGGAGCGGTGGGTTTCGGCTTGGACCTGCTGCGGCTGGGAGACCATTATGTCCTCAACCTGGGGGTGGACGCGGTGGGGGCCTTCTTCGGCCTCTTCGCCTCCATCCTGTGGTTCGCGGCCTCGCTGCATTCCTACCGCTATCTGGAGCACGAGGAGCGGCGCACCCGCTTCTACCTGTTCATGCTGCTCACCGAGACGGCCACTCTGGGGGTCTTCTACGTCCAGGATTTCTTCAGCCTCTTCGTCTTCTTCGAGGCCATGGGGCTTTTAGCCTACATGCTGGTCATCCACAACCAGTCGGAGAAGGCGCGGGCGGCGGCCAGGAAGTACCTGGCCATGACGGTCATCGGCGGCCTCAGCCTGCTGGGCGGTATCTGGCTCTACCTCTACTACAGCGGGGGGATGGGATTCGCCCCTTCCGCGGAGAGCCCCTGGGCGACCGGGCCGGTGAAGGCGGCGGCCCTGGTCTTCCTGCTGGCGGGTTTCGGAGTGAAGGCGGGCATGGTCCCGCTACACGTATGGCTGCCCGATGCCCACCCAGCGGCCCCTTCCCCGGCCAGTGCTCTGCTCTCCGGGGTGATGATCAAGGCCGGTGCCTATGGCATCCTGCGCACCGCCCTCACCTTCCTCTCCCAGCCGGCGGCGCACGAGCCGGAAGGGGGCGGTCACGCCTTGTTGGGACGGGGCGCCCTTTCCCTGCTGGCCTCGGGGCACGGCACGGAGGCGGGGGAGGCGGCGCATAGGGCGGCGGGCATGACCGGCCTGCAGGGGCTGGGCTTCGCCGTCATCTGGCTGGGCATCGCCACCATGTTCATCGGCATGCTGCTGGCCCTGGTGCAGGACGACGTCAAGCGCACCCTGGCCTATTCCAGCGTGAGCCAGATGGGCTACATCCTCATGGGAGCGGGCTGCCTGGCCTTCCTGGGGGCGGAAGGGGCCATAGGCATGGGGGGATTCCTCTATCACGTCATCAACCACGCCTTCTTCAAGGGGTGCTTCTTCCTGGCGGCGGGGTCCCTGCTCTTCCGGGCCCACGAACTGAACATGTACAAGCTGGGGGGGCTGTGGCGCAAGATGCCCCTGACCTGCGTCTGCTGGTGCCTGGCGGCGTTAGGGATCATGGGCATACCCCTGCTGAACGGGTTCGCTTCCAAGACGCTACTGCACCACGCGGTGGTGGAGGCGCATCACCTGGCGGGCGAGTCCCATCTGTGGGCGGCCGGTTGGGTCAAGCTGGCCGAGGTGATGTTCATCATCACCAGCGGCGGCACCATCGCCTACATCACCAAGACCACCTACTACGTCTTTTTCCGAAGGCCGGAGCCTGGCAACCACCATGTCGAGCACGCCCGCGAGGCCCCCGGCTGGATGCTGGTGGGCACTGCCATGCTGGCCTTGGGAGTGCTCTTCAACGGGCTGCTGCCTGGGGTGGTGCTACGCAAGCTGGTGGTCCCGGTGCTGTCAGTGGTGCCCGGTTTGGACCACCACGGCGTGACCCACCTAGGGGAGATGCCCCTGTTCGTCTGGGCCAACCTGAAGGAAGTCATCGTTCCGGTGCTGCTGGGGGCGTCGGTCTTCATAGTCGGGGCGCGCAAGGACCTCTTTGGCTTGAAGAAGATCCGCTTCGACCTCTTCCGCATGAAGCTGCCCGCTTGGCTGGGCGTGGATTACTGGTATCTGCGGGGAGCCCGCGGGGCGCTGGCCCTGCTGTACGCGGGCCAGCGGACTTACGCGGGCCTCAAGGACTACTCAGTCAGGACGGTGAAGGCGGCTGCGGCCCGCGCGGTGCGCTTAGTGCGGGTGGATCTGAAGCAGGCCCTGTGGTACCGCCCCCTGGCATCGGTCCAGGGCATCGGGGAGGAGATGTGGTCTTCCGTGCGGGAACGGGCAGTGACCCTGGTCCGCGAGTACCAGGGCGACCTGGCCATGGGGGCGCTGGCCCTGGCAGTGGCGCTGACCCTCTTCCTTATAATGAGGTTGCTCTAGGAAGATGAACCTATCCAGGACGGCGGGCCGTTTTGCGCGGACTGGCGCCCGGCGGGAAGCCCCGGGATAGGAAGGGCGCGGAGGAGGAAAGAGAACATGTTCCCGGCCTTGAGCGGAGCCCAGAAGGACCTGCTGGCCGCTTTGGTGGCGCTGGCTGGGGCGGCCGGTGTGGCCCTCTACGCGGCCTCCTCGGAACTGTTCGACCTCAAGCTTTTCAGGCTGGACCCCACCCGGATGCGCTGGCCTCGCGAGGCGCGCATTGAGCACTGGTACGCCGGCCTGGCCAAGCGCTGGTTCGATTTCCTCTTCAAGGGGGGATGGAGGTACGCCAGCACCAAGAAGTCCGCCCGGGTGGGGTTGAAGCGGGGCTTCCGTGAGCTGCGCCGGCTGATGCGCCAGCGCATGCCCGAGGAGTTCCGGCGGATGAACCGGGACATGGCCCTGGGAGCACTGGTCCTTTTGCTCATGGTGGTGGCGTTCCTGCTCCTGAAGATGTTGTGAGGAGGAGGTGGTCGCTTGATGTGGAGGGAAGCGACTTTTGAGAGGGTTGCTGCCTTACTGCGGGCGGCCGGGGCGGCCGCGGTGGCCTTGCTTGCCACGCTGGCGGGGAGTGTCGCCTGGGCGGCGGAAGGCGAAGGGGGCGGTTCCGGGGACGGCTGGAAGATCATCGTGGTCCTGGCCTGTTTCTGGTTGGTCATCCTTGCGGCCATCCTCCTCAACGTCTACCGCATCAGGCGGCGCGAGCGCCGGGAAGAGGAAACCGGCGTGGAGTTCAAAGGAAAGGAGCTCTGAACCTGCAGGGTCGTTCCCGCGGCGATGCCGGCCGTTACCGCAGGCGGCTCTACCGCCTGGAGGCGGAGGCGAGAGGGCTGGTCTCCTTCCGGGTGCGGTGGGCGGAGAGCGACCTGCTCATCTGGGCGGAGGAGGACCTGAGCGAGCTGACCCTAAATGTGCTGAGGCGGCTCCACTGCGAGCTGCGTGATTTCATCGCCAGGCACCCTCGTTTCCTCGATTCGCTGGTTCCCTACGACATCCCCATGGACGCGCCGCGGCTGGTCCGGGCGATGGCGGACGCTGCCCGGGCTTGTGGGGTGGGCCCCATGGCCGGTGTGGCCGGGGCGGTGGCGGATGAGGTGGGTAAGGCGCTGCTGAGCCACAGCGAAGAGGTGCTGGTGGAGAACGGGGGAGACCTCTTCATCGCCAGCAGTTCGGAGAGGGTGGTGGGCATATTCGCTGGAGATTCGCCCTTCAGCGGAAGACTGGCTCTACGCCTCCCTCCCTGCGAGGAGGGGGTGGGCCTGTGCACCAGCTCCGCCAGCGTTGGACCCTCCCTCAGTCTGGGCAGAGCGGATGCGGCGGTGGTCCTGGCGGAGAGCGCGGTGATGGCCGATGCCGCGGCCAGCCGCCTCGGCAACCTTGCCCGCCGGCCAGAAGACATCGCCTACGCCCTGCAAGAAATCCTTTCCCTCCCCTCGGTTAGGGGGGCGGTGTTGGTCATGGGGGAGGAGTTGGGAGCAGCTGGGGAGGTCCAGCTGGTAAGGCGCCCGCGCTGAACCGCGTTTGCGATCCAGGCATCAAGCCGAAAACAACCCCGAGCGGAAAGCAGCGTTGACTTGGGCGAATCAGCCCGTCAGTTCCCTGACCACGGCCAGGAGCTGGTCGTGGTCGTAGGGCTTCTCCACGTAGGAGGAGAAAGCCATGCGCTCACCGGTCTCCAACTGGTAACGGCGCTGGGCGATCTCCTCGCGAATGGAGGTCAGCACCACTACTGGAAGGTGAGAGAACTTTTCCCATTCGGGCCTGCGCAGTTCATTGATCACGGCGAAACCGTCCACCCGTGGCATCAGCAGGTCCAGTATCAGCAGGTCGGGGCGGAGTTCTCGGATCTTCCGGAGGGCTTCCTCGCCGTCCGCGGCGGAGGCCACGCTGAAACCCTCTTCCTCCAGGAGGAAACGGAGGTCCTCCACCACGTCCGGGTCGTCATCGGCGATCAGCACCAGCTTTCCCATCACTTACCTCCTTGCTGCGTCGGTGTTACTTGCTCCGCTACCCCGCTCCCGTCGGCCGCGCCTTTAAGGGGAAGTCGCACCGTCACCCTGGTGCCGCGCCCCTCCGGGGTTATGGGGCTCTTTAGGGTGATGCTTCCCCCGTGCATCTCCACGATGCGGCGGGCGATGGACAGCCCCAGGCCGGTCCCGCCTTCTTCTCCTGGGTCCGCCCGGTAGAACTCCTCGAACACCCGGGGAAGGTGCTCCGGGGGGATGCCCACGCCGTCGTCTTCCACCTGCAGGACCAGCTCTTCGCCCTCTCCGGCGGCCCTCAGCACCACCTTTCCCCGTGGCGGCGTGTACTTCACCGCGTTGGTCAGCAGGTTCATCAGCATCTGGTTGAGCCGCAGCTCCGAACCGATAAGTGAGGGGAGGGGGCGCTTCACCGCCAGGCCCACCTTGATGTCCTTGGGCATGGCCAGCTCATGTGCCAGCTCGGTGCACCCGCTTAGCAGGCCCTCGACGTCCACGGGAACGAAGGGCTCCTCGGCGCTGCCGCTTTCCAGGCGGGCCAGCTCGAGTAGTCCGCTGATGAGGTCGAGCATGCTGTCAAGCCGGATGATGCTGCGCCGGAGCATCTGGACCAACCTCTCGTCCAGCGACTGCTGGCCCTTGCGGAGCACTGTCTTCAGGTAGTTGAGAACCGCCGAGACCGGCGCTTTGAGGTCGTGGACCGTCACGGAGAAGAAATGAAGCCAGCGCTCCCGTTCCCGGGCCCTCTCAAGGCTCTCCTCCTCGAGACGCGCAAGAGAGCGTTTTGCCTGACGTATCTCCGCCTCCCGGCGCAGAGTCCACCCCAACAGCAGCAGAAGATGCTCCTCTCCCCCGCGAGCCGGGTTCTTCAGCGATATATGCACCCTCCGGGGAAGAGCCCCCTCGTTCTCGGGAGGGAGTACCACGGAAAGCTCACGGCTTCCGGGACCCAGCGCCACGGGCGCGGCGGCGCTTGCTCCTCCCCCCTCGGGATCCCTTTCCTCCACCCTGATGGTCCCCAGTTCGAGCAGGCGCTGCAGGGCGAGAAGGGACGCCTGGGATGGAGATTCCCAGCCCTCCCCGGAGAAGAGCTCTTCCAGGCCGGGGTATTCCCTGGGCATCATCTATCCTTTTTCCGCCGACTCGCGAAAAGCCATCCGCTCCAGCATCACAGCGGGAGTGGCAATATTATGCACGAACGCTGCTTTCCCGGTAAACGGCGCGCGCGTCCATGTCTGTCAGCTCTCCTAATCCAGCGGGAGTGGCCATGCACGAACGCGGCTTTACCGGTGATCGGCCCCAGCATTCCGGCGATTCCCGCTCTCTTCCCGGGAGGTTCCGAAAACAGCCGCCCCAGAGGCGCTTTCACGGGTTTTCAAGGTCAACGGGTATCTCCACGAATTCGGCGACGCAGTCCCACCAGCCGCCCCAGGTGCCCTCGATGATAACCTGGGCGTCGAGGCGGCTGGATTTGCCGCTGCGCTCCACGGTCAGGCTTCCGCAAGGAAGCCAGGAGCGCAGGACGCACTGGCCGTGGGTCCCGGGCAGGAGGGCTTCCAGACGCGCTGGGAGGATGGCCTGGGCGGCCGCCCGGGTGTAGGGAGAGCGGGAAACCAACTCCACCCGCAGCGGCGATGCCGGCGTCTTCGCCGTGCCGAATCCCGTTTCCCAGGCGAGCATCCGTAGCCTGCTGCTGTGAAGGGGGGTATTGCGGAGAAAAATCCTCCGGCCGCCCCTCCGCAGGAATAAGAAGAGGTTGCTCCCGGATGAGCTCCCCGGGTGTGGCCGCGTGGGCTCTCCCAGGGGAAGGGGAGTGCGGAGGACGGCCGCGTCTTCCTCGCCCCCTTTCCCGGCGAGGCAGAACATCTCCCTCTCGCCGGCGCAAGGAGAGCTCCCCCACCGCTGCAGGAACCAGGCCTGCAAGGGTTCTCCAGCTGCCCCCGCTTCGTATATCACCTCATTGACCTTGAACATCCCCAAGACCTCGGAGGGTGAGCAGAGGAAAGAGGCCCCGCAGGGCCGGATGGCCCTGCCCAGGCGAGGAAAGGAATCGAGCAGAGCGTCGGGATAATGCGCCTCGCGGAAGAGGATGTGCAGATCCCAGGAGATGTCCTGGCCGGCCTCCTGGAAGCCGCGCCTCAGGAAGGGATGGCGTTCCAAGCATCCGGATACCGACAGGCGGAAACCGCCCTCCTCCCGCCTCAGGCGCAGCAGACAGCGAGGATTCTCCCTCATCCCTACCAGGACCTCGCCCCGTTCGGGGGAAGCGTGGAAGTGGCGCAGGGAATAGCGGTCGAGCAGCTGCCACCCCCCGGAGCCGTCCCGGTAGCAGACGGAGATGTATGTAGCGGTGGTCTCCACCTCGTAGGAAAGGTCGGTGGGGTTGCACAGGATCAGGTCGAGCAGGAAGTGCCATCCCTGCCGAGGATACCCCAAAGCCAGCGACCACTGCTCTGCGTAGGGTGCTGGACCGCGCCGGGTAAGGGCCCGGCTCACGGGTGCCAGGCCCGGCCTCCCCCCGGCGGCGCCCTCGAGCCCCCGGCGCAGGATCAGGCCCGCGCAGGCGGCCACGGCCACTCCCTCCCAGATACGCCGATGCCCGGACACGGACTCAGTCCACCTCGCTTTCCCCAGTTTCTCCACTACCTACGATACCACGCAAGCAATCCCCATCGAAGCACCGAGGAAGCGCCTCATCACGGACTGCTCGATGAAGGTGGAGGGCATGGAGACCAGAGGGAGCCGGCTCATCACCGGTGGTCCTCGCCAAGAACGAGAAGGGTATCATGACCGCCGGAACGATTTCGTTGCCGCGCCGCATGCGGCTCGGTCGGTCGGGAGAGCCGCTTCGGCCCGGGAGCAGGGTGAAGCTCCAAAACGAGGAAGGCGGGCCTAACCAACCCGCCTTACGCTGCTCGGCTCAGTAAAGCAGCGGTATCATCCCCCGGACGGCGGCTCCTCGCACATCCGGTCCACCAGCATCTTGCCGCTGCGCAGCAGGCGCTGCAGGTCTATGAAATCGCTTCTCTCGTCCACTCCTACCTCGCCCTCGAAAGTCCCCTCCATGATCTCGTGGGAGATGCGGGCCATCTCTTCGATGGGCCCGGTGATGTAGTACCTGGTCAGCAGGCGCACCCCCAGCAGGGTGATGGCCAGGGCCACGGCGATGGCCACCAGTCCCACCACCACCTGCTGCAGGATGAGCTTGGACCTCTCGTCGGAATAGGTCTTGTCCAGCGCCTTGACCTGCTCGGTGCGTTCGATGACGTAGTTGAAAAAGGAGCCTTTCATCCCCGGCATG
>Ga0209227_1002185_pt1 | contig 14317 bp, 13 predicted proteins | sample YNPBryantNP2012_FD_185815 | JGI IMG/M metagenome (GOLD analysis project Ga0209227, IMG submission 185815) | Anoxygenic and chlorotrophic microbial mat microbial communities from Yellowstone National Park, USA - YNP Bryant NP 2012 (SPAdes)... ...
GTAGATTATAGATGAACAGAACAAACCTGATAGGTGAACTGCCTTGTGAGCCTGGGGACGGGCTGATCATGCGGCGAGCCACCCCGGCCGATATCGAAACTCTCGCGGCCTTCGATGCCCTCATCCACCGTGACCCCGGCGTTGAGGAGCCAAACCGACATGTCGAAGCGTGGGTGCGCGATCTGATGTCGGGACATCATCCCACTTTCCGCCCCGAGGATTTTATACTGGTGGAGGATACCCGCGCGGGCAAAATCGTCTCATCGCTCAACCTCATCTCACAGACCTGGGCCTATGAGGGGATACCGTTCAAGGTCGGCAGGATCGAGCTGGTAGGCACCCATCCCGACTACCGCAACCGGGGGTTGATCAGCGCTCAGTTCCAGGCAGTGCACCGGTTGAGTGCCGGGCGCGGCGAGATGGTGCAGGCCATCACCGGCATCCCCTTCTTCTACCGCCAGTTCGGCTACGAGATGACGGTGACACTTGGTGGTGGGCGAGTGGGCTACAGGGCAAACGTACCCCCATTGAAAGAGGGCGAAAGCGAGCCTTATCACATACGCCCGGCAACTGAAGCCGCTCTTCCATTCATCGCCACACTGTATGAACGTGGCATGCAACGGCAGCCGATCTATTGCCTGCGTGACATGGCACAGTGGCATTACGAGCTGAACGGCCGCAGTGAGCTGAGCGAAGGCAAAGTGTGGCTACGAGTGATCGAGAGCGACGCGGGGAAGCCGGTGGGGTTTCTCGCTCACGCTGCCAGGTTGGAAAGTCGGCACATATGGCTCCGGCTTTACGAATTGGATGAACACACCCCCTGGTCAGCGGTGACACCAACCGTCGTGCGTTACCTGTGGACCACAGGCGAGGCATACGCTGCCCGCGACAACAAGAGCTGTGATGCGTGCGGCTTCGGGCTGGGAGAGCAGCACCCGGCCTATACCTCAGCCACAGACATGCTCCCCGATCTCCGGGAGCCATACGCATGGTACATCCGCGTGGCTGACGTGGTGGGTTTTGTACGCCACGTTGCGCCGGCGCTGGAGCAACGGCTGTCGAGGTCAGACGCAGGCGCTTACTCGGGGACACTCAAAATCAGCTTCTACCGCTCAGGACTCCTGCTGCAACTGGAAAAAGGGCAGCTGGTCGAGGCCAGAGAATGGTTGCCCACCCCTGCCGACTGGGGTGATGCCGCTTTCCCCGGTCTGACGTTCCTGCACCTTCTGTTCGCTCACCGTACCCTCAGCGAATTGCAATACATCTTCCAGGATTGCTGGTGTAAAAACAGCCAGGTACGCGCTGTGCTTGATGGGCTTTTCCCCAAGCGCCCATCGCACATATGGGCGATCGAGTGAGGGGCCGACGTATGGATGGGACGTTCGACCTGTACGTGGCACGTCGCGGATGGGCACACGGAGTTGATCCCAGGATCAAGCTTCTCTTCGTGCTTACCGGCCTCATCTCGATGACCCTGTTCTCCAATCTCTTCTTCCTGCTTGTAGCGCTGCTTGGCATCCACATACTGATAGCTTCAGCAGGGGTGCCACGCGAGCGTTTTATCTGGGCATGGCGGGCGATGTTGCCTGTTACCCTGCTGCTGCCGGCATTGTGGACGCTCTTCTACCCGGAAGGGGAGGCAATTTTCGAGCCTGGGGTGCTGCGACTCACCCCGCTGGCACTGGTGCGTGGCCTGAGTGTGGCGGCAAGACTGGACACGATGGCCTTCATTTGCTTTTTCTGGCTCTTTACCACCGACCAGCGCGCGATCGTGCGCAGCCTGGTCAGGCTGGGGCTCCCTTTCGAGTGGGGGCTGGTACTGGCGATCAGCCTGCGCCATCTCTCCACCTTTTATAACCTCTACCAGATGATCACAGAGGCACAACAGGCCCGTGCACTCGACCTGAGTGGCAGAAGTTGGTTCCAAAGACTGAGAGCGCAACTGCCCATCCTGGTGGCGATGGTGATCAACAGCCTCCGGATTGCCGATAAACTCACACTGGCACTGGAATCGCGGGCTTTCGGGCTGGAGGGCGTGCAGCGCACCTGCCTGCACGACATTCGCTGCACCCACCGGGACTATATACTGGGGGTGGCAATACTGTCAGGCTTCTGCGGCCTCATCTGGCTGCGTGTGCTTGGCCTGTTTACACACCCGCTCTACCTGATGCGAGTGGCCTGCCACTGACAGAACGAGGGCTACGAGCCGACCGGGGCACCACGTTTCTCCCTTTGTACCCACCTCCGGCATGCGGAGCGCATCACCCCGGCAAGCAGCGCGCCCAGAACACTCCCGGCCGTATTGAGCAGCCAGTCGTCCACAGCAGCCACGCGGCCGGGTATGCATGTCTGAACAAGCTCTATCAGCAGGCTTAGAGAGGCTCCGGCAACCGCTGCTCCCAACCGGCGACGCGCCGGGCTTCCGCCAAGAGCAAGTGCCACTGCCGTTCCCAGCGGTATGAAGACCGCAACGTTGCCTGCCAGGCCGATGAGCAGATGGGGAGAGATACCATGCGCGGAGGCGGGTTTGATTAACGGATCAAGTTCGCTGGCAACAATCGGGTTGGGGCGGAGGGTCATCCAAAGCAACCACGCCGTGGTAATTGCCGCCACGGCCCACCACAGCGATACCCGGCCGCACTTAAATATGGATACGAGCCGCAGTGCTGCGGTCTCTTTCGCCTCTCCGCCAGCCTGCGTCTCCTGTTTCACCACGCCGTACCCAGGCAGATTGCTTTTGCAAAGGTGAGCATGAAGCGCGGCTCGGCGGCCAGTTCTATATATCCGATCCGCTGAGCAATCTCCCGGGCCTCGCTCCGCTTGCTCCGGGAGATGAGCGCCATCCTGGCTCCCGTGCCGGCTGCGTTTCCCACCTGCCGGAAGCGCTCCGGCGGCAAAGGTGGCAACATGCCTATGGCAACAGCGCTCTCTATGTTGATGTAGGTGCCGAAGGCCCCGGCAACTATCACCTGCTCGATCTCCTGTGGAGATATTCCCTGCGCCTCCAACAGCATCTCAATGCCGGCTCTTATGGCACCCTTGGCCAGTTGCAATTCGCGTATGTCCTTCTGAGTGATGGTGATGGCAGGCTCACCCGCCCGCTCCTCCTCACTGATCAGGACGAACTCACGCCCATCATCGCCGTCGCGTATCCGGGCATGTTCGCCCAGCCTGCCACGTGCGTCCACGATTCCCTCTCGATAGAGTTCGGCCAGGCTATCGAGAATGCCTGAACCGCACAGTCCTACCGGCGCCACATTGTCTATAGTCTGGTACTCTACCCGATGGTTTCTGAGACGTACGCGCTCGATAGCACCTCTGGCTGCCCTCATCCCGTGCCGGATGTGTGCTCCCTCAAAGGCCGGCCCGGAGGCACAGGAAACGCTGGTCAACTTTCCCCGGCGGTTCAGGCAAATTTCGGTATTGGTCCCTATGTCCAGCGCCAGGACCGTCCCTTCCATCCGGGCAACACCTGTAGCCAGTAACATAGCGACATGGTCAGCGCCAACGTACCCGGCAACATTAGGTAACAGGTGGATGTTGGCTCCGGGCGCGATCCGCAGGCCCACATCACGGGCTCTGACATCCATAGCAGAGCTGACAGCCGGCACATAAGGTGCCCGCGACAACTGTTCTACCGGCAAACGCAGAAAAAGGTGATGCATCGCTGTATTGCCGACTATCACAGCTTCGACGATCTCCCCGGCCTCTTTCCCGATCTCGCCGACCATCTCAGCCACAGCCCGATTCAGTGATTCTACAACCAGTTCCTGGAGTTGAGCAGCCTGGGAGGGACTTTGCATGGCATATGCCATCCGACTCACCACGTCCTCCCCGTAAGCAATCTGGGGGTTCATCAGCCCCCTGGCAGCCAGTGTCTTCCCGGTTTCCAGGTCTACCAGATACGCGGCGATCTTGGTCGTGCCCAGGTCCACGGCCAGTCCCAGAGGTGTGGTATCGGCGGGCAGCAGAGCAACCACTTCCTGATCACGTACTATTGCCCTGGCCTGCCAGCCCAGCGAGCGCAGGCGGGGCGAAAGGCCCTGCAACACGGCCAGGTCCGCCCCCGAAACGGTCACCCCATACTGCACACTAAGCCCCGCCGTCAGACGCTCCATATCCGCAAGCAGGTCTCTGCCCTCCAGAGAGGGAGGCGCAAGCGTCACCGCATAACTCCGTACCGGTGGGTCTGGGGTGACAGGCGTTTCCTCTCCCTCGATCTGAGTACGCTGAGGAGCAGAGATGGACTCCGGCGGAACACGTACCTTACAGGAGCCGAGAGGTACCGCACGGCAGGCCAGGCGATAGCCGAGCGCCAACTGATCCAGACCCAGGATGGCTTCTTCCACAGAATCCGGCGGCGAAACCTCACCTTCCAGCACATGCACCTTACACCGTCCGCAGCTCCCGACACCCCCACACAGACTGATCAGCCCGACGCCCAACCGTCTGGCACAATCCAGCAGCGACGTCCCGGCAGGAAAATTGCCCCGACGGCCCGCCGGTTCGAAGTCCACGTAAACGCTCATTTCGTTCTCCAATGATAACCGCCTCCAATGTGAGAGATACGGGTATGATACCCGTTTCCGGGCGATTAGTCAACTTCTCCTCCTGTAAGCAGTGTAGGACAACTGCGCGCAGTTGCCCTACAGAAGAGAGCCCTTGCGTCAGCATACCAGAGTATGGTATAATAAAATCGCAAGACAAGACGGCTTTGTGTTAACGAGTGTGCCCGGCTCCTGCGCTTTCAGAGGGAGCCGATAATATGGAGGTTTAACGTGCGTTCAAGATCAGGTGGAGGTTCGTTTATATATTTGCTGATTCTCGTGGTTGCCGTGTTCCTGGTGTATAGCTACTACTCCCAGCGCGCACAGGGCGTGGTACAGACCTCGCTTACTGAGGTTGCGGCCCAGATTCGCGAGGGGAATGTCACCGGCATCCGGGTAGAAGGCAACCGTGTGGTGGTAAAACTGGGTAACGGGGAAGAGGTCATATCATATAAAGGGAGCGAGTCTTCCGTAACAGAGCAACTGCGCGATCTGGGGATTACCCCTGAGCAGTTGGCCAGAGTCGAGATCGTCATGGTGCACCCCCCGGACTGGAGCACACTGCTGAGTGCCGGTGGTTCCATCTTGCTGGTGCTGGTGATGTTTGCTCTCGGCTTTTTTATGCTGCGCCAGTTCCAGGGTGCCAACAACCAGGCGCTGGCTTTTGGCAAAAGCCGGGCCCGTATGTACACCGGAGATCAGCCTTCTGTCACCTTCGACGACGTGGCAGGGGTGGATGAGGCCCAGGAGGAACTGCGTGAGGTAGTTGAATTCCTGAAAGAGCCAGAGAAGTTTGTGCAACTGGGTGCCCGTATTCCCAAAGGAGTGCTGCTGATGGGAGCGCCCGGCACCGGCAAGACATTGCTGGCCAAGGCAGTGAGCGGGGAGGCCGGCGTACCCTTCTTTTCCATCTCCGGCTCTGAATTTGTGGAGATGTTTGTTGGGGTTGGCGCTTCACGTGTGCGCGACCTGTTCGAGCAGGCCAAACGCCACAGTCCCTGCATCGTTTTCCTGGACGAGATAGACGCTGTGGGCCGTCACCGGGGCGCCGGGCTGGGCGGCTCACACGACGAGCGCGAGCAAACGCTTAACCAAATCCTGGTCGAGATGGACGGTTTCGACACGGATACCAACGTGATCGTCATGGCGGCCACCAACCGGCCGGACATCCTGGACCCGGCGCTGCTGCGCCCTGGCCGCTTCGATCGGCGCATCGTGCTCGACAGGCCCGATCTCAAAGGACGCGAAGCTATCCTGGCCGTCCATGTGCGGGGCAAACCCCTCGCCGAGGATGTGGACCTCAAAACGCTGGCCAGGGCGACGCCCGGCTTCGTGGGAGCGGACATCGAAAGCCTGGTGAACGAAGCGGCAATCCTGGCCGCCCGTCGCAATAAAAAAGTCATCGGTATGGCCGAGTTCCAGGAGTCTATCGAGCGGGTGATCGCAGGCCCGGAGCGTAAGAGCCGCTTGATGTCGGAGGAGGAAAAGCGCATCACTGCCTATCACGAGGCCGGCCATGCAGTAGTGGCCCATGTGCTCCCCAACTGTGATCCGGTGCATAAGGTGTCCATCGTGGCCCGGGGGATGGCAGCGGGCTATACCATCGCCCTGCCGGAGGAGGAACGCCGCCTGGTGACCAAGAGCAAACTGGAGGACGAGCTGGCTTACGCTTTGGGCGGGCGCACGGCCGAGGAGCTGGTCTTTGGAGATGTTACCACTGGCGCTGCCAACGATCTGGAACGCGTGACGGAAGTCGCACGCTCCATGGTCACACGTTACGGGATGAGTGAAACCCTCGGGCCGATGACCTTTGGTCAGAAGGAGGAATTGGTCTTCCTGGGCAAGGAAATCGGCGAACAGCGGGATTACAGCGAGGCCATAGCTCAGGAGATAGACATAGAGGTACGCAAGATCGTGAACCGGGCCCACGAACGGGCCCGCGAGGTGTTGACGCAATATCGAGAGCAACTGGACCGGGTCGCTCAGCGTCTGATCGAAGTGGAGACACTTGACGCAGAGGAATTCGTGGCCGTGTTCGAAGGGAGAGAGACGCCTGACGTCCCGGTGAGTCCCCTCCCGGCCAGGGGTGCCAAAAAGGCAGACAGACGCCCCAAGTACGAGCGGACCAGACCGGTCACGGACATGCCACCTGCCCCGGCTCCGGCTTAACAGGGTGAGGATATGCTGTTCCTGACCGGCGCCGTGCTTGTAACAGTGGTCGGCATCGTGCCGATGGTCGTGTATGCCCTCATTCTGTGGTGGTTTGACCGTTACGAGAGGGAACCGCTCCCCTTACTGACCGCTGCTTTCCTCTGGGGCGCATTGCCTTCTATCATCTTTTCCATTTTGGTAGAGGTTGTCCTTGACGTACCCATAAGCTATTTCACCCAACCAGCAATAGCGGACCTGGTCGGGGCAGCTTTGATCGCACCCGTTGTCGAGGAGATCATAAAAGCCGGCGCTCTGTTGCTCCTGGTATTGTTCTTCCGGCACGAAATCAACAGCCCCCTGGACGGCATCATCTATGGTGGACTGGTGGGCTTCGGATTCGCGGCCGTCGAGAACATTTTCTATTTTGCCGACACTCTAAGCTCATCAGGACTGGGTGGCCTGGGCAGGCTGGTCATCCTGCGTGCCTTCGTATTCGGGCTGAATCATGCCATGTTCACCGGAATGACCGGATTGGGACTGGCGCTGATGCACACATCGCCACATATGATTGTTAAAGCATTGGCGCCCGCTGCCGGGCTGATAAGTGGCATCACAGCCCACGCCATCCACAACAGCAGCGTGATGCTGGGCGCGGAACTGTGCTGGCCTTGTGTAGTCGCCCTGATTACGGATTGGGGTGGCGTATCAGTCCTTTTCGCCATTATCATCTTCACCACGTTTCAGGAACATAGCTGGCTCGTCACCTGTCTGGCCGACGAAGTCGAGTTGGGCACACTGAGTCAGGCAGATTATAGGACCGTGTGTTCCTACATCGCACGAGTGGCTACCAGGATGAAAGCGTTGCTCAGCGGGGACGTCGCGCGCTGGTGGAAATTGGGACGCTACTACCATTTGCTGACGGAGCTGGCTTTTAACAAGTATCGTTTGAGCCGTTTCCCTGGGGAAGCCCATACGCGGGCGCGTGTGACACGGCTACGCCAACAAGTGAATCAAATGCGGCAGTGATGACAGGCCAGCTCACAAAGCAGCCGCGTTGACATGGTCTCCCCATATAGAGCTGGCGCAAAACCCGGGTCTCCTGCTACCCCAACCATTTGCTGCCGCAAGCCTGGCATCTGTCCCGCTATCACAACTAACAGGAGGAGAGATGCAGAAGTCCCATATCCTGGCCATTGCACTGCTTGTTATCGTGGTCGTTGGCATCATCATCCTGGCCAACGGGCGAATCGGCACCGACAAAAAAGCAAGTGAAGCGCTGGAGAAAGGCCGTGCTGCTCTGGAAGCAGGTAATTACGAGGAGGCCATCATCAACCTGGAAGCTGCGGTGAAGGCCAACCCTAAAGACAGCAAAGCCCATTTCCTGCTGGGACAGGCATATAGCCGGGCCGGCGAGTCGTTAAAAGCCAAAGACGAGTTTGCCACGGTCGTCTCGCTTGACCCGGGCAATGCGGCTGCACATCACAACCTTGGCGTGGCTTACTATCAGTTGCAAGAAATGGAGCTGGCCATCGCCGAGTTTAAGGCTGCTCTCAACCAGGACCCCAACGCTCCGGATACGCATTATCAACTCGGCGCCGCCTATCTGGTCCTGGCGCTCTCGAAAGACCCGGCTGCACCCGACAAACAATTGCTCGCACAGGCTGTTGACGAATTCAAAGCTGCTCTGGCATTGCAGGAGAACATGCCAGAAGCGCTGATCGGGCTGGGAAATGTGTATATCCAGCAGGGAAATTACGACGCCGCTATCGAAACGCTTTCCGCCGCCATCGCCCGGCGTCCAGATTCGTCTGAGGCTTACTACGCTCTGGCGGAGTCATACGCCCAGAAGGGAGACGCTGCCAATGCCTGTGCCACGTTCAAGCGCTTCCTGGAGCTGAACCCACCAGCCTTCTGGAAGGACCAGGCCACACAGAATATGACCATCCTGGGATGTCAATAGGATTCGGAGAGATGTTTAAACTGCTGCTATCCTGGAATATCCGGCCAGGTCGAGAGGATGAGTGTTTCGAGTTCCTCATGCGAGAACTGGGGCCGGGGCTGATGAGGCTGGGCGTACACCCCACCGATGCATGGTACACTCAATACGGTAGCGGCCCCCAGGTGCTTCAGGGTGGCGTGGCAGAGGACCTGGCGGCGTTGCAGCGGGCCCTCGCCTCCGAGGAATGGCGTAAAATCAGGCAAAAATTGTCCGCCTACGTGACCGACTATCAGCAGAAGATTGTGCGGGCGAGCGGCGAATTCCAACTGTAGCCGGTACGACCACACTGCCTATGCAGGCCCATGTCGCCCTGCCTGGAGCACAGGCCGGCCACAAAGGACGGCAACAGTAATGGCGATATGGCGGATCGCCTCAACCGGCGCGAAGCGCCTTAGACCCTACCAGCGGCATCCCTATGCCGCTTATACCGACGCATAGGGATGCGTCGGTTACGTTTTCCGGATAGGCTCTTAAGAGGGCGATTTAAACCGGCCCTGAACAGTTACAGCGACATTTGACATGCTGGCGAGGTACCGCATACGTCCCTACACCCCCCAGGACCAGGAGGCTGTCTGGACGTTAGTCGCTGATACCGCTTTCTTCGGTGATCCCGTCGAGGCTTTCCTGGAGGATCGCGCGCTGTACTGTGCGCTCTTTGCGGCCTACTACACCGACTATGAGCCGGAGCGGTTGTGGGTGGCCGAGACGAACGGAGTGGTATTCGGATATGTGATGGGTTGTGGCGACAGCCACAGACGCCTGCAGATATTCCTCACGCGCATCCTGCCGGGGGTCGTGGGCGGGGTGCTCAGACATCGCTATACCATCGGGAGGAAGGCGCTTACATATGCCTCCCACGCGCTGCAGGAGGTATTTGCAGGCAGACACCTTACCGCAATCACAGCACAATTCCCCGGTCATCTGCACATCGGTGTGGCCGCGTCTGCGCGCGGGCAGGGCATCGGCCGCGCGTTGTTGGAGACCAGCTTGAGGCAATTCTGGACGACAGGCGTACGTGGCGTGCACCTGGTGACAACGGATCGCAATCAGGTGGCCTGTCATCTGTATGAATCGGTTGGGTTTCGCCTGCTGAACGCTTACCCCACGCGACTGTGGAACGGATTTGTGAAAGGTGTTCAGACACGTGTCTACGGGATCAAACCACAATGGCAATGTGAGGCCGCTGTGGCATTATAATTATGCTCAGGCGTGATACGATGATCGCTCCAGGCAGGATGAAACGCTACGAACGTATTTACGCTCAGTTGCGGGAGCTGATTGAAGGTCGATCACCCGACCTGATAGCAGCTATGGCTACAATATGCGCCGTCCTGCACCACAAGATGCCCCATCACCTCTGGACCGGCTTCTATATGGTGCACAACGAGAATGAGCTGCATGTCGGGCCTTATCAGGGGCCGGTAGCCTGCCAGGTGTTGAGTGGCAGAGGGGTCTGCCTCCACTGCGCGCGCACCGGCCAGCCGGTGATCGTGCCGGACGTGGCGCAGTTCCCCGGCCATATCGCCTGCGACCCGCGCTCAAAGAGCGAAATTGCCTTGCCGGTCAAGAAGGGGGAACAGGTAGTGGCCGTCCTGGACATAGATTCGGATAAACTGGCTCAGTTCGATGAAGACGACGTTGCGCCATTAATGAAAATACTCGCTCTGCTTCAGCCATATCTCCAGTATCAGGTTTGCACGCAGGTGTGAGATTCCGCCCGCCGTGGCCACCCGCCGTGCCCGTCAGACCACAGTCCGGCGGCCGTGGGGAGTCACCGGGCTAAAATAAAGAGTCGCAGGCGCTAAAATAGAGAGTCACGGGTACTAAAATAGAGAGTCGAGAAGACCTCCTGCAGCAACGTGCGATGCAGTTCACCCGTGACGTGGCCCTTGTTGCCCTTCACGGTTTTCCAAACAATGGGCAGCACGGTGCCGTGATACGCCAGCCCGACCAACAGCGTGCGGCACTTCTTCCCAGCCTGGGTGCAATCGATGAGTAGGTATGCGGTCTCGTTTCCCAGGCTGGCCTGCATCGCCAACAAAAAGGGTTTGAAGAAGCGGGCCATCTCTACACCGGGGTCGGCCACCCACCGCTCGAAACGCCGCACCAGGCTGGGTAGGCAGATGTTCACGGGTACCCACAGGGCTATCTGCCACAGTTGCACGTGGCGACCGAGGAACAAGCCGGTGAGCATCATTGCCAACGTCACAACGAGATGCTTGGGGATGCGGTCGCCCTTGTACAGTTCGAGTAACCAGCCTTTGAGAAACAGGTACAGCTTGAGGTGCGGCATTTTTCCACTCCCCATCAATGAGACGGCGTAAGTATGCCGCAAATTGCTCTGGTTGGCAAGACTCGGTCAGGGCAGGAGTCCCCTCATTGGCTCGACAGCCATTATGTCGGGTAGTGAACCCGCAGAGTGCTGTTGATGCGCTCCCACGTACCGTCCTTACGCCACAGCCAGAAGTAGTGGTAGACCGTTTTCCAGGGGGGCAGATCATGCGGCAGCATACGCCACGTACAACCGCTGCGTACGATGTAGAAAATGGCGTTCAAGCTCTCTCGCAATGAGTGTTCTCGGGGTCTCCCTCTGAATTTCGGTGCCGGCAGGTATGGTTCAATACGCTGCCATTCAACATCGGACAGGTCGGTCGGATAAGGTTGCCTTTGGGCTCACTCGGCCATGAGAGTATCTCCTCCTAAAGTCCATCGTGCCCAAAGTATACCCCAAAGACGACCTATGGCAATTTTTCAGACAAGCTCTGAGGGAAGGGGTCCAACCCGTCGTGGAGGAATATCTGGCCGAGCGGGGAGTGGCGCTCTCGGTCACCAAGACGCATATTACCCCCATCCACGAAGGTTTTGACTTTCTGGGCCAGAACCTGCGCAAGTACGGCCAGAAACTGCTCATCCGACCGGCAGACAGCGGAGTGAAAGCCCTCCTGGAGGAAGTGCGGAAGGGACTGAAAAGCCATCCGCAGGCTGAAGCCGGACCGCTCATCGTTCAACTTAACGGTCTCATCCGGGGGTGGGCCAATTACCACCGACACGCAGCCAGCAAAGCCACGTTCAACAAGGTGGACGGGTACATCCATCGGATGGTTTATCGTTGGGCCCGCAAGAAACATCGTGGGAGGAGTGCTGCCTGGGTCAAGCGGAAGTACTTCAAAACAGTGGGATAGCGGCACTGGGTTTTCAGCGGTGAAATGCGGAACGGAGACAGCTCGCAGAAGACGGTGCATCTGTATCAGGCAGGCCAGACGCCCATCGTCAGGCACTGTAAAATCAGAGGGGCAGCGAACCCGTATGACCTGGAGTGGGAGCATTACTTTGAGGAACGCCACCGGCGGAAGATGAAGGATAGCCTGAGGGGGCGAAGGGAGATGCTCCGACTATGGTTGGAACAAGAGGGGAGATGTCCTGTCTGTAAGGAGATGATCGCCGCAGAGGACGAATGGGACACCCATCACATCCGGCCACGGGTGGAAGGGGGGGGCGGACACGCTGGACAACCTGGTACTGGTGCATCCGAAGTGCCACCGGCAGATACACAGCCGGGGTTGGAACGTATCAAAGCCGGTGATTGTTCAAACTTCGGGAAGCAGGCAAGGGAGGGTATATCTCCCTCAGGTTTTCGTTTTCCTTTTTGAAAGCATCGGCATCATCCGTGACCAACAGCTCTGCCCCCACCGCTTCCACTACCGGCTGCAGCCATCCCTTCAACGTCTCCGCATCCTCCCCCTGCAACCCTTCCACACTCAAGCCAATCCTACCCCCCGCATCGACCACAACCCCGATGGGATACCATTTCCCTTTCACTTTCACCGGGGTCACATCGCTCCCCAAGGCTGGCGTCCGAACCCCCTCGAAAACCTCCTCCCGCTTCATCCCAGGGACATTCGGGGCGGCGCGCTGAACCGTGTAATACACCCTCGTCTTGCTCATAAAAACCCCCGGCGCTTCCAGCAGCAAAGATACGGCCCCGTAACTCAGCCCCAACAGGTAAAGTGCCACTGCCAGCCCCTTCACCCGTTGAGAAAAGTGCTCCCGGCACACGCCGGCCGGATAGACGCGAAAGGTAGGGCCGCATCTGACACACCGATACCGCCGCGCCCAGACCTCGCTGACTGAGTGTCCCGCAAAGGCCTGGGCACTTCCTGGAGCAGCTTGAAATGCTTTCCATTACATCCTGGATGAGGGCAAACCTCAGGAGGCCGGAAAACTTCAGGCTCCGCTTTCGGTAGCTTGAACAGAAATCGCCTCTCTCCCTCCAGAAATCAGTGCAAAGCTTTACCCAATAACACCCGGTAATCAAGCCCTCAGGCGGAAAATCCGGCTGAAGCCTCTACTCTGCCCTCTTATGGAAAGTCATTGACCTTCCCTCCTGATTATACACCAATTTTATCGACGGTTGAACAATCACATGCAGTGTGATTCTCTTGACAGGACGTGGTTTATGTGGTAAAAACACCTTACGTTGCCTCGTCTAAACCACAGCTCTGGGAGGCCATAGATGATTGTTGCTTCCGAAGCCCTGGACCTCGCCCAGGCGGACCGGACGTTTGCCCGGCAAGTCACCCCCGGTCGCTGGGAGAAAATCCTCTCCTGCATTCAGTGCGGGACATGCTCCGCTTCCTGCCCCACCGCCTACGCGATGGACCATACCCCGCGTCAGTTGTGGCGGATGGTCCAGTTGGGATTGACCAATGAGGTATTGACCAGCCGTACCTTCTGGCTCTGCACGGTCTGCAAGTCCTGCCAGGTGCGCTGCCCGCGGGGCATCCAGATCACGGACACGATGGTGGCCCTCAGGGAGTACGTCCACCGCCAGGGGCTGGAGGTGCCCAACTTGTTGTTGAGGGTCAGCCAGACGGTCACCGGCCAGTACAACATCTCCGGGGACGATAACGCCAACCGTCTGGTCTGGAGCCAGAATCTGCCCGACCCGCCAGTGGGGGTCAATCCCCTGCGACGGACGGCGGAGGTCGTCTATTTTGTGGGTTGTGTGGGCTCGTTTTACCCCCGCGCGTACTCCATTCCTCAGGCTCTGGTGAAGGTACTGGAACGGGCGGAGGTGGAGTTCACCACCCTGGGCGGGGAGGAGTGGTGCTGCGGGTATCCCCTCTACGTGGCTGGAATGCGGGAGCAAATGGCGGAGATTGTCCGGCACAACCTGGAACAGGTACGAAGGGTGGGAGCCAAACAGGTCATTTTCACTTGCCCTTCCTGCTACTATGCCTGGTCTCACCTGTATCCGGAGTTTGCCGATGTGAGGGGGCTCCACTTCCAGCATGCCACAGAGTTCCTGGCCGAGCGGGTCACCCGGGATGCTCTGCGATTGGGGCCGGTGGAAGGAGTGGTGACCTACCATGATCCCTGCGACCTGGGACGCAAAAGCGGCGTATATGACCCGCCCCGCGAAGTGCTGCTCCGGATTCCGGGGCTGGAGTTACGGGAGATGTCTATGGCCCGCCAGAGTGCCCTCTGCTGTGGCGGAGGTGGCGATGTGGAGATGGCCGATCCCAGCGTCACAATGGGCGTCGCTGCGAAACGGCTGGCTCAGGTCCAGGCCACCGGGGCCGGCATCGTCGCTTCTGCGTGCCAGCAGTGCAAGCGGACG
>Ga0209227_1002187_pt1 | contig 14299 bp, 7 predicted proteins | sample YNPBryantNP2012_FD_185815 | JGI IMG/M metagenome (GOLD analysis project Ga0209227, IMG submission 185815) | Anoxygenic and chlorotrophic microbial mat microbial communities from Yellowstone National Park, USA - YNP Bryant NP 2012 (SPAdes)... ...
GTTGATGGTGTAGCGCAGGCCAGCAACCTGGGCAAAACCGCCGTTCTCGCTGGGGTAGAGCCGCGCGCCGTTCTCCAGCGCCTGGATCACGTACTGGCCCTGGAGCTGGAAGGTGGCCAGGGTGTTGCCGAACGGCAGCGTCTCGAGCACATCGCCCATCGTCACCGTGCCGGTCATGATCGGCGCGCGCAGGCCGCCGCCATTCTGGAAGGCGATCTGGTAGGTCGTGCCGGGGTTGGCCTCGTTAGCCATCCACAGCATGGCATCGGCGACCAGGTTGCCCAGCAGGCACTCGCCCTTGCGGCAGATGCGCACGCCGCTGACGTTGATCGGCAGTTCAACCGTGGTGGTGCCGACCGGCGTGGCGATCAGGGCAGCCACCGCCGGGCGGTACACGTCGAGCCGCGCTTCCATGGCAGGGTCCTTGGCGACGTTCCGATTCACGTAGATGGGCAGGCGGTTGTAGTACTGCACGGTGCCATCGGCGTCGAAGATCACGTCCAGCCGACCGAGGAAGTAGCCCCACTGATAGGCCGAGACGATCAACACCGGCTCATCATCCGCGCCGGAGACGAAGGTGGGATACGGCCCCAACGGGGTGAGGTTGAGGGTGGGCGGAGTGAACGAGGTCGGCGCAACCGGCGTGTAGAGGAAGGTGTGGCTGTGGCCGCCGATGATGACGTCAACGCCGCTGACCGCCGCCGCCAGCGCCAGGTCCTCGCCATAGCCCAGGTGCGAGAGGACGACGATCTTGTCAACACCGAGGGCGGTCAGCTCGTCCACTGCCGTCTGAACAGCGGTGATGGGGTTGGTGAAGGTGATGTTGGGGCCGGGGCTGGAGATGTTCTCCGTTTCGGGCGTGGTCAGGCCGACGATGCCGACATCCTGGCCGTTGACGTCGAGGATCACATACGGATCGATCAGGCCGGCCAGGTCGGGGTCAGCGCTGGCGTCGATGTTGGCGCTGACGACAGGAAAGTCCGCCCCGCCAATGAAGCGCGCCAGCTCCGCCGGGCCGCGGTCGAACTCGTGGTTGCCGATGGTCATGGCGTCATAGCCCAGGCTGTTCATCGTGTCGGTCAGCACGTCAGCGCCAAAGAGGTTGAAGAAGAGCGTGCCCTGGAACTGGTCGCCCGCATCCAGGAGCAGCACATTCTCGCGCTCGGCGCGGATACCCTCGACGAGCGTCGCCAGCCGTGAGACGCCAGCGATGCACTTGCCGGCGGTTTCGTCTGCCGGCTTGCAGCGGGCGCCGTTCACGTTGTACTGGTCCACGTGGGCGTGAAAGTCATTGGTGTGCAGCAGGGTGAGGTCGAGCACGTTCAGGCCAGGCACGGTGATCGGCTCAAGGTAGGCCTCCGTGCCTTCGACATTGGCCGGATCGCCGTTGTAATCCACGATCATCACGCCCAGCGGCTGGCTGTAGTAGTAGCCAGCCTGGTCGTTCACCCAAACCGAGACCTCGGCCAGGGGTTCACCGGGGCCGGGATCGTTGGTCACATCCCAGCCGAAGGGGTAGTTGACATAGTCGAAGCGGCCAGGCGCGGTCTCATCGTTGCCGCCCTCGTCGAAGCCGATCAACTGGTAATCAAAGGTCGGGTTGGACGACCCCAGGCCCTGAGTGGAAGCCCGCAGGTACCATTCCATGTACGAGTTGTTGTAATCGGTATAGATCAGGTAGGGGCTGGCCAGAGAGAGCGCGCCGGTGGCCAGGTTGACGCAGATCACAACCCACTGGTTGTTGTTGGTGCCGCCAGCGGCTGCGCCATAGTTCCAGTTAAAGTCGACATAGTCCCAGACGCCGTTCTCGTTGTAGTCGACATAGAGGTCGAACTCGGCAAAGTACGGCTGCGGCACGTGCCAGTAGTCCCAGGCGTCGATGGCAGCCACAATGATGTCACCATAGGTCCCGCTCGTCCAGCCATAGTCCAGGCCAAAGACGCGCACGTCACCCGGCCCATACATGCCGGCATCCGGCCCGTCCTCGACCAGCGCGGGATAGACCCACAGGCTGGAACTGATCGGGCCGGTATGGGTGATCGCAAACGTGGCAATGTCGGTCTCCGGGTCGGTGATGACGCCGCTGCCGCTGATTTCCAGCACGGCGTAAGGCCGCGGCTGGAAGTAGAACGGCACCCGCAGCGCGTCTTCGGGGAAGAGCAAGCTGGTCAGTTGCGCGGTGCCCTCGACCGACGCAGCAGTGGCCGTTCCTCCAGCGACAAGCGGCAGAAAGACCTGATAGGGCGTGGGCGGGGTGAAGGTGACAAAGCCATAGTACTCTTCCAACGCCGTAGCGTCGTACAGCACCTCCATCGCCGTCATGTCCACGTCGAGGGTGACGGTGACCACCGCCGTCTCGCCGGGGGCGAGGGTGATGGTGTCCGGCTCAACCGTGATGGTGGCACCCCCGGTGAGCGAGCCGGGCTGGAACATCCAGCCAGTCCCGTAGGTTACCTCGCTGTCGCCGTCGTTGTAGACGGTCACATGGCTGACCCGCGTGACGGTGTCATCGGCCGACATGATCACGCCCCAGTTGAGGCTGACCAGGCTGTCGTCGCCAACGGCATAGACATCCGTGTCCACGGCGCGGTAGGCGTTCACCCGCCCGGCGCCAGAGCGCGGGATCGGCGTCCCGTCCTGCAGGTCGACGGCCGTGTTCATCATCGCCGCCTTGATCGCCTCGGGCGTCCAGTCGGGATGGGCCTGCACCATGAGCGCCGCCACGCCGGCGATATGCGGCGCGGCCATCGAGGTGCCACCCATGCTCACGCCGCCGCTTCCGCTGCCCATATCCGCCGCAAAGATGCTGCCGCCGGGGGCAGTGATCTCGGGCTTGAGCGCCGAGTCGTAACCGCGCGGGCCGCGCGAGCTGAACGAGGCGATGATGTCGACCGCCGCCGGTTCATCATAGGGGACACTGCCCTGGTACTCGGCCGTCATAACGACCTCGACCGTGCCCCCTTCCAGCGCGTCCTTCAGCAGATCGCCAATCGGCAGAGGGATGCTATAGGCTGGCACAACCGCGCTGCCGGCGATATAGAGGTCAAAGACCGCGCTGTCGTCGACGATGATCACCCCGATCGCACCCGCCGCAACCGCATTGGCCGAACGTGCTACTGACCCGCCGCACGAGGGGGTGTTCCAGTCCAGCAACACAATGTTGCCCGAGATCATTTGGGTGTTGGTGATGTTGAACGGATAGCAGCCGGTGCGCTGATCTTGCGCCGGGTTGGGGCCGGGCTCGGGATACACCAGCGTTCCGGTGATGGGCAGATCCGGTGAATTCCAATCGTAGTAGGCTGATTGAAGGGCCGGAAGCACGCCAGCGATATCCGTTGGCGTAATGACCTCAAAGCCATCCAGCAGGGAATAGCCATCTTCCGAAGCGGCGACCGAGATGGCCCCGTCGGCGCTGGCGGGCGAGCCGGTGATGTACGAGCTGTTGGCCGCATTGCCCGCCGAGGCAACGACGACGATGCCGGCCTGGGCCGCATTGTTGGTGGCATACACGTCCGGATCGGCTGGATTGTTGGTGCCAAAGTTGGAGCCGAGGGACATGTTGATGACCTGCGGGTAGCCGTACATCAGATAGCTGAAGGTGGCAAACTCGAGCGCGTCCATCACCAGCGAGGTAGAGCCGCTGCGGCCAAAGACCTTGAGCGCCAGAAGCCCGGCGGCGGGGGCCACGCCATTGCTCACATCGCCAGCGGCCTCACCGGCAGCGATCGAGGCGACGTGCGTGCCGTGGCCGTACTCGTCCAGCGGGTCACGGTCAGGAGTCGGCGTCGTCGAGCAGATGCCCTGTGCCTCCTGTTGCGGCGTGCAGGCCGCGTTGTAGAGCGTCCCGGCAAAGTCATAGCCACCGATGACCTTGGCGGTGGGGAAAGTGCCGGGCTCGACGATGTCGGGGTCATTGTTGGCGTAATCGTCGGGATTGCCGCTGCCGCCAAAGACGGCGTGGGTGTAGTCAATGCCGGTATCGATGATGGCGATGACAACCCCTTCACCGTCATAGCCCAGGTCATCCCACACCTCGGTTGCGCCGATGAGCGGCACGCTGGAGCTCAACGCCGGCTCGTGGATCGGGGCGCGGTGGATGGCGACGACGCCGGGCAGGGCGCGGATCTCGTTCAGCCGGCTCAGCGGCACCCGCGCCTGGAAGCCGTTGTAGACGACGTTGTAGCGCGAGATGACCTTGACGCCCAGCCTCTCCAGTTGCGGCTCGAGCTGGTCCTGCGCCGCCATCAACGTCTGCCGATAGCTCTCGATAGCAGCGCTGGTCATCAAACGCCCGGCATCGCGCTGGGCCGCATAGGCCACCGCCACAGGGTCGCCTTCCAGCTCGATGATCATGAGCGCCTCGCCATCGACCAGCCCTTCCAGCGCATGGGGCACATAGCCCGCCATCTGGACGAACTCTTCAGCGGTCATGCCGCTGGCGAACAGCTCCTGGATCTCGGGCGGAACCTCCTGCAGATGGGCGGGAGGGGTGCGCCCGGTCCAGTCCTGTCCCCGGCCTGACAGAGAGGCCACAGGCTCGGCCAGTTGCTGGCTCTGCGCCGGTGCTGCCGGCGCCGTTGCCGCATGGGTCACCCCAGGGGCCATGCTCAGCAGGACGACCAGCATGGTGAACGGGCTCAGCCAGCGCCAGATCTATGCTCTTTTCTTATCCATACCTACATCTCCTTATCATAGCTTCAGAGTCTGCATACTACCCGGACCACAGTTGCAGCCAGTCGATTCCTGTATTCCCAGACCATCACCTCCTTCGACAAACTTTTGCGGGAGGGTACTCTTTGCCGATCCCTGACCTTCAGGGTCTTGCGCCACGCTGGGCTGAGTAGTTACACCGATCCCAGGAAGGCAGGCTTGCTACCATGAATAACAACAGCCGACCGGCGCCGTTGCGCTCTGGTCGGCTGGTATGGAAATCGGACAGTGACAAAGTGGGGACCTCCCATGACCAGTACCTGCCATGATAGATCGGCATCGTCAGTGCTGACTAATTGGTGACAAGCGAGACTGTGACACACAGATCGCAAAGCCCTTGGAAAACCGCCTGCCCTGCCACTTTGATATTTGCCGCCCCAAGGAATTGCCATTCGAGCGTGCAAGCCTACATGTAGCACAAATTTCCAACAATCTCTGCCGGGCCTTGACATCCCCTCCCGACAAGGGTATGATAGGCTCAGCCCTGAAACACAAGCGAGGAAAAAATGGATTCCCTGCCATTGATGCGCGAGCTGGCGATAGAAGCCAAAACCAAGATCCTCCTGGTGGTGCTGGACGGGCTGGGCGGCCTGCCGCTGACCCCCGGCGGCCCCACCGAGCTGGAAGCGGCGCACACGCCCAACCTGGACGCCCTGGCGGCCGGCTCGATCTGCGGCCTGTCGACCCCCGTGGCGCCGGGCATCACGCCGGGCAGCGGACCGGGCCACCTGGCCCTCTTTGGCTACGACCCGCTCCAGTACGAGATCGGGCGCGGCGTGCTGGAGGCGTTGGGCATCGGCTTTGACCTGCGGCGGCAGGACCTGGCCGCGCGGGGCAACTTTTGCTCGCTCGACCCCGCAACCGGCGTCATCACCGACCGGCGCGCCAGCCGCATCCCCAGCGAGGTCGGCGCGCGGCTGTGCCAGAAACTGCGCGCCATCCAACTGCCCGGCGTCCAGGCGTTCGTCGAGCCGGTCAAAGAATACCGCTTCGTGCTGGTGCTGCGCGGCGAGGGGCTGGTCGATGGCCTGACCGAGACCGATCCCCAGCAGACCGGCGTCCCGCCGCTGCCGGTGACTGCCACCCGCCCGGAGGCCCAGGCCACAGCGGAGCTGCTCAACCGCTGGCTGGCTGAGGCGCGGCGGCTGCTGGCCGACGAGTATCCCGCCAACGGCTGCAACCTGCGCGGCATCGCCAGGGACCCCGGCCTGCCGCTGATGCCCGAAGTCTACCGCCTGCGCTGCGCCGCCATCGCCACCTATCCGATGTACCGTGGTGTGGCCAGACTGGCCGGCATGGACGTCCTGCCCACCGGCGACACAATTGAGGCTGAGGTCGAGACACTGCGGCAGCACTGGGACAGTTATGACTTTTTCTTCTTCCACGTCAAAAAGACCGACAGCATGGGCGAGGACGGCAATTTCGAGGGCAAGGTCGCTGTGATCGAGTATTTCGACCGGTTGCTGCCACAGATGCTGGGGCTGGCGCCGGACGTGGTCATTGTCACCGGCGATCACTCTACCCCGGCGCTGTGGAAGGCGCACTCGTGGCACGAGCTGCCGGTGCTGCTCTGGGCGCGCACGATCCGCCCGGACCATGTGCGCGCGTTCGGCGAGCGGCCCTGCATGGCGGGAGGCCTGGGCCACATTCGCCACACCGACCTGATGCCGCTGGCAATGGCCTATGCGGGCAGGCTGACCAAGTTCGGGGCGTAGGGAGCAGGGGGCAGGTTTACCTGTCGTGTCTTGTGCCTTGTGCATTGTCCCCGGGGCGTTGTGTCTGGCGATACCATAGCCATGCGCCTCCCACCACTGCTGCCGACTGGAGCGCAAACAGGCTGACGACGACGATGGCCACATCCATCCAAAAGCGCACGGGGTAGAGGCGGATCAGCGTATCGGAGTAGTAAAAGGTCCACGTGTCGGGCGGAAAAAGCAACTCGTGAAAGCTGTCGAAGAAAAAGTCCCAGCGCAGGGCCATCACCAGTCCGACAGCAGCCAGGAGGCCCAACCCTAACAATCCCCCCTGCCAGAGCGCCAGCGGGGCGCGGCGGCGGGTCTGTGGGCGGGAGGCCAGCGCGGCAACGCTGCCCACGACGATCAACCCCATCGCCCAGCCCAGCCGCAGCACGGCCCACAGCACCCGTTTGGTGTCGATCATGTGCCGCAACTCGCGCTCGTTAAAGGCCGGCTGCCCGTCCTCCAGCCTCAGCTCCTCCAGCAGCTCGATCCCCGCGCCGCTGATCAGGTAATCGACGCAGACCTGGGACAGGCGGATGCGTTCGGCGGTGGAGAGGCCATAGGGGTCGGCAGGAAAATCCGCCTTGTGATACTCCCAGCGCACCAGCCAATGGCCGGTGGTGAGGCGGAAGCTGCTCGCCAGCAGCGCCAGCGGCAGCGCGACGATGACAAGCACGTGCAGCAGTTTGGGCCAGACTCTTTCGTTCATCGCGTATCGCGTATCGCGTATCGCCTATCGCTTATCGCCTATCGCTGATCGCCTATCGCTTATCGCTGATCGCCTATCGCTTATCGCTTATCGATAATCGCGTATCGCTTATCGCATATTGTATATCGTCTATCGCATGCCGCAACCAGCGTTCAGCAATCAGCGATCAGCGATACGCGATTTGCGATATGCGATATGCGATATGCGATTAGCGATATGCGATACGCGATATGCGATATGCGATTAGCGATGCGCGATACGCGATATGCAGTGCTGTTCCCCCTCGCGCATCACCCAGCAGCCGCCGTAGCAGCGAAAGCGGTCGGCGCAGGCGGCGCAGCGCGGGTCGGTGCGCAGAATCTCGCGCCTGCGGTAGCGGGCAAAGCCGCGTTGCCAGATGGCAGCGAGTGGCTCTTCCAGCAGCGAGCCCTCGCGGTTGGCGGCCGTGTCGGGCTGCTCCGGACAGCCGCGTATGTGCCCGTCGACGCCGATGCAGCAGGCAGTGAACCCCACCGGGCAAATGGCCGGCTGGCGACGCAGTCGCCTCTCCCAGCGGCCCAGAAACGTCAGGTTCTCGCCCAGATAGACGCGAAAGCCGCGCCGGTTCGCGCGTCGGACAAAGGCAAAGAGCGCTTCCAGTTGCTCGCCCCGCAGCAAGAGGTCGGCTTCCCGCGCCCGGCCAATGGGCATGACCACGGCCAGCCGCCACAGGCGCACGCCCAGCCCCTCCAGCAGCGTCCCCAGCCCTTCCAGATCGGCCAGGTTGTGCGGGCCGACGGTCGTGGCGACCGAGACAAGGGGAATGCCCTGCCGAAGCAACCGTTCCACCGCCTCCACGGCCCGCCGGAAGCTCTGCGCGTTGCCGCGGATCTGGTTATGGGTCGATTCCAGGCCGTCCAGGCTGACCTGCACCGATTGCACGCCAGCCGCGCCGATGCGCTGCGTCATGGCCTCGTCGACCAGATAGCCGTTGGTGGCGATGCCGGTCTTGAGGCCGCGCTGACGGGCATAGTCCAGCACCGTCAGCAGGTCTTTGCGCAGCAACGGCTCCCCGCCCGTTACGGCGAGCATATCGACCCGCAGCGCGGCCATCTCGTCGACGGCGCGGCAAATCTGCTCCGTCGTCAGCTCGTGCGGGTACGTTTCCCCCGCGGCCCCGCAGTGGGCGCAGTGCAAATTACAGCGCCGCGTGCTGTCCCACACGACAAGGCGCGGCGGCGGAACGGGCCTGCCCTGCCGGTAGCGCTCGCTGACTCCGGAGAGAAAGTAATCGAGACCCAGCCGGGCAAACTCGTAGCGCAGATTGATCATGCCCTATGGCGCGATCGTCGGCGGCGGCGGGGCATAGACGACGAAGGGATCAGGAATCCACCGCGCCAGGAGCGCCAGGAGACAGCAGAATGCCAGGCCCGGCACGACCAGGGTCAGCAGCAGGCCGACGACCAGCAGTGCCTTGCTGCGCTTCCTGGCATACAACACCAGGCAGACAATCCCCGCCACCAGGAAAACCACCCCCAACAGCCCCAGAACGACGTATGACATGACCATAGCAACCTCCTCCAATCTCGTGTATCGCGCATCGCGTATCGCGCATCGCGTATCGCTTATCGCTTATCGCGTATCGCCCACTTGCCCACTTGCCCACTTGCCTACCTGAACACATACCCCACCACAATCGCATGCGTCAGCATCTCCACCGGCGCGCGGTCGTCGGTGAGCACCATGCCGCCGCTCCCCACGGGCCGCAGCGTCGCCCACGCCTCGTCGACAATCTGCTGCAGCGTGGGGTCGCTCAGCAACGCGCAGTTGGCCAGCAGGTTCTCCGGCGCAGTCGGCTGGACCGTCGCCACGACGATAGTGTTGAACGAGGCCGGCACATCCATCGCGTGGACGGAAGGGAACACCGCCGCGAGCGTCGCGGCGATGGTCTCCACCAGGCGGTCGTCGCCCGGCGTGCGGCCAACATTGACCACGACCACGCCGTCCGCGCTGAGATGGTCGCGCACGGACTGGAAGAACTCGACCGTGGTCAGGTGCCAGGGGATGTAGGGCAGGCGGTAGGCGTCGATGCCCACGACCGTGTAGGTACGCGCCGAGCGGTCGAGAAAGGCGCGCCCGTCGGTGACGACTATGTTGAGGTTGGGCTCGTCCATGGCAAAGTATTCCCGCCCAACGCGCACGATCTCGGCGTCGATCTCCGCGCCGTCGATGGGAATCGGCCCAAAGAAGGCCGTGTACTCCTTGGGAATCGTCCCCGCCGCCAGGCCGATCATCGCCAGAGAGCGGATGCGGTCAGGCGTGAACGGCGGCGGGTTGAAAAAGGGCGCGGCCAGGAAATAGTCCCACGTCCCGCCCACGCGCCGCTGGTCGGGACGGTAGACCGAATGGATGCCCTGGCCCTCGTTCAGATAGAGGTAGCGCCAGCCGTTCCGCTCCACGACCTGGATATAGTTGTAGGACGACTCTGTCTCATAGATCGCGCCTTCCTGGGGCTTGATCGGCTGGCCGCGCAGGATCAGGGCCAGGATGACCACGACGGCGGGCATCGCCAGGTAGAGCAGCGCCCGCTTTGGCGCAGAGCGGAAGAGCCCCATCAGCGCCACCGTCAGCAGGAGCAGCGAAAAGATGACAAACGTGTTGCGCGTGCCCACCAGGGGAATGAGCACAAAGACGGGCAACAGCGTCCCCAAGAGGCTACCGGCGGTAGAGATGGCATAGGTCCGCCCGGCGACCCCGCCGGCGCCCTCGACCTCTTCCATCAGCAGGCGGATGACAAAGGGCGAGACGCAGCCCATCAGCGTCACCGGCACGGAAAAGAGCAGCAGCACTGCCACGAATGGCCCGGCCAGCAGCGCGACGTTGTAATCGGCAAAGCCCTGCGCCGCCAGCACCAGCACGGGTCGCGCCACAAAGGGAATGACCCCCACCAGAAAAGCGGCCCAGGCAGCCAGGCTGTAGAGCGTCGCCGGGCGAGGCGAGCGGTCGGCCCAGCGCCCGCCGAGGAAATAGCCCGCCGTCAGATAGAGCAGGATCAGGCTGATGATCGCCGCCCAGACCAGGTGCGAGTCGCCAAAGTGGGGAGCCAGCAGCCGCGAGGCGGCCAGCTCCACCCCCAGCGAGACCAACCCGCTGACGAAAGCGGTGAAATAGAGGTAGCGTCTCTGCTGCATGGGAGAGATTATATCCCATTTTGTGCAAATTGCGAGGGAGCGAAAATGAGGGCGTTCGAAACAGAACGCCGGCGTGGGGGCCGCCGGCTCACAGACCCGGCGGGAGCAGGGCGAGCGGGGCGCTCTATGCTTTTGCTACGAACACCCAAGGGGAGACGGGTGCACACTCAGAAGGCCGCACCCAAAGGGGACCCGACAGGAACACAGAAAACCTGCGAATGAACGGCTCGCGATGCGCGATGCGCGATGCGCGATGCACGATACGCGAATAGCCGCTAGAGCAGAATGCAACCTTGTGGTACAATAACAGCCATGGCCAACAACACGATCCCAAGCCTGCAACTGCTGGAGCGCCTGGACGCCAGGATGAATTCGTTGCTCCTCACCCACAGGCGCGGACAGCCGCTCTACATTTTTTGGGTCTATTTGCTTGGCCAGTTCATGATCGCGCCGCCGGTCTTTGCCGGGGCGGTCTTTTTCATCTCCTACATCACCCAGGTGCGGCTGCGCGAGTTCATCCTGCCCGCCGTGGTGTGCGTCGGCGGGCTGATTGCCCTGGCCTATGTCTTCTACTACCGCGGCTCTGTCACCATCCGCCGCTTCCTGGCCGCCCAGATCAACCGCGAATTTCCCGACCGCGAGCTGGCTCTGGCCGCCTGGCGGGAGGCCGTCACCTTCCCCCAGTTCGTCGTCGTGCGGGTCATTATCACCGCCGTGATCGCCTACTCGGCGCTGATCGCGCTGATGATCCCCCGCTTCGGTTTTTCTCTCTCCCTGATTGGCGGGATCGGGGCGATCATCGCCACGGTCGCCCTGAGCCAGGTGATCTACCTCTTTTACCTGGAATGGGCCATGTTTCCCCTCACCCGCATGACGCTGCTGGCGGGGGCGCGGCCAGACCTGGACGACCTGCGCGGACCCAACCGCATCAACCTGCGCACCAAGCTGATGCTGGTGCTGGTGCTCATCATCATCCTGCCGGTGACGGTGATGGGCCTGTTCGGCTACCGCAACATGGTCGCCCTGGGCGGCAACTCGACCGCCGCGTTGCTGCTGACCGGCCTGGTCGCCCTGATCTCGATCCTCATCGCCGTCGGCCTGGCGCTGCTGATGATCCGCAGCCTCTCGGCGCCGCTGCAAGAGATGCGACGGGTGATGGAGGACATCGGCAGCGGCAAGCGCGACGCGCAGGTGCTGCCGCTGACGACGGACGAGCTGGCCGAGCTGGGCCTCCATTTCAACCGCATGGTCGAAGAGCTGCGCCGCAACGAGAAACTGACCACCGCCTTCGGCCGTTACGTCAGCCCGGCGGTGCGCGACGGCATCCTCCGCGGCACCATCGCCCTCGGCGGCGAACGGCGTGAGGTGACCATCCTCTTTACCGACATCCGCAACTTTACCACCTGGTGCGAGCGCGAGCCGCCGGAAACGGTCATCCAGACGCTGAACAGCTACTATGAGAACCTGATCCAGGCGCTGCTCAAGCACGGCGGAACGGTGACCCGCTACACCGGTGACGGGGTGTTGGCCCTCTTTGGCGCGCCGCTGGACGATCCCGATCACGCCCTGCACGCCGTGCAGGCGGTGTGGGAAGCGCACACGCTGCTGGAAAAGTTCAACGACATCCGTCGCAGCGTCGACGCCTTCGAGCTGCGCACCGGCTTTGGCATCCACACGGGCGACGTGGTCGTGGGCAGCATCGGCAGCGAGGCGCGGGCCGAGTACACCCCCATCGGCGACGCGGCCAACGTCGCCAGCCGCATCGAGGGGCTGAACCGCGAGCTGGGCACCTCCATCCTCATCTCGGACGACACCTACCAGCGCGTCGCCGACTATGTGGAGGTGGGGCGGCGGGCCGAGGTGACCGTCAAGGGGCGCACTCAGCCGGTGCGGGTGGTCGAGGTCGTGGGACTGAAGTAGGGGCGGGCCGGTGGCCCGCCCATCCAGACAGGGAGTCGTCATAACATCGGGAGGCGGGCCGGTGGCCCGCCCATCCAGACAGGGAGTCGTCATAACATCGGGAGGCGGGCCGGTGGCCCGCCCATCCAGACAGGGAGCCATCATGACATCAGGGAGCCGACAGATCGCGCGGGCGGCGGCACAGGTAGTCGCCCTGTTCGTCGTCAGTCGGGCGCTGGGACTGGCCCGCGAGATGGTCGTCGGCGCGGTCTTTGGCACGGGCGCCGATTATGACGCTTACCTGGCTGCGGCGCGCATCCCGGACATCCTCTTCACCCTCATCGCCGGGGGGGCGCTGGGCTCGGCCTTCATCCCCACCTTCACCGGCTACTTTGCCCGCGACGACGCCGACGGCGGCTGGCGGCTGGCCAGCGCCGTGGTCAACCTGCTGCTGGTCGCCCTGACCGTGGCTGCTGCGCTGGCCGCGCTGGCCGCGCCCCTGCTGGTCTCGACGGTGCTGGCGCCGGGCTTTGCCCCCGCCCAGCAGGCGCTGACCGTCGCCCTGATGCGGACGATGCTGGTCGCGCCGCTGTTCTTCGGCGTCAGCGGGGTGGTGATGGGCATCCTCAACGCCCGTCAGCATTTCGTCCTGCCGGCGCTGGCGCCGAGCCTGCTCAACCTGGCGCTCATCGCCGCCGCGCTGCTGCTGGCGCCGACGATGGGCGTGCGCGGACTGGCGCTGGGCTATGTGGCCGGAGCGGCGCTGCACCTGGCGGTGCAACTGCCGGCGCTGCCCCGCGTCGGCGCGCGCTACCGGCCGCTGCTGACCCTGCGCGACGCGGGCGTGCGCCAGGTGCTGCGGCTGATGGCCCCGCGCGTGCTGGGACTGGCGGCGGTGCAGGTCAATTTCCTGGTCAACACGAACATCGCCTCGCGGCTGGGGGCGGGGGCGGTGTCGGCGCTGAACTATGCCTGGCTGCTGATGCTCCTGCCGCAGGGGGTCTTTGCCCAGGCCGTGGCGACGGCGGCCTTCCCCACGCTGGCCGAACAGGGGGCGCGGGACGCGCGCGACGAGATGCGCCGCACGCTGGCGGCGACGCTGCGGACGGTCTTTTTCGTCACCATTCCGGCGGCGGTGGGCCTGCTGGTGCTGGGCCGTCCGCTGGTGGCGTTGCTGTTCGAGCGGGGGGCCTTTCAGTCGTCTTCGACCGGGGCGGTGGCCTGGGCGCTGGCGCTCTACTCGCTGGGACTGGTGGGGCACGCCGGCGTAGAGATCGTCGTGCGCGCCTTTTACTCGCTGCGCGACACCTGGACGCCGGTGTGGGTGAGCGGGCTGGCGATGGGCCTCAACGTCGCCCTCAGCCTGACCCTGCCGGCGGCGTTTGGCGGGGCGGGCTGGCCGGCGCACGGCGGGCTGGCGCTGGCCAACTCCGTCGCCACGCTGCTGGAGATGGTCGCGCTGCTGGCGCTGTTGCGTCCGCGGCTGGGCGGGCTGGAGGGGCGGGCGCTGGCGGCGTCGCTGGGGCGCAGCGGCCTGGCGGCGGCGGCGATGGCGGCCGTGCTCCTCCTGTGGCAACGGGCGAGCGGCGGCCTGTCCGCGCTGTGGGTGGGTGGAGGCGGGGTGGCGCTGGGGGCGGCGGCCTACCTGGCCGTCGCGGCGCTGCTGCGCGCCGACGAGCTGCGGGGGGTGGGAGCGGCGATCCGCAAGTTCTAGACGAGTGTTCTGGATCCTCACCCCACCCCCGACCCCCTCCCCTCTCCTGACCGCAGGCCAGGAGAGGGGAGGGGGCAGGGGGGAGGGGTGAGGACGCAAGAGGTGAACCATGCCCAATTCATTTTCGCAGACCATATCCCTGACCTGTCCGCAATGCGGGCGGCCTTTCTCCGCCGAAGTCTGGCTGATCGTGGACGCCGACGAGCGCCCCGACCTGGCGGAACGCATCCGCGCCGGCACGCTGCACGACGTGACCTGCCCCCACTGCGGGCACCAGGGGGAGGTGGATGTGCCGCTGGTGGTCCTCACCCCACCCCCACCCCCCTCCCCTCTCCTGACCGAAGGTCAGGAGAGGGGA
>Ga0209227_1002188_pt1 | contig 14274 bp, 11 predicted proteins | sample YNPBryantNP2012_FD_185815 | JGI IMG/M metagenome (GOLD analysis project Ga0209227, IMG submission 185815) | Anoxygenic and chlorotrophic microbial mat microbial communities from Yellowstone National Park, USA - YNP Bryant NP 2012 (SPAdes)... ...
GACCTCCTTTTGAGATGGGAATGAAAAATGCCCACCTGGCTCGTGCCAGATGGGCATAAAAAACGAGTAGCCAGGAGTATTCACATACTCCTGTCTACCCGTTTTTAGTAGGCTCGGGAGCGACGGGGATGATGCCCAAACCAACTATAATTGGCATCACAGAGTATCCCGTCACTGTGTGTTCTTCCGGAACCCAGAAGATGTGCGGATGCGTCCGCTTGTCGTGCTATGTACTCCCGCACATGGGACTTGTATAAGTCTCGTGCGCTATTCTACCACAAATTTCTCTTTAATGCAAATCGAGGTCATTTCGATTTGACCTTTTTGGGGTTGCGTGATATACTGAAATGTAAGATTGGCTCTGGCAAAGTAGTTCACGTCTGGTTGGTCGGTGTAAGGGGAGAGAGGTGAGTGTGCTCCAAACTGTTCATATTTTCGTGGAACGTCAAAGCACCTGTTGTTGACGCGCGTGCGCGCGTTCGGCGGGTGCTTTGCGTTTTTTTCTGCGCGGTGCGAAAGAAGTAGTACGGTAAGGTAACACCAAAGGAGAGCGAACGAAACTGGCACGGCAACGCTGAAAATTGAATCAGGCTTGGATAGGCGCGTGTGAGTGACACTGACGCGCTTGTTAGCCGAGGAATGGTGTGCCTCTAAAAGCAATTCCGGGATCTTGGTGGAATCTAGAGCAGGAGCAAGGGGCTTTTCCGGGTCGGAAGAGAGACGAGCGCAGCATTAGCAAAAGATTGTCGAATCGCTGCAGATGTTGGCGGTGAAGCCGGGAGACTCAAATGCCGCTACTGCTCAGAAAAAAGATTCGTGCGTGTGGGTTTAGAGGTGAAATAGCCACTGATGAAACGCCTAAAAAATGAAGCTCTTTAGCCCCGTTTCAACCTCAGAACCCATATGAGCGAAATATATGGCGTAGATTTTTGGATGTCCCTGTTTACGTTATGCGGGGAGTAGAGCAGTGGGATGCGAACCACGAGCTTGACCAAGGTAACAAGTGGCGACTCTGACAGTATCATAGTTGAGGGTTGTAGCAACTTGGTACGGCAAAGTCCGCGTTTACGTTAGACCAGGACACAGTCTGATTTGTGATTTAGCCTCGATGGTAGTGGTCAAATGAAAGTGATGTGTGGTTTGTAGTTGCGTCATTTATGACGCTCGTGGACAACCTATCACTTGTTGCTTGGCCACCACAGCCTCGATTAGTCTACCTTGGAGGTCAGGCGCTTTTAATCACGGCATTCTCCTTTAGCATTGCCGTCGTCAATGGGCTAGCCCCCCACAGCGCACCTTGGTACGCAACTCGTTTCCTTGAACCGTCATTCTCGGGACGGTACATTCAAATCTTTCGAGAAGGAGGGTTTTAGATGAAGATCAAATTTTCTGCGCTGATGCTTTTGCTGACTGCGCTGGTGATTCTGGTTGCCTGCGCTCCGACTCCCACTCCTGCGCCCACACCAGCCCCGCCAACTGCGGCACCTAAACCTACTGAATTGCCTAAGCCGACTGAAGCCCCCAAACCGACTGAGGCTCTGAAACCCACAGAGCCACCCAAGCCCACTGTCGTTCCTGTGCCCACCACGCCCCCACGTTCGGGGGGAATTCTCCGCTTTGGTCAAAATGTTGCTGATGTAGGCAACTTGGACCCGCACTATGCCACCACCACTGGCGATCGTAGTCTAGTGGATATGGTGTTCAACGCGCTAATCCGCTATGTGCCTGGTGATGGTTCCAAATTCGAGCCGGATCTGGCAACGGCACTGCCCGAACCTAAAATGGTGAACGGCAAGCAAGAATGGACCTTTACGTTGCGCAAGGGAGTGATGTGTCATCCTACCGAAGGGGTGCCATCGTACGAACTAACTAGCGAAGATGTCGTTTACTCACTCACCAAGTCAGCGGATCCCAAGCGTTCTGCTTATGCCGGCGAATACACCGGTATGACCTTCACAGCAGTTGATCCCTACACAGTTAAGATCACTCTCGACCAGCCCCTTTCGCCGATTCTGTTCTATCCCAAGGTTGCTAATTATTCGGGAGGGTTCATCGTTTGTAAGAAAGCGGTTGAGAAACTAGGGGACAAGATCAAGACCACGCCGGTCGGTACGGGTCCCTTTATGTTCAAGTCCTACAGCCCCAAGGAAAAGATTGAGTTGGTCGCCAACGACAAGTATTTCCGCGGAATGCCTCAACTCGATGGAGTCAGTTTCCGTTACATGGCTGACCTCAGTAGCCGTGAGCTAGGTTTACTGGGAGGTCAACTGGATGTGATTAACGGCGCTCCTGACAAGGCGTGGGTAGACAAGATGTCTAAATCCCCCAATGTTCAAGTGGACGTCTTTGGTGTAGGTGAGGTTGCCGCCCTCCACTTTAACACTTCAGTCAAACCCCTTGATCAGCTGGCAGTGCGACAAGCGATTGCCTACGCGCTGGATCGCGACGAGTTTCTGGCGTTGGTCGGTGACAAGGTGGGGGGCAAAGTGTATTCCTTCGTCCCCGCGCAGTTCTTGGCAGGCGGTTTGACCCAAGCCGAAGTGGCAGCCAAGGGGCTAGAATACAAAACCGACATTGCTAAAGCCAAAAAGATGTTAGCGGATGCGGGTTATCCCAATGGCTTTACCCTCTCGATGGTCACCTCGGAAATGACGGGCTACCGTATCCTCTACGAATCTATGCAAGCGCAACTGGCGAAGGTCGGTATCAAGATTGATCTCAAGGTGGTAGATCACTCAACGATGCATGATACCATCCGCAAGAATTTGAACGCGCTGGTTATCTACATCGCCTGGCGACCTAATGCCGATGCGTACTTTACGCGCTTTTTCCACTCTGACTCGATCATTATGACTGGCAAAAAGCCCGATACGAACTTTACCCACTATAACAAAGTGGATAAACTGATCGAGCAGGCGCGTTACGAGACAGATCCACAAAAACAAGTCGCTTTGTGGAAAGAGATCGAATATAAATTGCTCGAGGATATGGTCGTCTATCCTATCCAGTACCAAAATCAAGTGTACGCGCGTGCCAAGAACGTGGACTATGGACATGAATTGAAATCGGTGTTGGCACTATATCCTGGTATCACCGAGAAGACACGCTTTGTCAAGTAGAGGCTGGTACGGTGGCAAGTGACAGGGTTCCCCTGTCACTTGCCATAAGTTGGGAATACGACGATGCTACGCTACATCGCACAACGGCTATTGATGGCAATCCCTGTGTTCGTGGGAGTTGTCACGATTGTCTTTCTAGTCGTGCGTGTTCTGCCTGGCGATCCGGCACAGGCAGCGCTGGGAGATTACGCCTCCAAAGAAGCGGTCGAAGCCCTCCGCGAGAAGATGGGGTTGAACGATCCGCTACCTGTGCAATATGTTCGCTTTCTCACTGATTTACTGCGCGGTGATCTGGGTAAATCCATGATTACCGCTTCGCCCATCAGCGATCAGATTGCACACAACTTGCCGTACACGCTTGAACTGACCTTCACTGCGATCCTGATCGGCTCTGCCCTGGGCATTCCCATCGGTGTGTACACTGCCACCCATCGCAATCGCCTTCCTGATTACATTGGTCGGGTCATCTCCCTGGCGGGTCTCTCGGTGCCCGCCTTCTATCTGGGGATTCTTTTGATTTTGTTGTTTGCAATTGAACTACGATGGCTACCGGCGATTGGAGGAGGTGATCGAAATAACTGGCAGGATAACCTGAGCCATCTTATTTTACCGGCGCTGACGTTGGGCCTGGTGATGACCGCATCGGTCGCACGGCTGGCACGTTCGGCGATGCTGAATGTCTTGAGCCAGGACTATGTGCGTACGGCGCGCGCCAAGGGCTTGCAAGAACGCATTGTGTTGGTGCGTCATGCCTTACGCTCTGCTCTGATCCCTATCGTCTCGCTCACGGGAGTTTGGGCGGTAAGCCTCATCGGCGATTCGGTCACGACCGAGATTGTCTTTTCGCGCCCCGGTCTAGGGAAGATGATGGTTGGGGCGATGTTGCAACGCGACTATACAGCCTTACAATCCATTATGGCGGTCTATACCGGCTTTGTCGTCATCATTAATCTGATCACCGATTTGATTTATGGATTGGTAGACCCACGCATCAGGAGCAAATAAAATGAGTCAAACGACTTTTGCTCCTCGCTTGACCAGTCAGCGCCAACGGGTTTGGCGTACTTTTCTCCGTAACCGTGCGGCGATTATCGGTTTGGGATTGACCATTTTGGTCATGGGAGTGGCTATTGCCGCCCCTCTCTTGGCGCCGCATGATCCTCTCGAGCAAAGTGCTAGATATCGTTTAGCACCGCCGAGTGAGACATATCCTCTAGGGCGTGATACTTTCGGACGCGATGTATTATCGCGCGTCATCTATGCAGGACGTGTTTCGCTCGTCGTCGGGGTAGCCTCTATTCTCCTGGGATGCACCCTCGGCACGTTGATGGGCTTGATTGCCGGCTATGCGGGAGGCCGCGTCGAAAATGTGATTATGCGGCTGGTGGATGTGTTGATGGCGTTTCCTAGCCTGCTTTTGGGGTTAACTGTGCTGGCGGTGTTGGGGCCAGGGCTGGAAAAGATGATCCTTGCCATCGGCATTATGTTCTCTCCTGGTTTTGCACGCGTGGTGCATGGCTCGACCCTTTCGGTCAAAGCCCAAGAATTTGTCGAGGCGGCGCGTTGTGTAGGTGCACGGCAGGCACGCATTTTGCGATTGCACATCTTGCCTAACATCTTAGGTGAGATTGTAGTGCTGGCTAGTCTCTGGACCGCTTCAGCGATTCGAGTGGAAGCCAGTCTGAGTTTCATTGGGCTCGGTGTAGCCCCTCCCACTCCGACCTGGGGCAATATGATTCGCGATGGCACGCCCCATCTGATGAACGCACCATGGCTCTCGGTTTTTCCGGGTCTGGCGATCCTGATTACCGTCCTGGCTTTCAATCTTCTGGGAGATGGATTGCGCGATGTGCTTGATCCGCGTTTACAAGAATAGGATAACGATAGATGTCTGCTACTCAGCAACTGGTTGACTTTGTTTATCACCTTGACCCGGCGCGTGTGTCTGACCCTCTGCTCCATCATGCTACACGTTGTGTGCTTGATTTGATTGGTGTGGCAATTGCAGGCACACGTTCTCTTATGTCACGCATCAGTCACGAGTGGGGCGTGGAACAATTTGCCTCAGGAAACTGTACTGTCATTGGTAGCCCGCGCGGTTTGAATCCTTGTGGTGCAACATGGGCGAATGGTACTTTTGCTAGCGCGCTGGATATGGACGATGGTAATCGTCTAGCCATGGGACATCCTGGAGCGAATATCATTCCCGCCGCGCTGGCACTAGCCGAGCAAACGTATGTGAGTGGACGGGAATTTCTGACTGCCCTTATCGCCGGCTATGAGGTGGCTGTTCGCACCAGCGCGGCACGTGTGGGCTGGTACAAGGACAAAATGTACTCAACAGGCATCTGGGGAGTGTTCGGGGCAGCAACAGCCGCCGGCAAAATCCTGCATTTTGATCCCGCCACTCTACAGTCGGCACTTGGCATTGCAGGTTCGCACGGTCCCTTTCCTTCTGGGGGCTTGCAAGCCAATCATGCCATGGTGAAAGAAGTAATTGCCTGGAGTGGAATGACCGGGGTGGCTGCGGCGCTTTTGGCGCAACGCGGCTTTATTGGTCCACCAGATTTACTGGACTATTCTGGACGCTGGGATACGGACGCGTTGGTGAAAGGTTTGGGAGAAGATTATGCGATTACGCAGACGTACTTTAAGCCCTACGCGGTGTGTCGTTGGGCGCACTCTGCCGTCGACGCAGTACTAATGTTAAAACAGCAGTATCGGCTCAATGTGGACGAGATTCAAAAGATTCGTGTGGATTCGTTTTGGGAAGTCACACGGCTTGTCAACTATACTCCCAGCAACACCATCGCCGCGCAATTCAGTATCCCTTTTGCCCTTGCTGTCGCGCTGTTGTACGACCAGATTATGCCCGAGCATGTGAGCGATACCACCCTACACGATCCAGCCGTTTTGGAACTAGCACGCAAAGTAGAGGTTACCGTAGACGAGGAATTGAACAGACATTTTCCTAACAAAACAATGGCACGTGTGACGATTCAAATGCCCCAGGGTGCCGTTCAGACTCTTGTTGAATATCCACGAGGTAATCCCGAGAATCCGTTGAGTGATGCTGAACTCACGGACAAGTTTTGTGCGCTGACCGTACCTCTGATAGGTGCAGAGCGTAGTGGAAAACTTGTAGCGGCGATCCATGACCTTGTCCACGCGCCCAATGTACACGCTCTAACGGCATTGCTCCGTCATCCACTCGTCTCGTCGTGAAAGAAATTGGGATGCTCAATCAGAAATTCAGAGCGCCGCTGGAGGCACTGCACTATCCCGTCATTGATAACTGTGGAGCTCGGCTCAGAACGGTATTGGGGTTAGTGAATTTTTTCGATCTGGTGGAACTGAAATGCAGAACGTACTCCCATTAGGAGAACAGTAGTGAAAGTACTTGTCCTAGGAACAGGCTTGCAAGGGCGTGCTGCTCTGTACGATTTAATGCATAGTCCATGTGTTACTCACATCATTGCTGCCGATGTCAATACGCATGCGCTGGAGCAATGGTTAGCTCGGCTGCCTCGCGACAAAATCCAAGTCGTTCAAGTGGATGCGCGCGATGAACCGCAGGTGGCTAGATTGATGCAACGGGTGGATGCAGTCATTGTGCTACTGCCTACCACGTTTCATGTGGCAATGGCACGTTTGGCAATAGCAAATGGCATTCACCTGATCAATTCGTCGTACGCGCCGCCAGAATTTCAAGAGATTGGTCGCCAGGCTGCCAGCCGCGGTTTAGCCATTCTGCCAGAGTTTGGTCTAGACCCTGGCATTGACCTTGTGCTGGCGGGACATACCATCCGACAGTTCGACACAGTATACCAGTTCTATAGTTACGGGGCAGGCTTTCCTGAACCCTCTGCGGCAAACAATCCCCTCCGTTACAAAATCTCCTGGACCTTCGATGGTGTACTCAAAGCCTATCGTCGTGATGCGCGGATTGTACGGGATGGTCAAATCGTTGACATTCCAGGGAGAGAGATTTTCGCTCCGACCAATATTCATAGCGTTGAGACAGAATGGGGTACGCTCGAAGCGTATCCTAACGGTGACGTGGTACCATATCTTCAGGCACTGGGTATCTTGACCACCGTGCGTCAAGCCGGTCGCTTTGCTCTGCGCTACTCTGGACATTGTGCCTTTTGGTATGTCATGGCACAGTTGGGCTTTTTAGAAGAGACACCTCAGATTGCGGGCTTGGCGCCGCGCGACTTTGTCCGCCTACTTTTGGAGCCTCAACTACAATTTGCTGATGACGAACGAGATATCGCGCTGGTGCGGGTTGATGCGCGAGGAATCAAAGACGGACGTCCGCGACATCTAGTCTATCAGGTTGTGGATCGGCGCGATGTACAGACGGGCTTGATGGCGATGAATCGTACCGTTGGCTATACGTGTAGTATCGGTGCACAGATGATTTTGCGCGGTGATATTCGAAAGCGTGGTCTGCTGTCACCCATTACCGATATTCCAGCGGAGGTCTTTTTTAACGAACTGCGCCAGCGCGGCATTACTGTTCAGCAAGCCGAATATGAAATCACAGGGCTAAGTCCGGCAAATGCGGCAAAGAATGAAACAGAACTTCAGAAACCAGGTTAAGCCTTCGCAGCGTCTATGGGAATAAAGCCAAAAACCTGGTTTCTGTCATCTTGCAAGTTATGCTTTCAGTCGGACCCGAACCTTGCCGACGGTCAGCAGGCTGTCCGTCGGTAAGGATATTTGCTTGAGGAGAACAAAAGATGAGTAAAAAGATTGCAGTGATCGGTGCTGGAAACGGCGGTACGGCAATTGCGGGTGACCTCACTCTGGCAGGACATGAATGTCGTATCTTTGAATTTGAAGAATGGGCTGAGAATGTGCATGCCATCAACACTCAAGGTGGCATCAAGGTCACAGGTGTTGCCCACACCGGCTTTGCCCGCGTGGCGCTTGCCACTACCGATTTGCATGCAGCAGTGGATGGGGCAGAATTGATTATGGTAGCGACCCAAGCCCTCACCCACAAGCGCGTCGCTGAGGCATTAGCGCCGCTGGTGACGGGGGGGCAAGTGATCATCCTGTGGCCTGGGTCTGGGGGTACGCTGGAGATGCGCCGGGTCTTTGACAAAAAACGCGTCACGGCGGATGTGCTTCTGGCTGAAGCCGCGACGTTACCGTATTGTTGCCGCCGCCTTGAGGGACCGGGTACGGTGAACATTCATCGTATTGATGGACCACACAACTATATCGCGGCGTTACCTGCCACACGCACACCCGAGGTCATGCAAGCTCTCCAGGGCGTATACGATACCGTTGTGCCAGCCCGAAGTATCCTGGAACCAGCCCTGTACAATCCGAATATCATTGTGCATCCTGCTGGAACTCTCTTCAATATGGGACGGATTGAATTTAGTCGCGGCGAATTCTGGATGTACAAGGAGGGCATTACACCTTCAGTCAAAAAGATTATCAACGCGATGGATCGCGAACGTCAAGCGATTATGAAGAAACTCGGCTATCCCCCAAAGACATACGCCCAGGTCTTTACCGATCTATTCAATGTGAGCGTTGAAGAATTTGCCCAAGCCTCCAGCAAGGGACCTTTCTCCATGCAAGATCGTTACATTACCGAAGATGTGCCGATGGGGGTGACCTTGACCGCCTCGTTAGGGCGCAAACTTGGCGTGCCGACGCCGACCTATGATGCGATCATTCATATCGCCTCGGTGGTTAATGAGACAGATTACTACAAGATAGGGCGTAACCTCAAGAATCTAGGACTGGATACGTGGAGCGCGCGCCAGTTGCAAAGATACGTGATGACAGGTAAACGACCTTGAGGGTCAGCGTATGTCCAGGAATCTAACTCACTTGCGTGATGAAACGATCACCATCATTGTAGATGGTGCACCTATCATAGCGCATCGAGGCGAGACGGTTGCTGGTGCTTTGCTTGCCACTGGGCGGCGCGCGTGGCGATACACGCGCCGGGGGCAGCCGCGTGGCTTGTTCTGTGGAATTGGTGTGTGTTTCGATTGTCTGGTGACAGTGAACGGTGTTCCTAACGTTCGCGCTTGCCTTACCCCCGTGGCCGAGGGCATGGTTATCCAGACGCAGAATGAGACAAGCGAATGAGCGAACAAGTTGAACTCGCCATTGTCGGCGCTGGACCAGGCGGTTTGAGTGCAGCGCTCGTTGCAGCACAGGCAGGCGTCCAGGTGCTTTTGATTGATCACTATCGTCAAGTGGGAGGACAATACTTTCGTCAGCCACTTTCGTCTCTGCCCCTCACGACAGCGCAGCGTCAGGGGGCTGCTCTGAGGCAACAGGTACTGGAGGCTGGCGCAAAGATTTACACCGACACAGTCGTTTGGGGGATATTCCAAGACAGAGTGCTGGGGCTTTATAGCCCGAAGGGTATCACGTATGTTCAGGCACAAGTCATCATTCTCGCCACGGGTGCCTACGATCGTCCCATCGCTTTTCCGGGTTGGACCCTGCCGGGGGTAATGACGACGGGTGCGGTGCAGACCTTGCTCAAGGAACAACGCCTTGTACCAGGACAACGTGTGCTGCTGACTGGCACAGGGCCTCTACAACTCGTCCTGGCGGCAGAACTGGTACGGGCTGGGGCAAAGGTCGTTGCTGTTCTAGAAGCCAATCGTTTTCTTGGGCGCGTGTTCCGTTACACCGATGCGTTATGGGGACAATGGGGACGCCTGGGAGAAGCCAGTCGTAGTTGGCTTACACTGCAGTTACAGCGCGTTCCCTATCGAATGGGCTGGGGTATCGTATCGGTCGAGGGAGCGCGTCAAGTTGAGCGCGCGACTATTGCCCCGTTAGACGCGCAGGGGCATCCTATCGCCGGGCGCGAAGAAAAGTTAGAATGCGATACTGTGGCACTGGGCTATGGCTTTATTCCCTTCAATACGCTCGCGCGTTTGTTGGGTGTCCAACACGTGTGGCGTCCTGAGCTGGGAGGCGAAGTGCCTATTCGTGATGCTCATTTACAAACGACGGTCCCTCAGGTGTACGCAGTAGGTGATTGTGCTGGTATCGGTGGTGCCCGTCTGGCACAGTTGGAAGGACAGGTGGCAGGCTATGCTACGGCTATTCACTTGGGCTATCGTCCAACAACTGACCTGGCAGCGCTGAACAAGGCACTGGAACACGAACGACGCTTTCAAAAGATGTACCACGCGTTATTTACACCGCCCCCGGGTGTGTACGCCCTCAGTCACGACGATACGGTGATCTGTCGTTGTGAAGAGATTACCCAGGGGGAAATCCGGCGTGCGATTGCCTCTGGTGCACACACCACAAACGAAGTCAAACTACTCACACGTGCAGGGATGGGCAACTGTCAGGGCCGAATGTGTGCCCATCTGATTGCGCGATGGGTTGCCCACGAGACCGGACGTTCGCTGGAGCAAGTCGGTGGATTGCCACCACGACCGCCGCTCTTTCCTGTTCCAGTGGCTGATCTGGGGAGGAAGGTATGAAGCCATTGCGTAAGATGGAAGCGCAGGTGGTTGTGATTGGCGGAGGAATCGTGGGATGCGCGAGCGCGTACTATCTGGCGCGCCGAGGAATCAAGGTGATCTTGCTTGAAAAAGACATCATTAGTGGTCAAGCTTCGGGACGGAATGGTGGTGGCGTGCGGCAACAATGCCGCGATCGGCGTGAACGTCCTCTGGCAATAGCCAGCGTTAAACTCTGGGAACACCTGTCCTCCGAACTCGATGTGGATATCGAGTATAGGCAAGGGGGCAATATTCGTCTGGCAACGAATGAAGAGCGAATGGAAGCGCTACGCCGTGAAGGTGACGAGGAACTGGAGGATGGGCTGAATGTTGAGGTGTGGAATCGTGATGAACTACGTCGGCGTGCACCTTATCTGGGAGACGTATTCATTGGCGCGAAATATTGCGCTACCGATGGTACTGCCAATCCGATTCTCACCACCCGCGCGCTAGCCTGGGCGGCCCAACGCTATGGCGCTCATATCTACACGCACACACCAGTGCACACAATCCACGTGAGCGACGGGCGTGTGGTGGCAGTTGGCGCTTATGACGGTTCAGACGAAATCTGGATTGAAACTCCCTGGGTCATCAATGCCGCAGGACCCTGGGCGCCATCGCTTAGCCAGACCATCGGTGTACCAGTGCCGGTAGAACCTTCGCGTTCAGTCATTGCTATCACTCAGCGACGCGCACCTTTGTTTCGCGAGTTCATTTCCTCTCACGATCTGGGCGTGTATGCGCGTCAGGCGCGTGCAGGACAGGTGCATGTAGGTGGCACAAACATACCCGCCCACACATTCGAGCAAGACGTGCCAGCACCGGTGATTGAACATCTGGCACGCGGGATTGCCCAAATGGTACCCGCGTTGAAAAACGCTAATTTTTTGCGTGTGTGGGCTGGCACGCTAGAAATGACTCCTGACAAAATACCTATTCTGGGACCTGTAGACCAGGTTCAAGGGTATCTACTGGCTACGGGTTTCAGTGGACACGGTTTCTGCCTAGGACCTATCGCAGGCAAACTACTGAGTGAACTCATCGTGGACGGCGAACCATCGCTTTCGCTGCACGCATTTCGTCTTGCAAGATTTTCATCCATCTAACCAGGGAGTTGGTTATGGGCAAAGAATTAACCATTCTGATCGGTAATGAAGAATGCACCGCCGAGATGTTGAACGATGTGGCTCCGCGTATGTGTGAAATCATTGAGCGCGCTTTACCGCTGGAAGGATTGTTGACGCATGCCAAGTTGGTAGATCGCGAGGTCTTTTTCCAGGTGCCTTTTTTCATTGACGAGGTGGAAAACCCTAAATGGTCCGAAAAAGGCGATCTGGCATTCTGGAATGGGCGACAATCTCTGTGCATCTTCTACGATGATTGCACTCCCCTTGGTTATACCCCCACCTTCGCACGCGTCACCCAGAACCTGGAAGGCTTGGCACGGGAAGCGGCAGAGGTATGGGAAAAGCCGGGGAAACGTATCCTCATCAAGGCAAAGGAGAAATGGCATGCTCGAGCCAATTCTTGAGCAGATTATTGCTGCCCGTCGCTCTATTTGGATGAACGAACCAGCAGACATAGCACGCTTACGCACCAAACGCGGAGCGCGTAATCAAGGGGCTACTCCCCTTCTCTACGCTACTGCCAAACTGGGACAACTGGCGGTTTTCCTGAACCATCTACGTCAGGTGTCTCGCCAACATTCTGTGGACCTTCCAACGATGCGAATCATTACCGATTCGTTACTGGAATTCTACGCCAATCAGTACGGTGGTTTTTATGGTCTCACCGATACTGCTCACGTCGTACGGCTAGGACGTGAGGCACTGGCACACGTGCAAACGCTTGACGAGTATGTCACCCTGGTTGGCGAACTAGCCCTGTACGTGAGTCGTATGGACTATTGGGTGGATTTCCTTATCCCCTGGGCAAAGTTCGGTCAAGTATGTAACTGATTACAGTTTGACAACGAACACCACGCGCAATGCCTTGACTGCAAACAAGACGCTGGCGCGCCCGTGCCGCGCTCGCAATGACTGCAAGTCATTGCCAACGCTCTCCACGTTCATCTATCATTCTTAATGGATTAACCTCGCACATCTCCGCTGCCTGCTCCGCCGGCAAGGGATACACTTTCGGCGCGTGGTGCGTAAACTGCCCCGCACCGATCCGCAACGCCCCACCATTTTAGCCCATATTCGGCGGTTTCAGCACTGCCTCACCAACGGCGTGATGGTCTTTTTCGACGTCAGACTGGTGACGGTCAAGGCGTTGGAAGTCTGGGTGGTGCTCCATCAAGACGGTGCACATCCTCGACAATCAGCGACCACGCGTCAGGTGATGCACGACTCTTGCCCCCAACAGCCTGTTGCGACTTGACAGCATAGGGTTGGGGGTTTATAATTACATTGTGTAAGTAATAGTAACAGAATGTAAGTAACGGTTCGTTGGAGTCATCAGGAAAATGCCCACGCGTACCTTCCGTACAATCACGGCGACAGAAATGCGCAGCGTCAATCGCTCCGCCGTCCTCGACTATCTGCGTCGCAACAGTCCAGCGGCGCGTTCGATCATTGCGCGCGATCTCAACCTGAGTTTGCCGACGGTGATGCGGATCGTAGATGACTTGATCGAAAAAGGATGGGTGCGTCCGACTGGTGCGACCGAGTGGAGTGGCAGTCGGCGCCGCGATCTCCTCGAGTATCACAAAGAAGGTCACGCGGTCATCGGTATTGATCTAGGTGGCACGAAGATGTTTGGCGCGCTCGCGAACATCGGTGGAGAGATTATCAGCGAACTTACTGTCAATGGTCACGGCACGTCGGGTGAGGCAAGTTATACGATGCTTGTCGAGATCATCAAGGAGTTGAGTGCGGTGCCGCGTCCGCGTGGGCAGAAGATTCGCGGCATTGCGGTGGGTGCACCGGGCGTGACGCATGTGCAAACGGGAGTTGTCGAATGGGCACCGTCACTCAACTGGCGCAACTTTCCACTCAAAGAGAAACTGGAACGTCAATTTCGTTTGCCCTGTGTCGTGGATAACGACGTGAACCTTGCCGCGTTGGGCGAGCAATGGTTTGGCGCGGGCGATGGCGCGAGCAATATCGTCTTGATCGCGATTGGGACGGGTGTTGGCGCGGGATTGATTGTGGATGGGATGTTGTATCGTGGTCACCACGACTCGGCGGGCGAGGTGGGCTATTTGATTTCGAATCGCGCGGAACTCGAGCAGCGATACGACACATTCGGCGCGCTGGAGCGCATCATCTCCGGCACTGGCATCGCTGAACGCGCCCAGACGATTCTTGCGGGGAGTTTGCCAGAGGATCAGCTCGCGCGGCTAGGCGCACAAGAAGTGTTCGACGCGTACCGGCGCGGCGAGGCATGGAGCCGTGCGGTGGTGGATGAGACCGTAGATTACCTCAGCATTGCCATCATCAACATCAGTACGTTGCTCGACCCTGAACTCATCATTCTGGGCGGTGGGGTGGCAGAATCGGCGGATGTTTTGTTGCCGCGTGTGCAGGCACGTATCCAAAATGTTTTGCCTATCACGCCGACGATCAAAGTTTCAACGCTGGGACGGCGTGCCACCGTGATGGGTGCAATTGCCCAAGTCGTTCACCTGACCAGTGACTTTTTTG
>Ga0209227_1002190_pt1 | contig 14261 bp, 11 predicted proteins | sample YNPBryantNP2012_FD_185815 | JGI IMG/M metagenome (GOLD analysis project Ga0209227, IMG submission 185815) | Anoxygenic and chlorotrophic microbial mat microbial communities from Yellowstone National Park, USA - YNP Bryant NP 2012 (SPAdes)... ...
GGGGGGACGGGCGGCACGACGTCCGCCTCGTCCCTTCCCGCCACCGCCCTCGGCGGGCGGTCGATCGCCGCCGCCATCGACGCCGCCCGCGTCCCTCTCGGCGGGCGCGTGCGCTACACCGTGACGGTGCGCCACGCCCCCGGCGACCGGGTGCAACTGCCGCGGCGCGACACCAACCCGTTCGGCCCCTGCCGCGCGGTCGGGGCGCCCCGCGAGGGGAGGCGGGACGAGGGAACCCTGGTGGCGCGAACCTACGTCTTCGAGCTGGTCGCGCTGGAGCCGACGAGAGACGGCCTCCCGCCGTTCCCCGTCAGCCTCGTCACCCCCGACGGCAAGGTCTACGAGCTGGCGGCCCCCGCCGTGCCGCTCGAAGTGGTCGACCCGACCGCCAACGAACCGCTGAGCGACGTCCGGCCGCGCGGCGCGAAAGGCGCCGACGGCAAGGTCGATCCCGTCCGCCCCTACGTCGTTTACGTCCGCGACTGGACGCTGGCCTGGGTGCTCGGCATCGCCGGCGGCGCCCTGCTGGTGGCGCTCGCGGCCGTGCTTGTCACGCGCTGGTGGATGCGGCGCCGGCGGCCGGCCGAGCCCGCCGGACCACCGCCCGTTCCCCCCTATCCCGCCGCCCGCGAACGCCTCGCGCGACTCCGCCTCGAAGGTGCCTACGCCCGCATGGGCGCCAAGCCGTTCCACGTCGAGATGGCCGAGGCGGTTCGCGAGTACCTCGGCCGCCGCCACGGAATCGATGCGCTCGAGATGACCTCCGAGGAGCTGCTCGAGGCGCTCCGGAGCCGCCCGATGGGCGGCATCACGAACCTCGAGATGGAGCAGTTCCTTGCGGCGTGCGATTTTGTGAAGTTCGCCAAGGCCGAGCCGCGCGAGCGGGAGGCGCTGGACGTGCTCGGGACGGCGGAGCGGATCGTGGAGCAGGTCGAGCGGGCGATGATGGAGCTGGAACTGCGGCGCGCGGCCGAGGCGGCGGCCCGCGCCGCGGCGGAGGCGGCCCGTGCGGCCGCCCCCGGGGGCCCGGCGACGCTCCCGGCGCCGGCGACGCCGCCCGCCTCGCCCGAGGCAGCCGCGGCGGCGCCCCCGACGCCGACCTCCCCTCCGTCTCCGCCGCGAACGCCGCCGGAGGCGCCTCGATGAGCGGCGGACGCCGGAACCGGATCGCGGAAACGGCGCTGCCCGCGCTGCTGGCCGTCGCCCTGGTCGTCGTGCCGTGGTGGCTCGACCGATCGAAGGTCCTCGCGGAGGGCGAGAGCTACGGGTTCGCCTGGCCCTGGGTGCTGGCGGCGCTGGTCGTACCCGCGGCGTTGCTGGGGCTGGGACTGCGGCCGGCGCGGCGCGGAGTGCCGCGCTGGCGCTACCCGCTGGCGCCGCTGGCCGCCGCGGCGCCGGTGGCGCTGCGCGCGCGCCTCTGGCGGCTCCCGGTCGCCCTCCGCGCCGCCGCCCTCGGCCTGTGCGTGGTCGCTCTCGCCCAGCCCCAGGGCTCGCGCGAGCTGTGGCGGACCTCCTCCGAAGGGATCGATATCGTCCTCGCGCTCGACATGTCGGGCTCGATGAACCAGCCCGACATGTTTCCGAACCGCTTCGGCGCGGAGAAGGACGTGGTCCGTTCGTTCATCGCCCAGCGGCCGAACGACCGGATCGGCATCGTCGTCTTCGGCTCCAAGGCTTACCCCCTCTGTCCGCTCACCACCGACCACACGCTGCTCGACGGCATGCTGGCCGACCTCCAGCTCGAACACATGCCGGAGACGATGCAGAACACCGCGATCGGCGACGCCCTGGCGAGCGCCCTGGCCCGCCTGGAGGACAGCGACGCCGCCTCCCGCGTCGTCGTCCTCCTCACCGACGGGATGGACAACGAGAGCGACATCGACCCGCTGGATGCGGCGGCCGAGGCGGTCCGGCAAGGCGTGCGGGTCTACACGGTGCTGCTGGGCGTGCAGGGCGAAGTCCTCGTTCCGCAAGCGATCGATCTCCTGGGCAATCCGATCCGGCTCGGGGCGCCCCAGCGTTTCCCCACCGATCCCGAGCTGCTCCGCCGGATCGCGGCCCAGACGCACGCGGCATTTTTCGAGGCGGCCCAGCGGGCCGAGCTGGAGCGGGCGTTCCACAAGATCTTGGACGACCTGGAGAAGACCCAGCGGACGAGCCACGTGACGCTGCCCAACCACCGGTTCGAGCGTTTCCTGTGGCTGGCGGCGATCCTGCTGGCGATCGAGTACCTGCTGCGGCACGTGGGTCTGCGGGAGCTGGCCTGATGCGCTGGGGTTACGGAGAGCCGTGGATGTTCCTCGCCGCCGCCGGCGCGCTGCTGCTCGCCGCGGCCGGCCTGGTGGCGGGCTACTTCCGGCGGCGTCGCCTGCTGCGCCGCCTGGGCACGGCGGGGGCCCTGGAGCGGACGATCCGTGCCCGCGCTCCCGGCTTGCGCACCGTCAAGGGCGTCCTGTACCTGCTCGCCCTTGCCGGCCTGCTCGCCGCCCTGCTTCGACCCCAGCACGGCGGCCGCGAACAGCTCGTCCGCCAGTTCGGTCTCGATCTGGTGCTGGCGGTCGACTTCTCCAAGAGCATGCTGGCCGAGGACGTGGCGCCGAGCCGTATCCAGCGCGTGCGCCAGGAGATCGCCCGCCTGCTCCAGAAGCTCGAAGGCAACCGCGTCGGCGCCGTCGCCTTCGCCGGCGACGCCATCGCCTTCCCGCTCTCGACCGATCTGGCCCTGGTCAACACCTTCTTCCGCAACTTCGACCCCGCGACGATGCGGCCGCCGGGAACCGCGATCGGCCGCGCGATCCGCAAGGCCCAGCTCCTGCTCCAGGGGGTCGATCGCCCGGCAGCCGAGGACCCCCGGGCCGCGTCCCGGCCAAAGGACGACCGGGCCCGGATCGTGGTGCTGTTCACCGACGGCGAGGACCATGAAGGCGACCCGATATCCGCCGCCCGCCGCGCGGAGCAGGAGATCCGCGCCCGCATCTTCGTCGTCCAGGTGGGCGAGCTGGGCGGCTCCACGATTCCCGTCCGCGATCCCGTGACCGGCGAGGTCCAGCTCCACCACACGCGCTCGGGGGAGGTGGCGACGACGGAAATCACGCCGCAGACCGAGGACAAGCTCCGGCAGATCGCCTCCGCGCGCCGCGCCGACCAGCCCGAGTCCGCCGACCGGTACTACCTGCGCCTCGGCGCGCGGGGCTCGGCCGCCGACGAGATCGTCGCCGAGATCCGCCGGCTGCGGCGCACCGAGATGGAAGCCGCCAAGGTCACCCTCTACGATGAGCTATACTGGGTGCCGCTGATTCCGGCCGCCGTGCTCTTCGCCGCCGAGGCGCTGCTGCCCGGCGGCTGGGAGCGGCGGCGACGACGGCGCCCCGACCGGGCGTCGGAGAAGACCGCCGGTGAGGCGCTCCCGAACGAGGGAGGCAAGTCGTGACCGCGCCGAACTCCGCCCTCCGCAAGGTCGCCCTGGCGACGCTCCTCGCCGCCCTCCTCCCCGCCTGGGACCCGTTCTGGTCCGAGGACCAGGACGTCGCACGAGGCAACGAACGCTTCCTCGCCCAGGCGCAGCGCGAGGCGATCGCGGCCTACCGGGCCACGCCGCGCAACGAACGGCCCGAGGTCCAGTACAACATCGGCCTGGCCGCCCTCGCCCTCGCCCAGTCCGCCTCGGCCAACGCCCCCGCGAAACCGCCCGAGCCGCCGTCGACGCCGACGCCGGCCGACGGCGGTCCGCCGCCCGAAACGGCGCCGCCCCCCGCCACGCCGACCGACGACCTGTCCCAGTGCCTCGACGGCGTCCGGCCGGCCTGCCTCCGCCTCGCCGCCTCCTCCTTCGCCCACGCCACCGCCGCGCGCGACGACCACGACCTGCGCGCCAACGCCTTCCACTCCCTCGGCAACGTCTACCTGCTCCAGGCCGCCGACCTCGACCCGCCCCCGCCGCCCCAGATTCCCGACCTCAAGGACCAGGAATGCCCTGCCGTCCAGCAGGCGCTCCAGTCCCTCGAGGCGCCGCTCGCCGCCTTCGCCGACGCCCTCGCGCCCCTCGAGAAGGCAATCGACCAGTACCGCTCGGCCCTCCTCGAACGGCCCGGCGACTCCGACACCGCCTGGAACCTTGCCCTGGCCCATCGCCGCCGCCGCGACCTCGAAGACCGCCGCGCCCGCCTCCTCGCCCTGCGCGACGAGCTGCAACGGCTGGCCGAGGAGAAGTGCAAGGACGAGAACCAGAACCAGCAGAACCAGAACCAGCAGAACCAAGACCAGCAGAACCAGAACCAGCAGAACCAAGACCAGCAAGACCAGAACCAGCAGAACCAAGACCAGCAAGACCAGAATCCGCAAGACCAGGAGTCGTCGCAAAGCGAGGAAGAGCGGCGGCGGCAGCAGCAACAGGAGGAAGAGCAGCGGCGGCAGGACGAAGGACGGCAGCAGGACATCCGGCAGCAGCTCCAGAACCTGCGCAATCAGGAAGAGCTGTTCCAGCAGATGCGGCAGCGCGAGGAAGCCGAGGACGAGGAACAGCAATTGCAGATGCTTCCGTTCCAGCGGCCGCAGCGCCAGGGACCGGAGAGGGACTGGTGAATCGACCGGCAGACCGGCGCAGGCGAGGCCGAACACCGTTGCCCGTCGCCGCGGGATTCGTCGCCTGGGCGATTCCCTTCGAGCTTCTCTGGGCCGCGCCTGCGGAGGCCCAGGTCGAGGTCACGATCGATCCGGCGCGGACGTCGGTGACGGTGGGCGAACCGTTGCTGGTCGATGTGGACGTGGTCTCCGAGGCGGGTTCGCCGGAGGCGATCGGGACCTTGCCGGCGAACGGCTTCGCGGTGCTGGGCACCCGCCAGTCGCAGTCGATGGAGTTTCGCTTCGGCATGGGGCGCACGGTGCAGCGGGTGCGCGTGACGCAGACCTACACGCTGCAACCCCAGGCGCCGGGTACGTTCACGCTCGGCCCGGTGCAGGTCCGACTCGGCGGCCGGACCTATTCGAGCGGCACGGTGCAGGTGCAGGTGCGGCCGGGAAGCGGCGGGACCCCGGCGCCGGTCCAACCGGTGCCCGGCTGGTCGATCCTCGCGCCCCCGCCGACGCTGGCGCCACCGGCGCCGGAGCCAGGCGAGGAGGAGGTGCCGCTGTCGGCCTGCCGGCGGCCGGACGGCTCGCCGCTGCCGCAGACCGGGGCGGACGGCCCGGCGACCTGCACCGTGGTGCGCCCGGGCCTGTTTCTTCAGCTCGAAGTGACCGACCTGCGGGTGTACCTGGGCGAGCCGCTGCGGATGCAGATCCGGGCGTTCGTCGAGCGGTCGGAGGTGGGGTTTTCGGTCGGGGCCCTGTTCTCGCAGCTGATCCGCAAGGAGCCGTCGCTCGAAGGCTTCCTGCGCACGAACCTCGAACGACGGCAACTGGACCTGGACACGCGCACGATCCAGGGACGGACGTACCTGTGGACCACGCTGCGCGACAAGCTGCTCTACCCGACCCGCGAGGGGCAACTCACGATCGGCGCGGCGGAGGCCGAGCTGTCGGTGCCGGACCTGTTTCGGCCGCATTCGCTGCGGCGCCGGACGGCGGCCCTGCCGATCACGGTCCTGCCGCTGCCCGCCGAGGGACGGCCGGCGAGGTTCTCGCCGAACAACGTCGCGGCGTCGCTGACGGTCGAGGGGCGGGTGAGCCCGACGGCGGTGCGCGTGGGCGAGTCGTTCGAGGTGACGCTGATGCTGCGCGGCGAAGGGAACCTCGCCGGTTTCCGCATCGATCCGCCGGAGCTGCCGGGAACGACGGTCATCCAGGCGTCCGACCGCATCGTCGAGCCGACGGCGGACGACCTGCTCGCTCGGCGCACGGTCACCTTCCTGGTGACACCGTCGCAACCGGGCGATTTCGATCTGACGAACTTCGGCGTGTCGTACTTCGACTACGAGGCGCAGGAGTACCGGACGGCGCGGCCGGGGGCGCTGCGCGTCGCCGTCGCGCCGGGCGAGACGCCCCGGGCGGCGCAGACGGCCGAGGACGGGAATCCGGGACCGGCGGCGACTCCGAGGAACCCGCCGACGGCTTCGATTCGACCCCGCGACGACCTGGCCCGACCGTCCGCTCCCTGGCACGATAGCCCGCTGTTCTGGGGGCTGCTGTTCGCCCCGCCCGTCTCCCTCGCCGGCGCCCACCTCTGGAGCGCCGCGGCGCGCGCGCTGCGGCGGCGGCGCGGGCAGGTGCGGCCCGCCGATGTCTTCCGCCGCAGCCGGGCGACATTGCGCCGGGTGGCCCGCGGGCGCTCCGGCGATGACCCCGCCGCCCAGCTCGCGGCGGTCGAGGCCGCTCTGATCGACTACCTCGAGGCGCGCGTCGGTGAACCGCTGCGCGGCTACGCCACGGCCGATCTCCGGCGCCGCCTCGTCGCCGCCGGCTTCGCCGAACCACTTGTCGAACGGCTCATGGCACAGCTCGACTCCTGCGCCTTCGGCCGCTTCGCGCCGTCGGGGAGCCGGGAACGCGGCGCAAGCGAGACGGCGCGGGCGGCGGAGACGGTGCTGCGCGATCTGGAACGGGCGCCGGCGACCCCGGTGGGAGGGAGGACGCCGTGAGCGGCCGAGCCGACCGGCGGACGGCGGCGGGCCCGCTCGCACCCCGCCGGCGAACGGTTGGCCTCGCGACGACCTCGTCGCGGCGGCGCGCCTTCGCCGATCCGGCCGGAGTCCGCCCCGCCGCCGCTGCGCTCGCGCTCGTGTCGGCGTTGCTCTCGTCGCCGGCGCCGGCCCAGGAGTCGGTCGGCGAGACGTTCCGCGCCGCCAACGCGGCGCTGTCCGAGGGACGCCCGCAGGAGGCCGCGGCGGCCTACGAGAAGCTGCTGGCGCTCGGCTTCGAAAGCCCCAACCTGCTGTACAACCTGGCCGTGGCGGAGCGTCGGCTCGGCCGCCCCGGCCGGGCGATCTACGCACTCGAGCGGCTGCTGCGGCTGGAGCCGGGCGACGAAGGCGCCCGCCGGTTCCTCGACGACCTGCGCACCGAGGTGGGCAAGGCGCGGCGGCGCGGCGAGGGGACGGCGGGACTGTTCCCCCGGCGGGGGTTCCTCCACGCGGCGGCCGCGCGGATGCGGGAACGCGACATCGACCTCGCCCTGCTCCTCGCCTCCTTCCTCACCTTCGGCCTGCTGTGGGTCCGACGCTTCGCCCGCGGCGAGGCCCTGCGGCTCGGCCTCGGCATCGCCGCCCCCGTCGCCGCGGCCATCCTGCTTGTCGCCGCCGTCCTGCTCTGGGCCAAGGTGCGGATCGAACCCGCGGCGGGCGAGGCCGTCGTCCTTTCGCCGACCGGCGCGGCGCTGCACGAAGGCCCGACGAGCGGATCGCCCGAGACGCTGCGCCTCCCCGAGGGCGACGTGGTCCGCGTGCTGTCCCGCACCGGGGACTGGACCGAGGTCGAGGACGAGGGCGGGCGGCGCGGATGGGTCGGCCCCGGCGCCGTCGGCGAGATCCACGGCCCGTTCGTCCCCGCCGGCCCCTTCCCGAACTGGTAGCGTCCGCCCTCCACCGCTTGAAGACGGCCGGCAACGTCCGGTAGGGTGGCCGCCATGCAAGACCACCGCACCGATCTTCCGCTGCGAGGCCCGATCGGGTGCGCCGTCCTGTGGCTGCTCCCCGCGATCGCCGCCGCGCGGCCCACGCCCGGCGAGGGGTCGGCTTCCCCGCCGCCGGAATCGGAAGCGACCGACGTCGCCCCCGATTCCCCGCGTGCCGCGTTCGCGCGATTCCTGGAACTGACCGCCGCCGGTCGGTTCGACGAGGCGGCCCGCCACCTCCGCCTGCCGCCCGGCCGCACGGACGGCCCGGCGCTGGCCCGAAAGCTCCGCGGCGTCCTCGACCACGCCCAGGTCGTCGAGACCGAGCTCCTCTCCCCGCTGCCCGGCGGCCAGCCGGACGACCGACTGCCCCCCGGTGTGGACGGCGTGGCGGAAGTGCCGCGCGCCGACGGACGCCGGGATCCCGTGCGCATGGCGCGCTACGAAAGTCCGGACGGGCCGATGTGGGCCTTCACCCCAGCCACGGTCCGCTCGATCGACGACTGGTACGACGAACTGCCCGACCGCTGGCTTCGCGAACGATTGCCCGAGAGCCTGCTCCGTCCCGGTCCCCAGGGACTCCTCTACTGGCAGTGGATCGCCCTGCCGCTCCTGCTGCTCCTGGCGCTCGGCGCCGGACGACTGCTGGGCTGGCTGACGTCGAGCCTTCTCGGACGACTGGCCCGCCGGACCCGGGCCGCCTGGGACGACACGCTCGTGGCGCGCTCGCGGGGACCCCTGACCTGGGGTTGGGCCGCGGCCCTCGTTTACCTCGCCCTCCCGTGGCTGGCGCTACCCCGCGCCGGCGAGGCGTTCGTACACCGGATGCTGGGCGCCGGTCTGCTCCTGATCTTCTTCTGGACGCTCGGGCGCATCGCCGACGGGGTCGGCCGGATCGTCGTCCGCTCGCCGTGGGCCGCGGACCGACCAGGCGCCGCCACCGCCGTCCCCCTGATCGTCCGCTCGGTCAAGGTCGCCGTCTGGCTGCTCGCCGGCGTCGCCATGCTTTCCCTGTTCGGCTTCCCCGTCGTGAGCCTCCTCGCCGGTCTCGGCATCGGCGGCCTGATCGTGGCCCTCGCCATGCAAAAGACGATGGAGAACTTCCTCGGTTCGGTGGCGATCGGGATCGACCAGCCGTTCCGCCCCGGTGATTTCGTCCGGATCGACGACGTGGTGGGCACGGTCGAGTCGATCGGCCTCCGCTCGACCCGCGTCCGCACCCTCGACCGCACCCTCGTCACCCTGCCCAACGGCCGGCTCGCCGACACCCGCACCGAGACCTACGGCGCTCGCGACCGGATCCGCCTGAACTGCACGCTGTCGCTGGTCTTCGGCACCACCGCGGAGCAGATGCGCCGCGTGCTGGAGGGGGTGGAGGCGGTCCTGCGCGGGCATCCCAAGATCTACCCGGACAACCTCGTCGTCCGCTTCGCGGAAATCGGCGCCTCGTCGCTCGACGTCCAGGTGATGGCCTGGTTCATGACGACCGACTGGAACGAGTTCCTGGCGATCCGGCAAGAAGTGCTCCTGGGGTTCCTCGAAGTGGTCGAGCGGGCGGGGACGTCGCTTGCCTTCCCCACGCAGACGATCCACCTGGCGCGCGAGAACGGCGGTCCGGCGCGTGCCGTGAACCTCGGGGCCGGGTCGGCATCTGCGCCGGGCCTCGGGCCGCCTCGGTCGTGATCGAGGCGTCGCCTTCCCCGGACGACTCTACCGGGCCGGGGGCGAGCAGACCGCGCGGCCGACCCACACGCGGCCCGGGGCCGCCGGCGGCTCGCCGCGCACGAAGGCGAACCAGTGTTCGTTGCCGGCGCCGGCCCGGAGCAGCGCCGGATCGCGCGGCAGATCGCCGCCGGTCTCGATCTCCAGCGGCGCGCTGGCCGGGGTGCCGTCGGCATGGAACGGGGCGAGGCGCAGACCGGCGGCGCCGCCCTGGGCCGGCGGCTTCCGGAACGCCCAGAGCACCGCGAACCCCTCCCCCGCCGGGGCCGCCCCGAACGTCCGACGCGGCATCTCGGCCGCCGGCCGGCCGGCCAACACCCCGGCCAGCCGTCGGGCGGCGCCGGCCTCCACCTCCGCCGTGCCCGGCGCCAGGCGAACGAACCGCACGTTCGACGTCGAGTTCCACTCGGTCCGGTCCCGCCACAACACCCCGAGGTCCGGGCCGAGCGGGACGGCGGCGAGTTCGAACAGGTCGGGAGGCTCGCCGGCCTCGGCCACCACCACCTCGCGCACCACAGCGGGCGGGTCGAGCGACAGCCGGGCCGCGCGCACCTGCCGGCGGCCTTCGTCGAACCGACCGAAGTAGGCCAGCGCCGGGCGCCCGTCCCATGTCGCGAGCTGGTGGTCGAAGACGAACGCCGTCTCGGGGGAAGCCACCGTCGGCGCCGAAACCTCGAGGCCCCGCACCGCGGCGAAGTACAGCGGATACGCCTCGGGCTGCGTATGCGTTCGCCAGGAGACGACCAGCCCCTCGGGGAGCGCCAGCAGGCGCGGGTCCTTCGACTCCACCGCCGTCCGACCCGGCGTGCGCCAGGCGCCGGTGCGCAGCGTCGCGGTGATGCGCGAGGCGTTCCAGGAGACGGTGCCGGCCGCATCGACCATCCCGACGAACACCTCGCCGACCAGGTCCCTCGGCTCGTTCCAGGCAAGCACGAAGGCCGATCCGTTCCAGGCGAGCGCGGTGGGGGCACGCGCGGCCCCCTCGCCCAGCTCGACGGCGACGCCGTGCGGGACGCCGTCGAGCAGACGTTCGAGGCGCGCGACCGCCCGCGCCCCCTCATCGCGGATGTACGAGATGCCGAGGACGCCGGGACCCCAGGCGAGGGACGGGGACGAGGCGTGGGAGGCGACGGGCGAGAGCGGGAGGAGGGACCCGGCCAGCCGGCACGCGGGCTCGGCCGGAGCCGCCGCCTCCGTTCGGTCCGCCGTGCCCGGCCCGGAAACCGGCGCGAGGGTCGCCGTCGCGTCCGGCACGACCGCCGCGGGACGCTCGCCACCGCCCCGGGAACAGGAGCCCACGATCGGAACGACGCCGGCGACGATCGAGAAGAACGGCCCGGGGAAGGAATGTGCGCGCCGTCTCACCGCCCGCCCCCGGCCGCGGACCGCGGCGCTCTAGTTCGTGCGGAACGGTTTCTCGATTTCCTTGCGGACCTTCTCCTCGTCGACGCCGCGGGCCACCGCCAGCTCCTTCACGATCAAGGTGCGCGCGGTCTCCAGCATGCGCCGCTCGCCGAAGGAGAGTTGCTTCTCGTTCTTCAGCCGCGACAGGTCACGGAACACCTCGGCCAGGTCGTACAGCGAGCCGGTGCGGATCTTCTCCATGAAGCCGCGGTAGCGCCGGTTCCAGGTCTGATGGTCGAGGCACACGGACGGTTCGTTGAGGATCGACATCACCTCGCGGATCTCGGCGCGCGAGGCGACCTCGCGCAGGCCGACCGCGCTGGCGTTGCGAACCGGGATCATCACCTTCATGTTCGAGTCGAGCACGCGGAGGATGTAGAAGCGTTCGGGCTTGCCCGCGATCTCCTTCTCCACGATCTCGACAACCTCGGCCACGCCCTGGGCGGGACAGACCGCCTTGTCTCCGACCTTGAACGTTGCGGTGTCCGCCATCGTCGTGCCTCCCCGACGTCCTGCCTTCCGGCCGCCGGCTGCGCCGCCCCGCGTCGAACTCCTCGAATCTACACGGGTCGAACCGTGCGACATCGGCGTACTATAGCCGTCGGCGCGGCGGAACGTCAACAGGAAGTTCGCGGCGAGCGTACATAGGCCCGGTCAACGCATCTGGGCCGCCAGCTCCACGAGCGTGATCTCGGGGAGCTCGGAGACCAGCCCGTAGACCAGATCGCCGTCGCGGAACGCGGCATAGCTCACCGGCTCGCGACGACCGGCGAACACCGTCCGCCCCCCCGCATCGTAGGCCCGCTCGCCCCCCACCGGCCCGCCGTCGCCCCGCACGACGAGCACGGACAGCGGCCGTCCCTGGAGCTCGTAGGCGAGATACGCGGCGTCGCGGTCGCCGAGATGCGTCAGCCGCCCGCCGCGGAGCCGGACGCGCGGGTCGGCGAACCGCGGCACGCGGAGGCGGAACGGCACCTTGTCCTCGAACCAGCTCGAGACGGCGTTGCCGTCCGCCGTCGACAGCTCCAGCGGTAACGCGCGTCGCACGACGCGGGCGTGACGGTCCAGCAGCTCCGCGGCGAACGGATCGCCGTCCTGCTGGGCGGCGAGCCGGAAGCCGGGAGGCGCCGGCGGGGCGGAGGGAGCGACCCCGCCGGCGCCCAAGGGTTCGGCCGATGCGGAGGACTCCGCGACCGGTCCGGAACCCGAAGCGACAGGCCCGCGCGTGAGGAAGACAACCAGCCACGCCAGGGCGGCCGCGGTCGCCACCGCGCCGACCACCCCGACCGCCCGGCGAATCCGTCGCGCCCGCTGCGCGCGCCGCAACTCGAACGACACCCGCCGCACCAGCCGCTCCGGCGCCCGCGGACGGTCGGCCAGCCGCCGCACCTCGCCCGCGAACCACTTCTCGAACCGCGCCTGCGCCGCGCACGCCGGACACGCCGCCAGGTGCGCCTCGATGCGCGCCGCGTCGGCCGGGTCGAGCTCGCCGTCCTTCCAGGGCCCGAGAAAGCGGCGGACCCATCCGCACGAGCCGGTTTCCATCCCCTGCTCCTCAGCGGGTCGCCCGCAACCGGACGACCTCGCCCTTCGTGCCGCCGTCCTCGGCGGCCGTTCCCTCGACCTTCCCCCCCCCTTCCCCCTCCGCCTCGACCACCCACTCGCGCCCCCGCAGCAGGTCCTGCTGCAACAGCTTGCGCGCCCGGTGCAACCGCGACATCACCGTGCCGATCGGCACCCCGATCACTTCCGCCACCTCGCGGTACGTGAGCTGCTCCACCTCGGCCAGGACGAACACCACCCGGAACGCCTCAGGCAGCCGATCGATCGCCCGCTGGACCTCATCCGACACGAGCGGCTGTTGCATCACCCCTTCCGGGTCGCGCAGGCAGCGCAACGATGCGTCCGACACGAATCCCTCGTGGTACGGGTCGCCCGCCGGCAGGTCCGCCGCCCGCCGCTCGTGCGCCCGCCGCCGCCAGCGGTTGTAGTAACAGTTCGTCAGGATCCGCAGCAACCATGCCCGCAGACTCGTCCCCTCCTCGAACCGGTCGAACGCCCGGAAGGCCCGCAGCAGCGTCTCCTGCACCAGGTCCTCCGCGTCCTCCCGGTTGCGCGTGTAGCGGACGCCGATCGAGTACAGGAGGTCCAGCAGCGGCAGCGTCAGCTCCTCGAACTTCCTCGCGTCCACCGGCGCTCCCATCGCGGCCCGCCCTTCTCGTGCCTTCCAACGCCGAGGGACGGCCGCCTATTCCGGGCCGGACCGCCCGCCGTCCGCCAACCTCGGCAACGCCACCCCCGGCACGCCCGTGCCCAGGCCTCACCGACCGGTGCGACCCGCCGTGCGGCGGCCCCGACCCCGCGACGACGACCGGCGCGCCACGGCTTTTTCGAGGGCCGCCAGACGGTCTTCCAGAGCCCGGAGGCGGGACCCGATTCTTCGCAACGGACCGAAATCACGCACGATCCGGTTGACCAGATCGTCGATCCTCCGCTGCACGTCCTCGGCTCGCCGAACCCACCCCGCCACCACCTCGTCCCGCACCGACTCGGACTCCGCCGGGGGACGCACCGAGGCTCCGGCCGAGACCGGGTCCGACGCCGCGTTTGACCCGACCCAGGGTGGCGTTCCAGGAGAGGGACCGGCCGCCGCGACCGCCGCCGGCGGCGGGTCGGTTCTTCCGCCCTCCCCCCCGAGACGGAGAAACTCGCGCACGCGCAGCTCGAACTCCGGGCGGCGGAACAGGGCGAGGATCGTACCGAGGGAGTAGCGCGGATCGCGCCGCCGCCCGGCGTCGCAGAGAATCTGCGCCAGAGCGGCCTGCGTCACATCCTCCCCCGTCCGGTTGTCGACCACGCGCACCTCGACACCGCCTCGCACAAGCGCCTCGACATCCTGCAAAGTGACGTAGCGGCTCTCGGCGGTGTCGTACAACTTGCGGTTGGCGTAACGGCGGATCGTGCGCGGTTCCCGCGGTGCCGGAGGGTGTTCCACGAGGTCTCCCTTCGTCGGCCGAGCGACGAAGCGGGGGTGGAGGCGAGGAATCCTTCCCGCGCGCCCGGCGGGGAGTATACTACCGCCGTCCTGGGCCGGGGCGAAGGGGGGTTCGTCCCGCGGCCGGAGCGTGCCATGGTCGTCAGCTGTCCGAACTGCAAGCGGCGTTTCCACCTTCCGCTGAACCTCGTCCGCTCGCGGATCGCCAAGCTCAGGTGCTCGAAGTGCAAGGCGACGTTCACGCAGGACCTGCGCGAACTGATTGGCGTACCATCGGCGAAGCTGACCGAAGACGAGGAACGGTTCATCGCCTCGCTGCCGTCGACGCCGCCGCCCAAGGCGCCGGCGGGCGGCCCGCGGGCGGCGGCCGCGGCGCAGCCCCCGGCGGGTCCGAGCCCTGGGCCGGTCCGTTCGATCCGTGACACGGCCCGGCAGCCGGTCTTCTCGCCGACGGCGGTCGTGGGGGAGATCCGGCCCGATTTCGACGAACATGCCCCGACCAGGCAGATGGCCGTCGTGACCTCGCGCCGCACGACGAAAAAGATGCCGTCGGTCCCGCCGGTGGCGCCGCCCATCCCGGCCGCGACGACACCG
>Ga0209227_1002192_pt1 | contig 14254 bp, 12 predicted proteins | sample YNPBryantNP2012_FD_185815 | JGI IMG/M metagenome (GOLD analysis project Ga0209227, IMG submission 185815) | Anoxygenic and chlorotrophic microbial mat microbial communities from Yellowstone National Park, USA - YNP Bryant NP 2012 (SPAdes)... ...
CAAGGAGATTTGGTTTTAATAGTTGGCGAGATGTACTGGAAAATGCTTAAGGAAAAGTGATAAAATTAAAAAGATATGTCTGGACATTCTCATTGGGCAACAATTAAAAGACAGAAAGAAAGTGCTGACCAACAACGGGGAAAAATTTTCTCTAAGCTTTCCCGAGCAATTGCTATTGCCGCCCGTCAGGGAGCCGATCCGGAGACAAACTTTAAGTTAAGATTAGCAATTGAGAAGGCAAAAGAGTATAACTTGCCGAAGGAAAACATTTTGCGGGCAATAAGACGGGGTAGCGGTCAAGAGGAGGGAGAAAAATGGGAGGAAATTACTTTTGAAGGTTATGGACCTGAGGGTATTGGGGTAATTGTGGAAACCGTTACTGACAATCGCAATCGAACAACAGCGGAAATTAAAAATATTTTCGAAAGGGGAGGGGGGAGTTTAGCTGGACCGGGAGCTGTTTCCTATCTTTTTAGAAAAATGGGCTTGATTACCGTTAAAAAGGAAGAAAATCCCGATGAACAAATTTTAAAGCTTATTGATTTAGGAGTGGAAGATATAGAGGAGGCGACTGATGCCATTGAAATTTATACTTCTCCAGAAGACCTGAAAGAGATAGAGGAAAAAATTAAAAACTCTGGGTTTGAAGTAAAAAGTGCCGAAATAACGATGAGACCGGTAACCCCCTCGTTGATTAATGATTCTCAAAAGGCCCAAAGAATTTTAAAATTTATGGAAAGTTTAGAAAATCATGATGATGTCCAAAAAGTTTATGCAAGCTTTGATATCCCCAACGAAATTTTGGCAGAAGTTTCCCCTGCCTAAAATTAGCAAAAGGCAAAAATTTATTTTGACCTCTTTGATTTTAACTTTAGGATTAGTAGGAATTGAGATTAGCGATATTTCCTGGTGCTATTTAGCTGTTGGTCTTTTAGCAAGTGCTTCCTGGTTTTTGTCAGCTTGGTCGCTAAAAGAGGGACTTGAGGGCGTTGAGTGGTTGACGGTTCTAATTCTGCCGCCGGTTTTTACTTTAGCTTTGGGTTTTTTTAATTTTCTTCTTTTGACTAATTTCTTGATAAAAGCCTTGTTAATAATTTCTTACGGAATAGGAATTTATATTCTTTTGCTGGTAGGAAATATCTTTTCAGTAGCGGCAATCAGAACGATTCAACTTTTGCGTTCCGCCCAGGCAGTTGGTTTTTTATTTACTTTGGTAATTTCTTTTTTTCTTTATGATATAATTTTTTCTTTTCGTTTGCCTTTTTGGGGGAATTTTTTGTTAGTAATGGTAGTAAGTTTTCCTTTAATCCTTCAAAGTCTTTGGTGTATAAATTTAGAGAAAGAGGTTTCGTTAAAAATTTGGCTTTATACCCTGATTTTATCTTTTACTCAAGGAGAAATGGCGGTGGCCTTTTCTTTTTGGCCCTTGGGTGTGGCTACCGGTTCCCTGGCCTTAGTAACTGTTCTTTATATTACCGTTGGTTTAGCTCAGCAAGAACTGGCCCTGAAATTATTTCCAAAAACAATTAGTGAGTACTTGAGGGTAGGAATAATTGTTTTTTTAGTAATTTTTTTGACTATCCGTTGGGGCGGATAAGAGAGAGATAGGAGAAAGGGGAGAGGGGAGATGTAGGTTACCCAGTGGGCGTGATAAAATATCCTATAATAATTTGAACTTCAGGATTTTCACAAAACTATAGGCTAATTTTCACAAAATAGCAAAAGGTTTTTAAAACTGCTAGGTTGATGTACTTTGATATAGTTTTTGGGCTGTTTGTGGATAACTCCGGAGAAGTGGGATTGAATAGAAAATATAAAGATATTTTTTGGGAAAAAAGAGATTTTTTATTTTATTCAAATAAATAAAAAAGAAGAGAACCCCTGCTTTTGCTCCCCACTGATGTCTTTAGGGGAGAAAGAAAACCTTCCCTAACGGTTGTCGCACAATGTATCTTTTACGACGTTATCTCTGGGTGGAAAAGAGAGGAGAGGAAAAAATTAAGTTTTGATTTTTTGGCTTTCATTTTTTTTATTTTTTTGTCAATTTTTTATTTTTTTTGAATTTTTATTTCCTTAATTTCACCTATCAAGCCGGTCATCGTTAAAATTAATCCTTATATAAAAAGTTTTAAAAAAGATGGATGTTTTTTGACTATTTTAAAGACGAAGAGAATATCGTCTTTGTTTGAAAACGGGCGTTCTGGGGCCTTTGGTGGCTTTGGTATATTGAGGATTGAGTAAGATTAATTTGGTACGATAATTTTATAAGGCTTCCTAAAACTATCTTAGGGCAAAAAATTTTTTTCCATTCGGAGAAGAGGTAAAAAGACTTATTTCTGGAAACCATAGCGGTAAGGAGGCGGCAAAGAAACCGGTTTAGGGGTAAGAATCTTAAAACATCAAGAGAACCATAGAGTAATGTCGCACAATGTTGACATAAGATTTTGGTTGTTGTAGACTGTATATGGAATGCTTGATAAGGAAAAAACAGCAAAATCAGAAATAGAAAGGTTGATAGAGGAATTTTTGGAAGACTTAGAGCTTGCGCGGAACTGCTCTCCCCTAACCCTGCGCAACTATCGCCATTATCTAGGACGTTTTTCATACTGGTTGGCAAAAAATTTTCCCAAGGCTAAATTGACTTCCATAGATTTGGAAATTATTAAAAAATATAGGCTATTTTTATCCCGATTTATCGCCCCCGATGGCACTCCCCTTTCCCGTAGCACTCAGGCCTATCATTTGATAGCCTTGCGTTCTTTTTTCAAATGGCTAATAAAAAACGATTGGAGGGTCTTGTCTCCGGAAAAAATTGATATCCCCAAGATGCCGGAACGAAGTTTAAAATTTCTGACTACCGAGCAAGTTTCCCGACTTTTAGCCCAGCCGAATGTTTCTGAACCTCGGGGTTTGCGCGACAGGGCAATTTTGGAAACTTTGTTTTCTACTGGTTTGCGGGTTTCTGAACTGGTTAAGCTAAATAAAGACCAAATTGATTTAAAAAGAAGAGAATTTGGGGTGGTGGGAAAGGGTGGTCGGGCGCGGGTGGTTTTTCTTTCCCCTGCGGCAGCAAAATGGCTAGGGAAATATTTGGCGATAAGGACCGATCCTTGGCGACCTCTTTTTATTCGCTTGCCCGGGAAAAATCCGCCAGTGGTAGACGGAGAAAAAATGAGACTTACTGCTCGTTCTGTCCAGCGAATTGTAAAAAAATATGTTCGGAAAGCAAAACTGCCGGTTGATGCCACAACACACACCCTAAGGCATTCTTTTGCTACTGATCTTTTAATGGCTGGGGCAGATATTCGCAGTGTCCAGGAAATGTTGGGCCATAAAAATATTGCCACTACCCAGATTTATACCCACGTAACCAACCGTCAACTTCGCCAAATCCACGAAACCTTTCACGGAAAAGGAAGATAGTTATTTTCCTAGACAGGCGACGGCGGCAAGGGAGTCTTGGGGATTGGAAAAGCGCATTAAAATTACCCCTTGAGTATCGCGATTAAGCCGGGGGATGTTTTTTAAAGGAAGTTTTATTACTTGGGCTTTTTTACTAGTTAAAATTACTTGGTCAACTTCTTGATCAACGAGTTTTCCACAAACAACTCTTCCTGTTTTTTGGGTAATGTTGGCAACTTTAACACCAACTCCGCCTCTTTTTTGGACCGGATATTGCTCTAGCGGGGTTCTTTTTCCCAAACCTCTTTCACTAACTACTAAAATATCTTGGAAAAATTTCCTTCTTTTGTCTTGGGGTTCTTTTTTGTTTTTCTTTAAAACCTCCATACTTACTACCCAATCATTTTTCTTTAAACTAATTCCTTTAACACCAAGAGTATCTCTTCCGGTTGGTCGAATATCTTCTTCTTTGAAGCGAATAGATTTTCCCAAATAAGTAACTAGAAAAACCTCGTCTTGGCCGCTAGTTGGTTTAACCCAACAAAGCTGGTCGTTGTTTTCCAGTTTGATAGCAATTATTCCCGAACTGCGGATATTACTAAAGGCAGATATTTCCGTCTTTTTTACAATACCATTTTTGGTAGCCATCAAAAGATATTTAATTTCTCCCTCGCGATTGTTGATGGGTAAAACCGCCTGGATTTTTTCTTCTTGGTCGATGTTAATAAGGTTAATTACTGCCTGACCCCTTGAATGTCTTGAGCCTTCGGGAATATCCCAGGCTTTGGCCGAAAAGACGCGGCCTTTGTCGGTGAAAAACAAAATATTGTCGTGAGTTTCGCAAGGGAAAAGATATAAAATTTCATCAGTTTCTTTGGTAGTCATTCCCAAAACTCCCTTTCCTCCTCTTCGTTGAGAGCGGTAGGTAGCCGGGGGTAGTCTTTTAATATACCCCCCCTTGGTAAGAATCACCAGGCAGCTTTCCTTGGGGACTAAATCTTCTTCGGAAAATTCTTCTACCGCCTGGGGAACAATTTTTGTTTTTCGAGCATCTCCATACTTTTCTTTGAGCTGTAAAAGTTCCTCAGTAATTACTTTGAGGACTTTTTGGGGGGAAGCTAGAAGCGAGGTAAGATATTCAATTTGTTTTTTAATTTCCTTATATTCATCTTCTATTTTTTTCCTTTCCAAAGCAGCCAAACGACGAAGTTGCATATCCAAGATTGCCTGGGCTTGAATTTCGCTCAGGTTAAACTTTTTCATTAAATTAGTTTTTGCAACCTCAGCGGTTTCAGACTTTTTGATAGTTTCGATTACCGCATCTAAATTATCTAGAGCAATTTTGAGTCCTTCTAAAATATGTGCCCGATGTCTTGCTGCCCCAAGCTCGAAAGCAGTTCGGCGAACGACTACTTTCTGGCGGTGACGAATAAATTCCAAAAGGATTTGTTTTAGATTTAAGGTTTGGGGAACACCGTCAACCAAGGCAACCATATTTAAAGGAAAGCTTGTTTGCAGTTGAGTATATTTATAAAGATGATTAACAATCACTTTTGGTTTGGCATATTTTTTCAATTCCAAAACAATTCTTGTGCCGTGGCGGTCGGACTCGTCACGAATATCAGCAATTCCCTCAACCCTTTTTTCTTTAACTAGCTGGGCAATTTTGGCGACCAATTGGGCCTTGTTTACCTGATAAGGAATTTCTTTTATGATAATTATGAATTTTTCTCCCTTGGTTTCTTCGATATTAACTACTCCCCGAACAACGATTTTTCCTCGTCCGGTACTGTAGGCTTGAAGAATATCATTTTTGTTATAGACAATTCCCCCTGTAGGAAAATCAGGTCCTTTAATAAATTTTAAAAGTTCTGCCACAGAAATGTCTGTTTCAAATTTCGCTTGGAGAGCGTTGGTGACTAGGTCTTGGTCAGTTAAGCCAATTTTTTTGATTTCCTGGGAAGATTCGGTGGCTATTTTACCCTTTTCAATCATCAAGACTAAAGCATCTACTAGCTCTGCCAAATTGTGTGGGGGTATTTTAGTTGCCATCCCGACAGCAATTCCTTCAGAACCCATTAGTAAAAGATTAGGAATTTTTGCTGGCAGGAAAATGGGTTCTTTTAAAGTAGCATCAAAATTGTCATTGAAATCAACGGTATTTTTTTCGATTTCTGCTAAAAGTTCTTGAGCAATAGGAGCAAGCCTCGCCTCTGTGTACCTCATTGCCGCCGGTGGATCGCCATCTAGGGAGCCGAAGTTTCCCTGGCCATCAACCAAGGGATATCTCATCGAAAAATCTTGAGCCAAGCGAACTAAAGCGTCATAAATTGCCATATCTCCGTGGGGGTGATATTTTCCCATTGTTTCGCCGACAATTTTGGCGCTTTTGGTGTGTTTTGCCGGATAGGAAAGACCCATTTGATACATGGTGTATAAAATCCGACGATGAACAGGTTTTAGCCCATCACGAACATCAGGCAACGCCCGAGCAACAATTACGCTCATGGCATAGTCCAAATAAGACTTTTTGAGCTCTTCAGTTATTTCTACTGGCTTAATTTTTCCTATATTTTGAGACATCGTCTACTTTAAATAATTAAAATCGAAAATTTAAATAATTAAACAGGGCACTTTAATTAATTAAACATCCAAAGTTGCCAATTTTGCGTGGGCTTGGATATATTTTTTTCTTGGAGCAATCTCCTCACCCATTAACATACTAAAAACCTGGTCTGCTTTTTGGGCATCTTCGACAGTAACTTTTTTGAGAATTCTTTTTTCTGGATTCATTGTTGTTTCCCAAAGTTGTTCAGGGTTCATTTCTCCCAATCCCTTATACCTTTGAATAGTTAAGTTTTTGACTTTTAACTTTTGACTTTTAACTATATTTTCTTTTTCTTCTTCAGAATAGGCATAGAAAACTTCTTTTCCTGCTTGAATTTTATATAAAGGAGGGAGGGCAATATAAAGATATCCTCCATCAATAATTGGTCTTAAATGCCGATAGAAAAAAGTTAAAAGCAGGGTGGCAATATGCTCGCCGTCAACATCAGCATCGGTCATAATAATTATCCGATGATAGCGAAGTTTTTTAGGATTTAGGGTCTCCCCTATTCCTATTCCTAAAGCGATAATTAAATCTTTTAATTCTTCAAAATTAATAATTTTATCCAATTGAGCTCTTTCGGTATTTAAAATTTTTCCCCCTAAAGGTAAAATAGCCTGAAATCTTCGGTCTCGACCTTGTTTTGCTGAGCCGCCAGCGCTATCTCCCTCAACAATAAAAAGTTCTGATAGAGCGGGATTTTTTTCCTGACAATCAGCAAGCTTTCCCGGAAGAGTCATTCCCACCAACTCTCCTTTTCTAATAACTGCTTCCTTAGCCGCTCTAGCTGCTAGACGAGCCTTGGCGGCTAAGGCAACTTTTTCAACGATTCTTCTTGCTTCTGAAGGGTGCTCTTCAAAGTAGGTGTCAAGCCCATCTTTAACAAAAGTGGCCACTAAACCCTGAACCTCGGGGTTATTGAGTTTTGCTTTTGTTTGTGATTCAAATTGAATTTTGTCAGTAGAAAGTTTTACTGCCACTACTGCAGTTAAGCCTTCTTTGGCATCGTCTCCGGTAAAACCGTCACTGTTTTTTAGGGCGCCGATTCTTTTAGCATAATCATTTATCGCCCGAGTAAGAGCAATTTTGAAGCCGGTAAGGTGAGTACCTCCATCTTTTGTATTGATAACGTTAACAAAACTTTGAATATTTTCGTTGTAGCCATCGTTATATTGGAGGGCAACTTCTATAGAGACCCCATCTGCTTCCCCTTTAATATAAATTGGAGAATGAAGTACTTTTTTTTGGCGGTTTAAATAATTTACTAAGGAGCGAATTCCTCCTTCAAAATAAAAATGAGCCTCTTTTCCTGTTCTTTCATCAAAAAGATGAAACTTTAATCCGGGAATAAGATAGGCTCTTTCTCGGATTAGATCTTCAATTATTTGATAGTTAAAATTAATATCACCAAAAATTTTTTTATCCGGCAAAAAGGTAGTAATTGTTCCTGTGCCCTGCGCTTTTCCTATTTCTTCAACAGGAATAAGGGGCTTTCCTCTTTGGTATTTCTGTCTATAAGCCTTGCCATTTCGGTGGACTTCAACTTCTAGCCATTCGCTTAAGGCATTTACCACTGAGGCGCCGACACCGTGAAGCCCACCGGAAACCTTATAAGTTTTGGTATCAAACTTTGCTCCGGCATGAAGTTTTGTCATTGCCACTTCTAAAGCTGAAAGACCAGAAGGATGTTTATCAACAGGAATTCCCCGACCATCGTCTTCAATTCTTGCTGCCCCATCTTTTCTAATAGTTACCCAAATATTTTTAGCCCAACCAGCTAAAGATTCATCGATAGAATTATCAATAATTTCGGTAACTAAATGGTGAAGACCCTTAACGTCGGTAGAACCAATATACATTCCCGGCCGTCGCCTGACCGCCTCAAGACCATCAAGAATTTTAATTTGCTTAGCAGTATATTCGTCCACGCTTTTATTTTACCAGTTTTAAAAGAAGGTTTCCAGTAGCTAAAATAGGGTTAACATTACTTTCTAAAAATCTAATTGTTTTTAAAATATAGCCGATATTTCTGACCTTTTTGATATTTGGCTCGTTTAAAAGAGACTCTCTTTCTTTTAAAAGAAGTAGTTGAGAAAAACTTATTGCCTCTTCTTTTGTCTTTGCCCAGTTTCTGGCAATTTTTAAGCACTCCCCTACCCTTTTTCCCTGAATTTTCGGAAAGTCCGATGCCTCTTTTTCTAAATAATTTTTTTCCTTTAACCTGATAATTTGACAGCGAGAAACTACTGTGGATAATAATAAATCTTTTTTAGGTGCGGTAAGAATTATTAAAGAATTTGCTGGTGGTTCTTCTAAAGTTTTTAGTAGGGCATTTTGTGCGGGGATGGTAAGTTTTTCTGCTTCATTGATGATAGTAATTTTTATTTTTCCCTGATATGGTTTGAGAACTAATTTTTTTTGTAGCTCTCTAATTTGCTCGATTCCTATTGATTTTAAACCAGAAATCGAAAGAAAATCTGGGTGAGAAAATGGATTTTCTTTTAAATTTTCTTGGGCAATTTTTAGGGCTGTTTGCCATCTTTCTTCTTCGGTGCCGCCAGTAATAAGAAGACTGTGAAACATTCTATTGACATTTTACCATAAGTTGATAAATAATTAAGCTATGGTACCTGCCCAAGATATTGCTGATATTTTAGCGGCTAAAGGAATTTTAAACGAAGAGAAACTTAAGAATATTAGATTAGAGCAAGTTAATAGCGGAAGATCGGCAAAAGAAATTATAATTGAGAAAAACTTAGCTACCGAAGAAGAAATAGCTCGGGCAGAGGGAGAACTTTGGAAAATTCCTTTTGTAAACTTAGCTGAAGTTGCTTTTTCCCCCCAGGCTTTAGGTCTAATTCCCCAAGCGGTAGCCGAGGAATATGATTTAATCCCCTTTAGCTATGATGTTGCTCAAAATGAACTTTCGGTAGCAATGAAAAATCCCCTTGATTTGGAAACAATAGATTTTATTAGTAAGAAATCAAAAGCAAGAATAAAACCTTTTATTGCATCTCCTTCTCAAATTCAAAAGGCAATAGTTTCCAACTATAGCCAAAGTTTGGTTGCCGAAGTTAAAGAGGCGTTGGGGGAGGTGGAAGTAAAGCCTCGAGAGGTAACCACTAGCGAAGTAGTTAGGCCCGGCGAAGTAATCCGTGAGGAAAAGATTGCCAAAGTGGTTAACGCTATTTTAGAATTTGCAATAAAGGCGCGAGCTTCAGATATTCATATTGAGCCTCTAGAAGAAAGAACAAGGGTGAGATATAGAATTGATGGTATTCTCCATGAAAAACTTGCTCTGCCAAAAACTATTCATGATGCCGTTGTTTCCCGGATTAAAATTCTTTCTGGATTAAGGATTGATGAAAAAAGAGTTCCCCAGGACGGAAGATTTAATTTTAAAGCTGGAGATCAAGAGGTCGATTTAAGAATTTCTACTTTACCTACGGTTCATGGAGAGAAGGTAGTGATGAGACTTTTGAAAAAATCTGGGGGAGTTCCTGATTTACCAGAATTAGGGCTAAGAGGGAGAGCATTAAAAAATTTAGAGGATGCGATTTTAAGACCCCATGGAATAATTATTGTTTGCGGACCAACCGGTTCGGGAAAAACAACTACTTTGTATTCTGTACTTTCGCGGATTAATACTCCAAAAGTAAATATAGTTACTTTAGAAGATCCGGTAGAATATCAAATTCCGGGAGTAAATCAAGTTCAGGTAAATCCGGCAGCGGGTTTGACCTTTGCTTCGGGAATGAGAAGTTTTTTGCGTCAAGATCCCAATATTATTATGGTTGGAGAGATTCGCGACAGTGAGACTACCGAACTGGCGGTTCAGGCTTCTTTAACCGGGCATTTAGTTTTTTCTACTTTACATACCAACAACGCTGCTCAAGCAATCCCCCGTTTGTTAGATTTGGGGGCTGAGCCATTTTTGCTTGCCTCTTCGTTAACCTGTTTGGTTGCTCAAAGAATTTGTCGAAGAGTTTGCCCTGATTGCAAAGAAGAATTTTCTCCCCCGCCGGAGGTGCTTGAGGATATTAAAAAAGTATTAGGAAAGCTTTTGCCTTCAGGAAAGGAAATTAAGCTTACTCGGGGGAAGAAATGTCCAACTTGCAACAACACCGGTTATTTGGGAAGAATCGGTATTTTTGAGGTTTTACCAGTGACGGAGAAAATTGGCAGGCTAATTTTAGAAAGAGCGGCCGCGAGAGATATAGAAAAACAAGCCCTGGAAGAGGGAATGATTACTATGAAACAGGATGGATATTTGAAAGTTTTAGAAGGAATTACTACAATAGAAGAAGTATTACGAGTTGCCCAGGAGTAAAAATGAAAATAGAAGAATTATTGGAAATTGTTATTAACCAAAAGGCTTCAGATTTGCATTTGCTGGTTGGTGTACCTCCTATGCTTCGGGTTAATGGAGAGTTGTTTTCTATTGAGGGCAAAGAAAGATTAACCAACGATGACGTGAAAGAATTGGTTTTTCCTCTACTTAGTGAAGAAGAAAAAGAAATTCTTTTGACCAATAAAGAGCTTGATTTTTCCTTTGGCTATAAAGAAAGTAGGTTTCGGGTAAATGCTTATCACCAGAAAGGAACTTTAGCGGCTGCCTTTCGTCTTCTTCCTCTAACGATTCCCAAAATGGAGGAAATTAATTTACCAGAAATTTGTCATCAATTTGTGGGACTCAATCAGGGCTTTATTTTAGTAACAGGACCGACGGGCCACGGAAAATCAACAACCCTCGCGGCAATTATTGAAGAAATAAATCAAACCAGACCGGTTCATATTGTAACCATTGAGGACCCAATAGAATATGTTTTTTCTCCTAAAAAAGCAATTATTTCTCAGCGTGAGGTTAGGGAGGATACTCACTCCTGGCAAATAGCTCTCCGCTCTTGTTTAAGAGAAGATCCTGATGTGGTGATGATTGGAGAAATGAGAGACTACGAGACAATTTCCTCGGCTTTAACTATCGCAGAAACGGGGCATTTAGTTTTTAGTACTCTTCATACTAATTCTGCCGCCCAAACTATAGATAGAATTGTTGATGTCTTTCCCGAAAACCAGCAGGAACAGGTGAAGATGCAACTTTCAAATACCCTAGAGGCTATTTTATCCGAAAGACTTTTGCCATCCTTGGAGGGAGGGAGAATTCCTGCTTTTGAGATTTTGTTGAGTACTCCAGCGGTTAAGACTACTGTTCGCGAAGGAAGCACTCATTTAATTGATAACATTATCCAGACGTCGGCTGACTTAGGGATGAAAACCCTAGAAATGGATTTAGCCCGTTTGGTTAAAGAGGGAAAAATTAGTTTAGAAACAGCAAAAGCACACTCACAGCGACCGGAAGAACTAATGAAATTAATTAAAAGATAAAAGATGGAAAAGTTTGAATATAAAGCCAGGGATAACCGGGGAAAAACTCTTAAAGGAATAGTGGAGGCTTCAGATGAGAAGCAAGCGGCGTCAATTCTTTGGGAAAGGGGACTTTTAGTAATTAAATTAAAGCCTAAAAGAGAAAGTTTTAGCGAGACAATAAGCGCCACTATTTTTAGAGGGGTGAGTTTAACTGATAAAGTAAATTTTACCCGCCAGTTGGCAACAATGTTGGGTTCGGGATTGAGAGTGACCGAAGCTTTAGAGATCTTAGAAAACCAAGGCTCGACAACAATGAGAAGAATTGTAGAAGAAATTCGTCGGGATGTGGAGGGCGGAAAAGATTTAGCCTCTTCGTTGGCAAAACATCCGAAGGTTTTTGACCAGGTTTATGTGGCTTTGATTAGGGCAGGAGAAGCTGCCGGGGTTTTAGAAAGAATTTTAAAAAGGTTGGCAGAAAATTTGGAGAAACAAAAAGAGTTTCAGGGGAAAATAAAATCAGCAATGGTTTATCCAATAATAATTATTTTAGGAATGATAGTGGTGGCAGGAATAATGGTTGTTTTTGTTATTCCTAAAATGAGTGCTATTTATGAGGAATTTCAAGCCCAACTTCCCCTCCCAACACGAATTCTTTTAAGCATTTCTCACTTTGTCACTTTCTTTTGGTGGTTAATTTTAAGCGCAATTGGGGGCTCAATATTTGGAGTGAGGGCCCTTTTGAAAAATCCTCGGATAAAGAAGCAATACGACCAGATTTTATTTAAAATTCCAATTTTTGGCAACATCAAGCAAAAATCAATTCTTACGGAATTTACAAGAACCCTAGGGCTTTTAGTGGGGACAGGAATTTTGATCGTTGAGGCTTTAAGGATTCTTAAAGGATCGTTGGGAAGTTTAGTTTATCAAGAAGCAATAGAACAAACAGCAAGAGAGGTAGAGAAGGGATTGCCACTGGCTTCGGCCCTGGCAGAAACCGGAGTTTTTCCATTTGTTTTGCCCCAAATGATTTCTGTTGGGGAGGAAACAGGAAAGCTAGATGAGGTCTTGGGAAGAGTGGCAAATTATTTTGAGCAAGAAACGGAAAATGCTATTAAGGGCTTGACAAGCGCCATTGAGCCAATTATTATGATTGTATTAGGAGTAGGAGTTGCCTTTTTAATGATTTCAGTAATTATGCCGATTTATAATTTGACGAGTCAATTTTAGGAAATTGCAACAAAGTAACAAAGAAACAAAGTAACAAAGTAACAAAGAAACAAGGAAACAAGGAAACAATGGTGGAGAAGGGTTTTAGAAAATTAAGGGTTTGGCAAGAAGCCCATGAATTTGTTAAGAAGGTATATAAGGCGAGTGAGGGATTTCCGAAGGAAGAATTATTTTGTTTAACATCGCAGATAAGAAGAGCAGCTATTTCGATACCGGCGAATATTGTTGAAGGATATGCTTATCGGTCGAATAGAAAACTTTTACAATGTTTGAGGATTGCCAATGGTTCTCTAGCAGAAGTAGAGTACTATTTGGAGCTAGCTTTAGATTTAAAGTTTTTTAATGAAGAATCTTATAAAGAATTAGAGAATCAGCGACAAAAAGTTGGTGCCTATTTGATGAAATTTACTAAAGCAGTAAAACGGCAAATCTAAACATTGTTACATTGTTGCATGTTACACTGTTGCAGTTTCAATGAAGGGGGGTGAGAAAGAAAAAATGAGAAAAATTAAGGGTTTCACCATGATTGAAATGTTGATTGTCATTGCGGTATTGGGAATTTTGGCGGCGGCTTTGTTAGCAACCATTGATCCTTTTGAACAAATGAAAAAAGCGCGGGACACAACAGTGAGGAACTCAGTAATAGACTATCTTGATGCGATTACTCGCTATTATGCCGTGAAAGGAGCAATGCCATGGCATCCAACAAGTGCAGGAGGAAGTGATTGTATGGGTGGAGGTATTCCAAATGGGGAAACAACTCTATCTCTGATGGATAATTGTACTCAGACACTAATAGATATGGGAGAGTTGAAAGCAGGTTTTAAGGGGGCTATTTCCGGGAACGCTTCTAAAATCCATGTAAAGGGGGCAGCTAGTACTGCTTCGGATCCGGCATACGTAGTGATCTGTTTCCAACCCGACTCAAAATCTATTCGGAATGATCCCAATACAAAGTGCAGTCAAGACGGAGGACCGTGTACTTCTCCACCATGTTATTGGTGTACGGATGTAAGTGGGTGCGGCGGAGCAGGGGGAGGAGCAACACCAACACCATAAGATGATTTTGGTTTTTTTATTTTTGCTGGGGATTTGTGTTGGGAGCTTTATAAATTGTCTGGTTTATCGGCTGAATAATGGGCTTTCACCACTAAAGGGGCGGTCGATTTGCCCGAAGTGTAAGCATCAGTTGGCTTGGTTTGATAACATTCCCCTACTCTCTTTTATTCTGCTACACGGAAAATGCCGTTATTGTGGGAAGCCTATTTCTTGGCAATATCCCTTAGTTGAGCTAGCAGCAGGAATTTTGACGGTTTTGGTGGTCCAATTATCCAATTACGAATTACCTGCCCTGCTGGCAGGCGGGCAATTTTCAATTTTCAATTTAATCATTACTTATTCTCTTTTGGCAATTTTTGTTTCCGATTTTATTTATCAGACTATCCCTGACGAAATTGTCTACCCTACCCTATTTATTGTTTTTATTTGTTTAATTTTTCAGCCCCTTAATTTCTTAATTTCTAATTTCTTAATTTCTCTTTTAGTTGCCGGGTTTTTTTATTTTTTAGTTTTAATTACTCGCGGTCGGGGTATGGGAATGGGTGACGTTAAGTTAGCCGGATTAATGGGGCTAATCTTAGGCTGGCCCAA
>Ga0209227_1002193_pt1 | contig 14247 bp, 13 predicted proteins | sample YNPBryantNP2012_FD_185815 | JGI IMG/M metagenome (GOLD analysis project Ga0209227, IMG submission 185815) | Anoxygenic and chlorotrophic microbial mat microbial communities from Yellowstone National Park, USA - YNP Bryant NP 2012 (SPAdes)... ...
CGCAGGGGAATTTGTACGGACTCGACATCGCGCTGGCGAACGAGCTGGTGCGCGTCTGGTCGTTGAACAGTGAAACGCCGATTCGGGTCGAGTTTGTGTACACCGGCTTTGATGGTCTGTACGATGCACTCAAGACGCGACAATTCGATGCGATTATCTCGGCGTTGCCGTACGATCCCAAGAAAACCGAGGACGTGCTCTTTTCGCATTCGTACTTTAACGCGGGACCTCACCTCATTGTGCGCGCAGAGGATACGACGACCAAAACGTATTACGATGTGATGGGCAAAGCCGTTGGGGTCGAATTGGGTTCGACGGGCGATGCGTTTGCGCGGCGCTGGCAGCGCCGTCTGAAACTCGATTTGCGCACCTACCATACGCCCGCCGATGCGTTGCGCGCGTTGCGATGGGGTGAGGTGGACGCCGTCTTTGCCGATTTGATTGCGTTCAACGATTTTGCGCGTCGCGAGGGCGGTGTCAAGCCGGTGGGGAGTGCGCTGGTCAATGAGTTTATTGTGATTGCGGTGCGCAAAGATGCCCCCACGTTGTTGGGGCAAATCAACGCGGTGATTGACGCAATGAAACAGGATGGACGATTGGAACAATTGTACGCCGAGTGGTTGCAGTAGAAACAGGGCGCGTGCAAAGTTGGGCACGGGCGGTTGAAACCGCTGCCACAACTACCCGAAGCCGCCCTGCGGGCGGCTAGAATTCAGCCTGCGGAGGCAGGCGCGTCGGGGCGAATCATTATTCGCCCGTACCTGTTGCTGCGACTTGAGTCGCCCGACGGCTTGTCAGGTGACTTTGCACATGCCCTGAGTAGAAATTGGGTTTCTTGAAGAAACCTGGTTTCTGTGGTATGATGGGGGCGTATGAGCGTGGTATCGTTCAAAGGCACGCGCGAGGGTCTGGTCATCACTCTGGGTGAGGGGGAGTGGCACGATGTCTTGAACCATCTTGCCGCGCAACTCAGTCGTCCCGGAGCGCAATCGTTTTTTCAAGGGGCGCGTGTCTTTCTGGAAACCGGCTCGCGCGCGCTGGATGCAACGCAGATTGAAGAGTTGATTGCGTTGTTGGGTCAATATCAAATGACGCTGACCGCAATCAGTGACGTGGCGAGTCAGGCGGAGTACAATCGTGTGCGCGCCACGATGCCCGCGCCCCCCGAGTCACTGCCGGCGGAGGAATCCCAGACGGCTCCTGTCGGTACAAGTGAATCATACGCGTTGCTCGTGCAACGGACGATACGTTCGGGACAGTTGTGCCAGTATGCCGGGACGATCGTGGTGATTGGAGATGTAAATCCGGGAGCACAAGTGGTCGCGGAGGGCGATGTGATTGTGTGGGGCAAGTTGCGCGGTGTGGTGCACGCGGGCGCCGCGGGCAATGAAAACGCGATTGTGGGTGCGCTGGTGCTTGCTCCCACGCAATTGCGCATCGGGCACTTGATTGCGCGCGCGCCCGAGGGCAAGCGCACCCGTTCTTTCCCCGAAGTGGCACGCGTCCGTGAGGGACGTATTGTCGTTGAACCCTGGATCGAGTCCTAGGCGACAATGGCTCGTCGTTCTTGATAACGGAGGAGGTAATGGCAGGGCGAATCATCACTCTCACCTCAGGCAAAGGCGGAGTGGGCAAGACCACCGTGACGGCGAACCTGGGTGTGGCTCTAGCGCGGTGCGCCCAGCGGGTGGTGTGTGTGGATGCCGATATCGGTTTGCGCAATCTGGATGTGGTGATGGGCCTGGAGAATCGCATCGTCTATGATCTGGTGGATGTGGTGGAAGGACGCGCGCGCTTGCGCCAGGCGCTCATCAAAGATAAACGCTTGCCGGAATTGCACTTGTTGCCCGCCGCGCAAACGCGCGAAAAGTCCGCTGTCACCGAAAAGCAAATGATCAAATTGTGCGAAGACTTGCGCAAGGATTTTGATTTTGTGTTGATTGATTCACCGGCCGGCATCGAACACGGTTTTAAGAATGCGGTGGCTCCAGCGGATGAGATTGTCATTGTGGTTACACCCGAAGTGTCGGCGGTGCGCGATGCTGACCGGGTCATCGGTCTGGTAGATGCCAATGAAAAAACGCCACCACGATTGATTATCAATCGTTTGCGTCCAGCAATGGTGCGTCGCGGCGAGATGCTGGATACGGCAGATGTGCTCGAAGTGCTGGCAATCGAATTGCTGGGGATTGTGCCGGAGGATGAGACCATTATCATCGCGACCAACAAGGGGCAACCGGTCGCGCTGGAGAGTAACACAGTGGCAGGGGCAGCGTTTATGCGCATCGCGCGACGCATTCTTGGAGAGAACGTGCCGTTCCACAACTTTGATGATTCTGGCGGTTTGTTGGATCGGCTGACCAATTTGTTGCGCAAGCGTTAAAAGGGGGAGCAATGAGTTTCCTATCGCGTTTCCTGGGGCGAGAATCGGAGAGTGACAGTGCCGCAGTCGCCAAACAGCGTTTGCAACTCGTACTGGCACAGGATCGCCTGAATATTTCTCCCGATACGCTGAATCTTTTGAAAGATGAAATGATTGCGGTCATCTCTCACCATATCGAAATTGATCAGGCGAATGTACAGGTCTCGATGACGCGTACATCGCAAGGTTCGTGTCTGGTGGCAAATATTCCTGTGATTCGCGTGCGCGTGCCAGAGGCGCCCGAACGCATCAAGCGCACGCGCACGCCCCGCGCCCACACGCGCGCCTGATGCAGTATGGATCGGCTGGCGCGTCCTCGTTTTTTCTACTTTGATTTTTGGCTCCTCGCGGCAACGTTGCTCCTCACCATCATCGGTATTCTGATGATTTACAGCGCGACGGAATGCATCACCGGCGAGCCACTCGATTGGAACAGCCCCACCGTGCGCCAGGGAATGTATGCTTTTGCCGGTCTCGTCGCGCTCTTTCTCCTGTCGCTGGTAGATTATCGCCTCTATGGTTCCTTGCGCTGGGTGTTGTGGGTAGGTATCCTGGGATTGCTGGCGATCGTCTTTGTCATCGGGCAAGTGACTCACGGTGCGCAGCGCTGGATTGATTTGCGCTTTTTTCTTTTCCAGCCCTCCGAATTGAGCAAACTGGTGTTGATTCTGGTCGTCGCGAAATACATTGCGGATCACGAAGCGGAGATGCAGCGCTGGCGTCACGTGATTGTTTCGTTTGGTCTGGTGGCAATTCCAATGCTCCTCGTGTACCTGCAACCCGATTTGGGGACGACCATCATCATCGGTGCGACGTGGGGGGTGTTGATTCTTGCCACAGGGATACGCCTGCGTGACGCTTTGCTTCTCCTCGCCCTCGTCGTCGTCCTGGCACCGCTGCTGTGGGTCAATTTGCGACCGTATCAGCAAGAACGCATTTTGACGTTCCTCGATCCCGGTCGCGATCCGTTAGGCTCGGGGTACAATGTGACGCAGGCGCGCATCGCGATTGGCACAGGGGGATTGTGGGGCGCGGGCTTTTGTAGTGGACCCCAAAGTCAGTTGCGTTTTTTGCGGATTCGCCAGACCGATTTTATCTTTGCGGTGATTGGGGAAGAACTGGGGTTTGGCGGCACGCTGTTTGTCATCGCGCTCTATGTCTTTATCCTGTTTCGCCTGGTGCGCGTGGCGATGCTCGCGCGCGATACGTACGGCAAACTGATTGCCATCGGCATTGTGGCGGTGTTGTTCATTCAAAGTTTTGTGAATCTGGGAATGACGATGGGGTTGATGCCTGTGGTAGGCATTCCTCTGCCGTTTGTCAGTGCGGGAGGAAGTTCGTTGATTACCCTGTATGCCGCGCAGGGGATTGCGCAAAGTGTGCTGCTGCGCCACCGCGAGTTACGTCTGGAGGGCGCGGGGCAGCGATACGAGTGAGGGAGAGAAACCAGGTTTCTGTTAGAAACCTGGTTTCTTATTGCGTTGGTACAAATTGCACGGTGTAGCGTTTGTAGGGCACAATGTCAATGGCAAGCGGCTCGGAGGTTACTGGCGAAACGACGCGCACGCACCAGCGCGCCGCATCTTTCCAGTACAAGCCGTTGAAACGGAACGCGCCGTTGGCATCGGTCGTGTCGGCAAAGACAGTGGCGTTGTCGCACTTGTCGGCGACGACGCGGACGTTTGCCACACCGCGACCATTCGCATCAATCACGGTGCCAAACACGCCGGGCAATTCGTTGTTCCAGTTATCAGTGCCCTGCAGTTTGCCGACGTACTTGTGCGTGGGAGCACTGCTACTGCCAGGTGAACGCGGCGCGGTCACCGGCGGCGCTACCGAGGGCGAAGTGCTGACCAGCGGCGAATTGGCAGGGAGGTTAAAGTAGGCGCGCAAAATGTCGGCGGCAATCGGTGCTGCAACTTCAGAGCCTTCACCTCCGCCGTAAACGAACACGGTGACAACGATTTGCGGATTTTCGTACGGCGCAAAAGCCGTGAACCACGCGTGCGTCGGCAGGTGACCATTCACTTTGGGACCGTAAAATTCGGCGGTGCCGGTTTTTGCTGCGACACTCACATCGGCAAGATTGGCTTTGGTCGCTGTGCCGCGCGTCACCGCTTCGCGCATCCCTTCGCGCACGCTCGCCAGATGCGCGGCATCCACGCGGATTTGACGAATGACCTGCGGCTCGATGGTGCGCGTGATGCGTCCTTCGGTATCGCGCACGTCATGCACCAGTTGCGGTTTGTAGAGTGTGCCCCCATTGGCGATGGCAGCGGTCATATTTGCGACCTGAAGCGGCGTTGCCAGCACGTAGCCCTGTCCGATGCCCATATTGTACGTGTCGCCAATCGTCCAGATGTCGCCAATCGTTTTGCGTTTCCACGCCGGATCAGGCACCAAGCCTCTGGCTTCGCCGGGCAGGTCAATGCCGGTCGGTTCGCCAAAGCCGAAGAGACGCGCGTAGGCAGCCAGGCGCGCTTCGCCCAAGCCTGTATCAAAATTCGGCGGCTCGCCACCTGCCAGTTTGTAAAAGAACACATCGGACGACCAGGCGATGCCATCGCGCAAAGTAATCACACCAAAGCCGGGTTTGTACCAATCGTAGAACGGCTGCGCCAGCGTCGGATCGTCGGGATAGTACTTGTGAGGCACCCAAACGATGCCGGGATGTCCCGCGTCAATGCGCGTATTGATGTCTATGACGCGTTCTTGCAATGCCGCGCTCGCGGGCACCAGTTTAAAGACCGAACCTGGTGGATATTGCCCCGTGATGGCGTGATTGACCAGCGGTCGCAGCGGGTCTTGAATGAGCGCGTTCAACGCATCGCTGGAGATGCCGGTGGCGAAGAGATTGTTGTCGTAGCTGGGGATCGTCACCATCGCCAGCACATCACCATTGCGCGGGTCGAGCGCGATGGCAACGCCTTGTTTCGCGCGCGCGTTGCGCAAGCCTTTCTGCAAAATCGTCTGAACACTTTTCTGAAATTCGTAATCTACTGTGAGGATGAGGTTGTGTCCCGGCGTGGGAGGTTCGCTACCGAGGACAGCGATTTCGCGCCCGGTGACATCCACTTGAACGTAACGACGCCCTTTGATGCCGCGCAGTTCCGACTCGAAGGTGGCTTCCAAGCCCGTCAAGCCGATGGAATCGGTTGCCGCGTAACCGCGCGCGCGATACGCTTCAAATTCTTCGCGCGGGATGGGACCGGTGTAACCGAGCAGATGGGCAAACAGAGAACCTTCGGTGTACTCGCGGATGGGATTCATCCCCACCACAACGCCCGGAAAATCAAGCCGATGCTCTTCGAGATAGAAGGCGATTTCACGTGGTACGTTATCTTTGATGCGCACCGGCGTAAAGGGATCGCGCTGTCCTTGTGCGACGAGTTCGCGCAGTCCCGGTTTGCGTTTGGGTGGTGTGACCACGCGTTCCACATCGCTCGGTAAACTCGCGAGAGGATCGCTTGCCACGTTTTCGATAACGGTGTCAATCGGCAAATCGAGGAGCGCGCTCAAGCGCTCAAAGATGCGCTCGCGCGCATCGAGCGGACAATCAGCGGGGATGATTGAGACGTTGAAGGAAGGCACATTGCGCGCAAGAATTTTGCCCGAACGATCGTAGATGATGCCGCGCAGTGCCGGCGTGCTAATCAGACGAAAACGATTCTGTTCGGCGGCGCGACGAAAGTAGTCGCCGTTCACAAGTTGAATGTTGCCGAGTTGCAGGACAAGGATGAGGAAGGCGATTAGAATCGTCGCTCGCAGCATCCAGAAACCACCGCGCGGTTGCTCTGCGGCTTCGCGGAGGGTCTGGGTGTACGAATAGTGACTTTCGGAATCGTTCACGTGGAGAATTATACTCGGCTTGCGTGTGGAGGCAAATGGCGTACTGGCGTATGGCTTATGGCGTATGGCGTATGGCAAATGGCTTATGGCAAATAAGCTTATGGCTTGTGGCGATACGCCACCTGCCGTTCGCTATACGCCAACAGGGGCAAGTAGAGCAAGGGCAAAGCGAGCGTGTTGACAAGCGCTGTGGGAAGTGTGACGCGCCCGAGATACGCGAGCCAGTCAATCGGCGTGTTGAATAGCGCGAGAAATCCCAGCAGTATGGTGTGATACACGAGCGTGGCAAGCATCATTGCTAACGGTGGCGCGAGCAAGTTGCCGCGAAAGAAGGTGGTCGGCACCCAGCCAATGACCCAGCCCAGCAAGGTCAGCGCGAGCGTGTGCATTCCGAACGGCAAGCCCGATGCCAGATCGAGGCACACGCCGAGGATGAATCCCCACACTGCCGCTTCACCCATCGGCGCGAGCATTGCCCAGGTCACAACAAGTGCCAGCGCGAGTTCAGGTTTGACGCCGACAAGTGGCAAAGGCGGCAACAGGGTGATTTGAATCATCGCGACGAGTGCGAGCAAGGGAACGAGAATCCAGAGTGGCATAGGTGTTGGGTGATTGGGTGATTGGGTGATTGGGTGATTGGGTGGAGGGCGAACGATGCTTTACGGTGTGGGTGTCGCGGTGCGCGTTGGGCGCGGTGCAGCGGTCGGCGTCGGAGGGGGTTCCTGGGTGATGTCGGCGGGGGTGAAGCGTTTGAGAACGAGGACAAATTCGAGGCGCGCAAAATCCACACTCGGTTGAATCTCGGCTTCCTGAAACAGTTCGATGTCGTGTCTGCGCACGCTCGTCACTTGCCCGATGACCAGGCGTTTGGGAAAGCCGCCGCCCATTCCCGAAGTCAAAATCAAATCGCCGACTTTGATGGCTTCGCCCTGCGGCAGGTACTTGATGGTCAAATTACCGTTCACATCGCCCTGCACGATGCCGGTCGCGCGCGTGGATTGCACCACCGCGTTCACGGCGCTGGTCGCGTCGGTGATGAGGAGCACTTTTGCCCAGTGCGTTCCCGTCGCGGTCACGCGTCCGACCAGCCCCTGCGGTGTGACGACGGGCATCCCGGTTTTCACTCCCTCTTCGCTCCCCTGATCAATGATGATGTATCGCGCGAGATTGGACGGGTCTTGCCCCACCACGCGCGCCAGATCGGGATTGCGCTGCAACACTGCCGCGCCCAGAATATCAAAGTCGGGGTTGGCTTGCTTGTAGGCAAGTTGCTGGCGCAACAACGTGTTTTCGTTTTCCAGTTCGCGAATGCGTACGCGCGCAATGTTCAGTTCGACCACCTGGTTTTGCAGTTGTTTGACTTGTTCGCGCAGTGCGTTCACATCGGCGAGACTGCCGGTGATGCTTTCGGCACCGGGACTCAGCCCGCGCACACTTGACAGTAACGGTTGTAACCAGCCAAAGGCGATGTCTTCCAGCGGGTGCAACACACCCCCAAGGTGCAAAATCAGCGCGAGAAGGGCGAGGACGAGGAGGACAATCGGTAAAGCGGAACGATTACGGTCAGGAGCGTACATCAGAATTTTCGATTTTCGATTTTCGATTTCTGATTTTCGATTGACTTGCAATCAGAAATCGAAAATCGAAAATATCGTTAGCGTCTGCCGCGCGTGGGCATAACGACTTTGCGGAGGGTGTCCAGTTCTTCCAGCACCTGGCCCGCGCCGCGCACAACGCAGGTGAGAGGGTCTTCTGCCACATACACGCGCATCTTGGTTTCTTGTGAGAGTCGTTCAGCGATGCCTTGCAAGAGCGCGCCACCACCTGCCAGCGCGATGCCGTACTGAATCAAATCGGACACCAGTTCAGGAGGAGTTTCGTCAATCGTCGTTTTGAGCGCGTCAATGATCTGGTTCAGCGGATTCGCCAGCGCCTCGCGAATTTCCACGGACGAGACTTCGAGTTCGGTTGGCAAGCCGGTAATCAGATTGCGTCCGCGCAAAAGATGGGTCTTTTCCTCTGGCAGTGGAAACGCTGAACCAATAGCCATTTTGATTTCTTCCGCCATTCGCTCGCCAATCAGCACGTTGTATTTTTCGCGCGCGTAGCGAATGATCTCTTCGTCCATCTCATCGCCGGCGATACGAATCGAGCGACTGACGACGATGCCGCCGAGCGAAAAGACCGCCATCTCCGTTGTGCCGCCGCCAATATCCACAATCATACTCCCCACCGATTCGGTGATGGGCAAGCCGGCACCAATCGCGGCTGCCATCGGCTCTTCGATGAGGAACACTTCGCGCGCGCCGGCATTCATTGCAGCATCATGCACCGCGCGCTTTTCCACTTCGGTTACACCACTGGGAATGCCAATGACGATGCGGGGACGATGCGGGAGGGGCAGAATTGCCTGATCGTGAACTTTAGTGATGAAATACTCGAGCATCTTTTCCGCGACGTCGAAATCGGAGATGACGCCGTCGCGCAGTGGGCGAATGGCAACAATGTCTGCTGGCGTGCGTCCAACCATCTGTTTGGCTTCGGAACCGATGGCTAACACGCGGCGCGTGCGCTTTTCCACCGCTACGACCGATGGCTCGTTGATGACGATGCCGACGCCACGCACCAACACCAGCGTGTTCGCTGTTCCCAGATCAATTCCAATGTCGCGTGAAAAGACCCCCAGAATCGCGTTGAGAGGGCTAAACATACAAACTCATTATACCCACATTCTATTCGTATGCAAAAAAGCGGAGTGGTGCACACCCACTCCGCTTTTCCCAGCGCTACTTTTCCTTCTGTGCTTCGCCTTCGGCGGCGGCTTCGCCCTCTTCTTCTACCTTGCCCTTCTTGATGACTTCGACCTCGGCAGCCGTTGTGGGCGCTTCCGCCGTGACCACTTCTTCCTTCACAGGAACCACTTTGGCGACCATCTCATCGCCGGGGGTAAGAATTTCAATTTTGTCACTCACGCGCAAGTCTCGGACGAACAAACTCTGGTTCACCTGTTCCAGGGTGCTCACATCCACTTGTATTTCCGAAATGAGATCGCCGGGTAGCACGCGAATTTGCACGCTATCAATCCCGTGAATTAACAGCCCTTCGCCGCGCGCCACGGCAGGCGCTGTACCTATCAGGACAAGCGGAACCTCGGTCGTGATTTTTTCCGTGAGCAAAACTTCCTGGAAATCCACGTGCAGCAGACGTCGCGAAATCGGATGGCGTTGCACTTCACGCGTCAAGACCAGACGCGGAGCATCATTGTCAATGCTCAGTTTGATCAAGCGATTGCGCCCGGCTTGCACGACCACTTTGTGCAGCGTGGCTTCTTCCACTTGAAGTGCGAGCGGTTGCGTGAGATGCTTGCCATACAAGACAACGGGTATCTTGCCGGCGCGACGCAGCGCGTTCACTTGCTTGCCGATGATGTGACGCGGTTGTGCGGACAATAAAATTTCTTCCATCGTGCCCATACCTTTCCCAATCGAAAAATTGCCGTGCTATTTTAACGACAAAGAGCGAATTAGTCAAATCAAATGACTTGTGCTAAACTTGGCGCGCGATGAAAATCAGCACGCGTTGCCAGTCGGTTGGGTTGTTTGCCTTCCTGCTTCTCGTTGCGTGTGCCCCTGCGCCCAAACGCGTGATCTTGTGGGTGGACGGTGAGCGCCGCGTCGTCGAAACGACAACGGTGACTGTGCAAGAGGTCTTGCGCGAGCAAGGCGTAGTGCTGGGTGACAATGACAGGGTCGAGCCGCCACCTTTTGCCGAAGTGGGTTTGAGTACCACCATCACCGTCACGCGTGTCACCTACAAAACCGAAGTGGCACAGCAACCCCTGCCGTTTGCGCGCCAACTCGTGCGCGACGAGATGTATCCCCAGAATCAGATTCGTGTGGTTCAACTGGGCGCGAACGGCACTGTTGCCATCACTTACACGCTGGTGTACGAAGATGGCAAGCCCGTTGCACGCCGCGAAGTGGGACGCCGGGTAGTCACACAACCAAGAGACGAAATTCTTGCGATCGGCACACAGGGGAGTTTGCGCTCCGTCCCTCTCTCGTCGGGGGCGATTGTGTACCTGGCACACGGCAACGCGTGGGTGATGCGCTATGCGAGCGGCGACAAGCGCGCGCTCACGCGAACGGGCGATCTCGATGGACGCGTTTTTTCCCTTTCGCTTGATGGACGATATTTGCTTTTTACGCGTGCCGCCGATGAAAATTCGCGCGCGCTGAATTCGCTCTGGTGGGTGGACACTCTTGTCGTCGGCGAAGCACCGCGGCGCTTGCCGGTGGACGACGTGCTTGCCGCGCATCTGACTCCCGATGCGCGAATGATCATCTACTCGACGGGCGAGAAAACGCCGGGCGCGCCGGGCTGGAAAGCGCGCAACGATTTGTGGCAACTGGCACTCGCACCCGGCGAGGCAACCGTTACCGCGCGCGCGGCGCAACCCATCTGGCTGCCCGGCGTTCCTGCGCCATACGCCTGGTGGGGCATGCAACTCGCCTGCGCGCCCGATGGACGCGCAGTGGCGTACGCTTTTGCCAACGAGGTAGGTGTTATCGAACTCACCGGGCGTCCCGTGCCCACCGCCGATGTGCCGATGCCGCGCCGCGTGTTGAAAAAGTTTGCCCCGTTCCGCGCTCCAGGCGATTGGGTCTGGGTGCCGACTATCACCTGGTCGCCCGATAGTCGTTTCATCGTCACGACGATTCACGATCCGCTGGGCAATCCCGATGTGGCGACCGACGATCCCACGTTCGAGGTGTGGGTACTCGCGCGCGATGGGACGGTGGCGGCGGCGTTAGCAAAGCAAACTGGAATGTGGGCGCAGCCTGTCTGGTCACCACTGGACGCGCGCGGGGAAAGTCGCATTGCGTTTGGTATGGCGCGCGTTCCCAGCAACAGCGAACGCAGCCCGTACGCGCTGATGGTTATGGATCGCGCCGGCGGAAACAAGCAACAAATTTTTCCTGCGTCACAAGATTCTGACGAAGGATTGATGCTGATGCAAACCGCCTGGTCTCCGGACGCGCGCCAACTGGTGACAATTCGCGACAACGATGTGTGGTTGTACGATTTTGCCTCCGCGCGCTGGTCACAACTCACAGCCAACGGTGCCTCCGTCAAAGTGCGCTGGGGAAAATGAACAAATGACAAATGAACAAATGACAAATGACAAATGAGTAAATGACAAATGACAAATGACGAAGGACGAATGACGAATCACCCAATCACCGAATCACCGAATCACCGGATCACCCAATCACCGCATCACCCCATCATCGTGGACGGACATCTAGATATTGCCTGGAACAAGGTCGCCTTGAATCGCGATTTTCTGGAGAGTGTGGCACGCAAGCGCGCGCGCGAAGGAACAAATCCCGCGCACGGCGAAGGGAGCGCGCTCGTTGGCTTGCCGGAGATGCTCGCGGGCAATGTGCGTCTTGCTTTTGCAACCCTCTACGTTGCGCCGGCACAACCGAATCGCCGCGGCTGGGGACGCGTGTACAGTACGCCGCAGGAAGCGCACGATCAGGCGCTGGAGCAAATGGCATACTACACGGAATTGCCCGAATACGATGAGCGCGTCGCGCTGGTCACCACGCGCGAGGAATTAGAGCGCGTGCTTGCTACACCTGAGCAAGTGGGGCTGGTGATTTTGATGGAAGGCGCAGACCCGATTATCGAACCCGCGCAGGTGTCTGAATGGTTTGAAAAAGGCGTTCGCATTGTCGGACCCGCGTGGAGTCAGACGCGTTACGCCGGAGGCACGCGCGCGCCGGGTCCGCTCACCGAACTCGGTCGCGCCTTGATGCCCCAACTGGAACGCGCCGGCATCATCCTCGATGTTTCGCATCTGGCGGAAGAAAGTTTCTGGGACGCGCTGGACTTGTTCGGTGGCACGGTGATTGCCAGCCATTCGAATTGTCGCGCGCTGGTCAACACGGATCGTCATCTGAGCGATGCGATGATTCGCGCCATCATCGAACGCGATGGCGTGGTGGGCATTGTGTTGTATGGACGATTCTTGAAATCGGGCTGGGAGACCTCCGCGCGCCGGGACACGCTGACCCTCGCCGATGTGGTGCGACACATCGAACACATCTGCGAGCGCGCGGGCGACACGCGCCACGTCGGCATCGGGTCGGATTTCGATGGTGGTTTTGGAATGGAATCGGTTCCGCGCGAAATTGAGACGATCGCCGATTTGCACCGCCTGGGTGACGCACTTTCGGACGCCGATTTCAGCGACGAAGACATTGCGAATATCCTCGGCGACAATTGGATTCGCCTGTTGCGTCGCGCCTTGCCCCCTGCTTGACCGATGAGTATCTCTGGCACTTATGCGCTGGTGCTGTATCTCCCACACGCGCAAACGATGCGTATCGGAAAACTGGGCACGTTCCATTTTCCACGGGGCTATTACATTTACGCTGGCAGTGCGTTGAACGGCTTGGTGGCGCGTCTAGCGCGGCATTTTCGTTCGGACAAGAAACGTTTTTGGCACATTGACTATTTCCTGGAGCACGCGCGTATCAAGCAAGTGTGGACGCATCAGGGCGACGAGCGGCTGGAATGTGTGTGGGCGCGCGCCGCGCTCGCGCTGCCGCACGCGCGAATCGTTGCGCCGCGTTTTGGCGCGAGTGATTGCAATTGCCCCGCGCACCTCATCTACTTTGGCGCAACGTTACCGCAGTTTCCAGGTGGTCTCGCGTGATGCCGTCACCGTTGCCCTGTCCTTGCTCCTTCCGTCTTTCGTTCTCCGTCCTTCGTCGTATCGAATTTGCGAAATTGACGGGCTTGTGCTAAACTAGAATTGCAGTAACTACTCAGCCCATCTGTCATTGCGAGCCGCGCAGCGGCGAAGCAATCTCCAATGTGCTCATCGGGGATTGCTTCGCGAACTGCGCTCGCAATGACCGCCCAAGTAGTTACGAATTGCAATGCCCCTGTAGCTCAGAGGATTAGAGCAGCGGCCTCCGGAGCCGTGCGCGCGAGTTCGAGTCTCGCCAGGGGTACTTGTTTGAGGAAAGCACGCCGATGAGAAAAGTTTTTTGGTTGACTGTGTGTATCGCTGTAAGCATCACACTTTTGAACGCTGCTCAGGTGAGTGCCTGCGATCCAGAAGGCGAGAATCTGGCAAACCGAGCGACGGATCCACAGTGCCGTTTGGTTTTACCTGCGCGCGCGGTCCCCTCGCCGCGTGCGGTGCTGGCGAGTGCTAACCCGGTGAGCAGCGTAGTGGATTATGCAACACATCCAGCGTGCTTTCTGCCCGATGGCTCCATCGCCACGACAGTTTTGGGAGTGGGCGAAGAGTGCCCGCCACCGTTCTTGCCGCCGCGTACGATCAAAACTCCTGTTGCCACAGCCACTCCCGTCACCAAAGCAACCCCGCGTGGTGATTCACCACTCTCGGCGCGCGTGATGACTGGTGAATGGGAGACGATTCCGCCGGGTGGTCAAGTATGGTATCGGATTGACAATCAGAACAATTTCTTTCTCGACATCTGGATGGATACCTATGGCAAGCCGGGCGTCGTCTTCAACGTGTATTCACCTGAACAAACAAATAATCTCTCCGCAAGCACCATACCCAAAGGACGCAGTGCACCTTCCAAAGAGGGTCATGATTGGGGTTGGAAAGGCGCGCAGGCGATGGGCGTCTGGCACGTGCTTGTTATGAATACGACCAACTCACCGATGCAGTATCGGATCGATCACAGACAATCCACGATGGAGCGTGAGTGTCGCAGTTACTGGGAGTGGTTACCTACGGGACAATATGTGTACTGGACGGCGTGTCGTGATTACGGACCCTAAGGCGTTGCATCAGACAACTTCACAGGTCAATCGAATGACCTATCGGAAAAACGACTGACATTACAACGCGATGGCGGTAATGCCCCGCGCCCAGTGTTGCTAACTGGTTAGCGATTAAATCAGCGATCGAAAATCGGCAATAC
>Ga0209227_1002196_pt1 | contig 14235 bp, 15 predicted proteins | sample YNPBryantNP2012_FD_185815 | JGI IMG/M metagenome (GOLD analysis project Ga0209227, IMG submission 185815) | Anoxygenic and chlorotrophic microbial mat microbial communities from Yellowstone National Park, USA - YNP Bryant NP 2012 (SPAdes)... ...
CCTCAACGCGGCGCGAACGTAGACCGAAATTCATTTCGGTCACCGTGTCGGGAGCGCGATTCTGGGAGTGTTCAACCCGGTCCAATTGGTTCAACCTCAATGGGAACTGCTATATTTCGGTCAGCGCGTGGGCGCAACGTTCGGCGTCATCCCCTCAACGCGGCGCGAACGTAGACCGAAAATTTATTTCGGTCAGCGCATGGGCGCGCAATTCCCAGGAGCGTTCAACCTTGTCCATCAGATTCAACCTTGTGAGAACTGCTATAATCCTCAATCTTTATCAACCTCACGGCTCGAACGTTCGGCATACCGGATGAATCGCCAGGCTACCGCGCAAATACCGGTTTCTGCATAATGTCAGTCACCCCGCGTGGTTGTCGCCGCGCGGGTGACAACAACAGTTGCGCATCTCCACGTTTATGACGACAGTCAGGCGACGTTGTTTCCCCGCTCTCTGTCCCTCGACCATGTACGCCGCTTTCCAAATCAACAGAAGTCGCTCAACCTTGATTGACATGTGCATATCGTTCTGTATACTGGAGATGACAGACGCAGGCGCGCCGGATGAGCATGCCAGGTGGAAAGGAGCCAGAGTGATGTCGCATACGGTTCACGAACCGCATCCTCATGTCCACAGCGAGCATTGTGGGCACATTCGCATTCTTCACGACGGGCACGTGGATTATCTGCATGACGGACATCTGCACTACCCGCACGAGGGGCACTATGATGAGCATGTGATTGCAGTCAGCGCCGATAACCCCGATATCTGCGCCCCCATTGCATGTCAGTGCGGACATGATGGATGCGGACATCCACTCGTTCCACACGGCGATCACTACGACTATCTGGTAGATGGACGTTTGCACCACCCCCACGGTGATCACTGCGATGACCATGGTCTGGTGACTGTGGTGTAGGTGAATGTCAGCAGCGAAGGAGTGAGAGCCAGACCTGAGGGTGTGGAAGCCCTGATGCTGCGCATTCAGGTGCGGGTAAGAGCACGCCCCGTCTCCCCCTTCCTTACACGAGCAGGTTCTCTGACAAGCCCCTGCGTGCTATCTCCCGTTTCAGGCATCAGGACGCCCAGAGTCCCCCTTCTCCCCTTGTGGGAGAAGGGGGCAGGGGAGATGCTCACAGGGGCAGGTTTTTTGGGAAGCCCCTGCGTGCTATCTCCCGTTTCAGGCATCAGGACGCCCAGAGTCCCCCTTCTCCCCGTGTGGAAGAAGGGGGACGGGGGGATGAGGGGCAAAAGCGCAGTGGAATGCAGAAAATCACTCAACAACACACGTCTCGCCGCGATCATCGCAGATCGAACGTTCGCGCACGCGGACCGCGATCACTCGCCTCGACAGTGACCGAGATCTGATCACCCTCCTGGAGCGACCGCCGAACCTGGCTGAAGAGCGATCCGTGGACATACACATCGAACTGCGGATTATCGACGCGCGCAAAGAGGAACCGCCCTGCCGGGTCGATACGCACAATCGTGGCATTGACCGGACCGGATGGGAGCGGACCGGTATACGGCTCCCGGTCGCGTCGGGAACGTTCGCCTGACCATCCACGCGACTCACCGCGTGGTCGATCATACGAGCGCGACCAGTCATCGGAACGCCGTGGACGGGACGCGCCGCTCGCCTCGATGGCTTCGTCGGTGATGCTGCCATTCCCCGATACATCGTGGGGGCAGACGCGCCCGCCAGTAATATCGGTCAGATTTCGACCTTCCTTCCGCGCCCGACGCCCGGCAGGGCAACGGGTTGGTTCGTTCGTAAAGCCTTTCTGCGCATAAAACTCCTGCTCGCCCGCCGTGAAAACGAACTCGCCGCCGCAATCCTTACAGGGAATGTGTTTGTCCTTGAAACTCATAGATGGGTATCCTTACTGTCTCCTTGTTGTCCTGATAGTCCCGGATGCGGTCGCCCTCCTGGAAGACGAGCAAGGTGAGGTTCGGTGCGCCTGCCATCAACCTGTCCGTGATGAGTGGATAACCGATGCCGGGGTGCAAATGATCTCGCCTATCAGTTGCAGTCTCTATAATACCCGATTGAGGAAACACATGTCAAGGAATTGACGTCAGAATATTGATGCAGCGCACCCATCGCTGGCGCGCTGCATCGGTGCATCAGAACGCAGCTACGTGAGGAAGAAGGTGGTATACAGCCCAACCAGGATGAAGAAGGCGAACCACGCCCCCAGCATACCGGTGGCTATCGAACCAAACCGTTCCACGCGCGGCGACACGCTGCCATCGCGCTTCGTCCCGCCTGATTGATACAACACCAGCGCCAGGTACGTGACGACGGCAACGCCAATGATGGTGGTTACGCCAAAGATCAGGATCGATCCCCAATCCATGATATAGGGATACTCAGATACACGATACCCGAACCGTTCCAGAGAGACGGCGCGGATGGCTTCCCGCACAACGCCAACCGTTATCAGCGAAACGAACCAGACCAGCAGGGTGCGCGGCGCCTGCCGCATGGGTTGCTTCAGGAAGAAGAAATAGCCGGTCAGCGCCAGTCCGAGAGTCGTCAGTGCAACTCCGAGCGGTATGCCGATGCCGAACTCGATACCTTCCGTCGCTGCCCACAGCAGTCCCGCCAGGGCATACATCGGACTGACGACCAGACCGATCAATCGTCCCCGCCCGGCGACCCACTGCATGAAGGGCGCATCCTCTTCGATACGCCGGAAATACCATGCGAACAGGGTGAGCGTCACTGCCAGGCTCAAGCCCGCCTGCAACGGCAGGAGAAACGTCAGGCGCGGGATATTCCAGGAATGGAACTCAATTCCACGCGTGTCGATGACACCGTTCGGCGCATACCATTCCATCCAGCGCTCAGGGCGGATCGACACCGACGCCAGGACGTGCATCACCCACCCGGCGAAAAAGAGCAGCACAAACGACGCCACTGCCGACCAGAGCAGTTTCCCATCGGCGCTCCCTTTGAGATAAAACAGATACGCCAGACTGTAGCCGCCCATCACCACAAAGATGAAACTCACCGACCAGAAACCGGTCAGGGTATTGCTGGCGTACCAGATCGGGTCATAGATCGTCTGCACGAAGAGCAGCGGCGCAATTCCCGTCACAATGCCGAGACCGACCGCGTTGGGCGTCAGCCGCGCCGCGATGCGCGCCAGCCGCAGGCGATGGTCAGTCGGGCGCAGGAAGCAGGTGATCGAGCAGGCGCTCGACCCCAGCGCCAGGGTGACAAAGAATATGTGCAAGACCCACGTCACCACCAGCAATACCTGCAATGCAGGCGGATAAAACGGCGCTCCCAGCGGGTCGCGCATCCGTTCGAGCATATCGCCGATGTCCATGCTTCACCTCCTGGCTTGCGCCTGTGGTTGTGGCGCATGCTGTTGTTGAATGAAGTATTCCAGATACAGCGCCATTGCCGCCCGCTCTTCAGGTGTACCGACAAACGGGTGCATGTAGGGGAAGGCGCCGATGCCTTTCAGGTATGTCTCGATTTTCGGCGCAGTCGTCATCTTGCGCCGCTCCAGCAGCTGCGCCAGTGAACGCAGCGCCAGGCGCTGATCAAAAACGGTGATCGCCGTCTGATTGCTGACATTGTGGCATGCCGCGCATTGCTGAATGACCAGGACCCGCCCCATTGCAACCTGATGGTTGGGCAACCCGGCTGTCGCTCCAACCGAAATCATCTCTGGACGCGGCAGGAATGGCAGTGAACCGAGCATGCCGGTCTCGTTCAACTGCTGCTCCTCACGCTGGACGCCACGCGCAGGAATGTCGTTGAAGACCAGTTGATTCGAGGACATATAGCCGGCAATAATATCCGGCTTGCGAATAACCTCACGGGTGCGTTCCGCGCCAAAAATGGCGGCAAACAGCACCAGCATCGCTCCCAACGCAATGATCTGATGCTGACGACGCGGCATCGCCAGCGCAAACAGCAACCCCAGGAACGTCGCAATCAGGCCGCCAATAATGATCGTAAATGTGACAGGAGGGATAGCCGGAGATTGCAGAATAGTCTTTGCGTGAGCCGGCAGCGCGGGGTAGTACCAGAAGAACCAGATGCCGAGTGCAACGATCAGCCCGCCAAGCCCCATTACTGCCGCCATGCGAATGATCCGCTCACGTGCGAAATACCCTTTCGGCAAGCCGGTGACGATCAGCAGCGCCCAGGCTGCGGTGATGGTGAACATCAGGGCAAACCGCATGAACAGTTGCGGCCAGAAGGTGGGATTGAAGAAACCGTTCAGACTCTCACCGGTCGTAAACCAGAGACCCGGCGTCAACTTGAACGATAGAATGCCGACGATGATCGCCAGGGTGCCGGTGCCTCCCAACGCCAGAATCCACGCCAGCCGCAGGTGGGTGCGCGGGCTGACCCGCTCGAAGGTGTAGTAGTAGGCGATAATTCCCACGACATCGATGAGGAACATGTACCATTCCGAACCCCAGTAGAGCACAAAGTTGTGGATGAGGGTAGAGATGCCGCGCGGGTTGGCAGCGGTTGTCGTTTGCCAGATCCCCACGCCTGCCATAGCGCCGAAGACATAGGCAAACACCAGCAACCCCAGTGCGCTCCGTTTGAGGTAGACGTACAGTTCCGGGCGATTCTCGTACACTGCGCGCCGTTCCAGGTACAGGTTGAACCATGCTGCCGCAACCGTCAGGTGCGAGGCAAGGACGTGGAAGGCGGACACGATAGCGACGAACATCGCCGAATGAATGAAGAGACCTTCCCATACCGGATACATAGGCGCTCCTCGTGATTGTTCAGCGGCGATACATCGTGATACACTTCACGATCATTTGCAATAATAATCACAAAGTACCCGGCTGTCGTTGCGCTGGCGCAAGTTTGCGAGGGGATCAGGGGAGGGCGTTGCACAGCGGCAACCACCCGTCTTCACCACGAGCGTGGTCTGTCGTGAAATGTCGACTTCACTGCCAGAATGCACCGCAGAGGCGCAACAAACGCGGTCAGCGATCAATGGAAAACGCTATGCCCCCGGCGCCTCTGCCGCGAAATGACCTGTTTGCAGGAGACTTCATGGTGCAACAGCGCGATATTATGACTCGAATGGCGTCTCCGCCCGTGTGAGCAATTGCTGGCGATCGGTCACAACCACGCACCCGCGTCGGCTCTGCACCAGACCCTGCTGTTGCCAGAGATGGAGCAGGCGATTGACGGTGTAGTGACTCACGCCGATAAGATCGGCGAGATCGCGCTGCATAAGCGGTATCTTCACCTGCCCCGGCGCGCCGGTCGGCGCTCCATACTGGTCGGCGAGGCGGATCAGCGTGTGCGCCAGACGTTGCTCCACATGCTCGGTCGCCAGTTCAAGAAATTGCTGCTGAAGATGATCGCGATACTCGGAGAGCAGGCGCAAACTGTTGCTCTGGAGCACCGGGTAGCGGTCGATCAAACGGTGCAGGTCGCGTGCCTGCCAGGTGAGCAACCGGCAGGGCGAAATCGCCTGTGCTGCGAGGGTGTACATCCCTTCCGGCAGAACCGCACTGATCCCGACCACATCCGACGGACCGGACAGGCGAATGACGCTCTGTCGTCCATCAACAGCGAGTTTGTAGAGGCGTACCCATCCGTTTTGCACCGCGTACAGCGTCTCCGCCGGAGCATGTTCCTCGAACAGGATTGCGCCGCGCCGTGCGTGAGATACGCGCGCATACGCAGCAATATCATCGAGCGCCTGCGGATCGAGACCTTCGAAAAGGCGGTAGCGTTCAAGCATATGCATAGATTGTCCTTTTGAGAGCAACTGCGGGAGACGTGTCTCACGTCTCCCGCCAGTTACGCTGAAGTGACGGAGAAGAAGTGCAGGAATGCCGCGTTACCGGGGAGATGATGCCGATAGATGCAAGCGAGCAGGGCAGACGCTGCGCGGCGGAGGGGTCAGGGGCGGCAGTGGTTGATAACGGGGTCTTTCTTGAACGATCGGAGTTGCGCTGACGGGATGCAGCACATGCGCGATCAGCAGCAGTGTCGTCAGCACGATTGGGTGCACAATCTCCGGCAGGTGGTTGCTCGATGGCGCTGGGGTATCGGAATTCAACGTCCGTTCGCCAAAATCGCAGACGAACAGCGGCAATGGCTGTATCATCAGTTGCTGCACCCACGGCATCACCTGGCAGTGAAGAATACATACCGCCGGGGCATGCAATATGACACACCAGAAGAGGAACAGCACCAGGGCGCGCAGAAGCACGCGCCGCACCGCGTGCATCCGTGGAAGACTGAGAAGAACCAGAGCCGGTGTTGCCGACGAGCCTTCAGGCATCACGAATACGCTGCCATTTCAGGTAAACGCCGAGAGTCATGATGAGTTTTCAGAATTATAGCAGTTCTCACATAGGTTGAACCTGTTGGACAGTGTTGAACTCTCCCCGGACGACTGCAATGATGGACTTTGAAGAAACATTCCATTATACTGATGTCCGTTCATGTCAAGTCTTTCCCAGGAGGTTGCGATGCCAGCACGCCGTCCCCTACGGGTGTGCGTCGAAGAAGGGGGTACATCGAAACTCTGCGCCCTGCTTGCGCGAATGGGCGGCGGCGTTCCTGCTCATCGCTTCCGGAGTGCCGCCAGCATTGGCGGCCCGCGAATGCTTGCTGCGTCTGCGCCGTCCCGAAACCGTCTCTATCTGGCTGAATCGCTGGGAAGCCGAGGGCGCAGTGGAGGAAAAAAATGACGGAGACGCTGATTCGTGAGCAAGAGATTCTGCGCGAAGTTGTGGAAGTGCTGTGGAAACACCAGGGTCCAGCCAGGGCGGTTCGATTGTGGGCCACCTGGCAAATGGGCGATGGAGATCATCTGTCACTGCGCGATCAGTTGTTTGAGGGAGAACGTGTAGCCACCCTGTTTGGAAAAGTACAGGCCTATCAAGATCGCGCGGATAATAAAGAAGAACTAAATGGATAAAGGCGAACTTCGGCTGGCTTTGTGCCTGCCTTGCGACCGACGGCGCATACTTGCAGATAGATGCCCCGCGTGGTAGCATACTTCTGCATCGGGGGACGCCACGTGGTTCCCACGCATGCAGGAGACACCGTTGTGACGCACACCGTTGCCAAGCCATCACCGCCTACCGCGCCCGCCGGGGACCCCTTCCGCTACGGGTGGCGCTTCGTGCCGCGCCCGACGCCGGAGGACCCCCAGCATCTCGAACAGGTTCCGCTGACCCTCGACGACGTGCTGCGCCCAGACGTGGGAGATTTCATCGCGCACAGCGACCGTCACGAAACCGACCGGATGTACCTCACCGCCGTGCTGCGCGCGCGGCTGGAGGCGTCCGGCGCGGCGATTGTGCTCAGCGACGTGCGCATTGCGTGGGACATCCCCGACCTGCGCCCGCACAGACCGGACGTGATGGTCATCCCCGGCGTGGCGGAGCGGCAGGACTGGAGCACGTTCGAGGTGGCGGTCGAGGGGGCGCGCCCGGCGCTGATCATCGAGATCACCTCGCCGGAGACGCGGGTGAACGACCTGAAGCGGAAGGTGGTGCACGACGCGCGGGCGGGGGTGGCGCAGTACGTGATTGTCGACCGCGGCGGGCGGGGCGCGGCGCGGCGGGCGCGGCCGCTGGACTACCGTCTGGCGGAAGGGGTCTATCGGCGGTGCGCGCCGGACGCAGTGGGACGGGTGCATCTGACCATCGCCAATCTGTGGCTGGGGGTGGCAGAGGATCACCTGGTGTGCTACGACGAGCGCGGCGCGGCGTTCGGTGACTATGCGACGGTAGTGCGGCAGGCAGCAGCGGCGGAGGAGCGCGCGCAACGGGAAGCGGCGGCGCGGGAAGCTGAAGCGCGCGCCCGCGCCGAGGCGGAGGAACAGGCGCGGCGAGAAGCAGCGGCGCGAGCAGAGCTCGAAGCGCGCATGCGTGACCTTGAGGCGGAACTGCGCCGATTGCGGGGCGAGACGTAGCGCGGCGACCGAACGGCGGGGAAGCGGAGTATGGCGACTGTCAGTGCCTGTTTGGTGAATAGGTTGTATACAGGTTGATACGATTCTGCAATCTTTGTTTGGCAGAGCAGGTGTATAATTCAGCGGGTTGTATTTGATGTCGTGGCTCTCTGGTCGGAGAGAATTATGATAAGACAGTTTGTGTTAAGACAGGGTGCAAAATTACCGAAGGGTTTCATTTCATGGCATGCTCCGCTTGTAATAAAAGGTATTTTGAATAAACCAGACTTAATTCCATACGAAGATATTGAACTCTGGCCAGGAGTAACGTTAAGGGAAGGAATACCGTACGTTTCGTATAGCGATGGATCGGCTGGTTTCGACCCTACAACAATTGCTCAATATGGACTGATAGCGTCCACAAAACAAGACGTAAAATCGTTCAAGATCGTTCAGAAAATGGCAGATTGGTTATTTGAGAATCAAAGTTGCGACGGATCTTGGGTGTATGACTTTCGATACGAAAATCCGTTTCTCGGCTTGAAACTTAACCCGGGATGGAGATCAGCCATTGCTCAAGGAAATGCGATAAGTTTGCTAGTTCGTGCTTTTAATCTGTTTCGAGATCAGCGTTACTTAGATGCTGCATATAAAGCTGTACCAATATTGTTCGTTCCTGTGGAATCTGGAGGTTTACAACGTCCAATTGACGGTATGATGTTTTTCGAGGAGTACCCTGACCCAAACAAAGGCATATATGTCTTGAATAGACATCTATACGCGGTCATTGCACTCTACGAACTCGCAAAGGTAAATGACGACAAAAGAATAAAAAATCTCGCCTTTCAAAGTGCCAGGACAGGTGCGGCAATACTAGAACGATACACGGTACCAGGGACGTTTTATTCGAAGTATGCCTTGGCTGGTCGTACTATAATAGTATCCAGGCGATATCAGGAGTGTCATGTTCGACTTTGTGTGCTTCTATGTTCACATTCAGGAATACAGGAATACGCTAAAATGGCATTTCTGTGGTCGCTTGACTGGCGTATGCTGCTACCATCGAGTGTTATATCAAAGATTAGAGCTACGTACAAGTTCGGTAGTATTATTCTGCATAAGATAATCTGAGTTACCTCGGTCGTTCGACTCTGATTAAGGAGATCGCAATGGATATACGCGGCAAAAGGCTGGTGCTCATCGGTGGAGCCGGGCTTATTGGATCGCATACGCTCGATCAGCTTGTCAAAGAAGACGTCGAAGAAATAGTGGTCTACGATAACTTTTCACGCGGTAGATGGGAAAATATACAGAGCGCCTCCAGAGACCCGCGCGTGCGTATTGTTGAGGGCGATATTCTACATACAGATGTTCTCCAATCGGTTCTCGATAGAGCAGATGGGGTATTTCATTTTGCCGCTTTGTGGCTCTTGCACTGCCACGAATTTCCCCGTAGTGCATTTGAGGTTAACATCAGGGGGACGTTCAATGTTATCGAGGCGTGCGTTGCAAAAGGGGTGAAGCGATTGGTGTTTTCATCTTCAGCATCCGTATATGGAGATGCTTTGAGAGAGCCAATGGATGAAGATCACCCCTTCAACAATAAGAACTTTTATGGCGCCACTAAGATTGCCGGCGAGGCGATGCTTCGCGCATTTTATCATCGGTATGGGCTTAACTACGTTGGTCTGCGCTATATGAATGTCTACGGACCTCGCCAGGATTACCACGGCGCATACATTGTCGTCATAATGAAAATGCTGGATGCTATAGATCGCGGCGAAGGTCCGACCATTTTTGGCGACGGTTCTGAGGCTTTTGACTTCGTTGCGGTCGAGGATTGTGCTCGCGCTAATATCCTGGCTATGAAAGCTGACACAACGGATACTTTTTACAATGTTGGCACCGGAAAGCGTACAACTCTCAAAGAGCTGGCTGAGTTGTTGATTGAACTAACCGGTTGCGACAAACCAATCAACTACGCTCCACGCAGTCAGGCGACCCTGGTCAGAAATCGGATCGGTGATCCGAGGAAGGCTGCTGAAGAGATCGGTTTTACTGCAACGATAGACCTTCGTGATGGTCTTAAGCGCCTTATTGAATGGCGCGCCCGACACAAGGCGGAAGTTGCTGCGCGCCGACGTGCGGTTGGTCTTTCGGAGTAATCTGATGAGTATGCTGAATGTTCCGATTGCGCGCACGTCTCTGACGCCTGAAGAGGTTGAGAGCGTGCTCGAACCTTTGAGATCAGGCTGGTTGGTACAGGGTCCCAAAGTACGCGAGTTTGAAGAAAAATGGTCGGCATTCACCGGCGCCGGACACTCGATCGCTGTAACATCCTGCACTGCGGCGTTATATCTGTCTTTGCTTGCGCTTGGCTTCGGTCCTGGTGATGAGGCGATTGTTCCAGCCTTCACCTGGGTCGCTACAGCCAATGTCGTCGAACTGTTGGGTGGAAACGTTGTTTTCTGCGATATAGACCTGGAAACTTTTAATATCGATCCTGAACAGATAGAAGCCAGGATTACCTCAAGAACCAGGGCGATCCTGCCTGTGCATCTCTTCGGTCTTGCTGCCGATATGGAGACAATCGGCACTATTGCGAAGAAGTATGGTCTGTGGGTCGTTGAGGACGCTGCCTGCGGTTTTGGTGCAAAGCAACACGGACAACACGTGGGCATATTTGGAAATGCCGGCTGCTTCAGCTTTCATCCACGCAAGGCAATTACGACTGGAGAAGGCGGCATGATCACGACGCAGGATGCGTCGCTCGCTGAAAAACTTCGCCGTCTGCGGGATCATGGCGCCGCAGTAAGCGATCTACAGCGGCATCTTGGCCCTCGACCTTATCTGTTATCTGATCATACTGAGGCTGGCTTCAATCTGCGCATGACTGATATTCAGGCTGCCCTTGGGTCGGCTCAGATGAATCGCGCCGGAGACATACTTGCCGAGCGAAGGCGACTGGCTGCCCGTTACAATCAGGCGTTTGCAGACCTTGGTTGGCTACGCACCCCGCTCTGTCCAAAAGGTTTTGAGCATGGGTATCAGAGTTACCCCTGCCTCTTCCTGCCGGAACAAACTCGCAGAGCTGCTGTGACAAGGGATGCAGAGACTATCAATGAAATCCGGTGTTTCCGAAACGAGTGGATGGACGCACTCCAGCGAAAAGGGATCAGCACTCGACCGTCCACCCATGCTGTTCATATGTTGAGTTACTATCAACATAAGTACGGCATAAGACCTGAAGACTTTCCCAATGCCTGGGCAGCGAACGATTGTAGTATCTCCTTGCCGCTGTTTCACGGAATGACAAACGCTGAGCAAGAGCATGTGATCTACGAGGTAAGACAGGCGTCTTTCTCAAACATTCCACTCTTATGAAAGGAAGGTTGGCAGGAAAATAATGTGCGGCATTGCAGGAGTCTTAAGCTTTGACGGTGAGCCTGCTTCACCGGTAATCTTGCGGCAGATGTCTGATGCCATCCGGCATCGCGGTCCTGATGCAGAAGGCTTTTTCGTCGAGGGTGCAATCGGTCTGGCCCATCGCCGCCTCGCAATTCTTGACCTCTCCCCTGCCGGGCGCCAGCCGATGATCACGCCAGACGGTCGGTACGTCCTGGTTTACAACGGCGAGATTTACAACTTTCAGGAATTGCGCCTCGAGTTAGAGGCAAACGGTTGCCACTTTCGCTCACGCACCGACACTGAAGTGGCGCTTTATGCGCTGGCTCGCTGGGGTCAGGACGCGCTCACACGCTTTAATGGAATGTTCGCCATTGTTTTATGGGACCGGGTTGATAAAGTGTTGTTCATGGCTCGTGACCGGTACGGCATTAAGCCGTTGTACGTGTCACAATGTGGTCAAACGTTGTTGTTTGGTTCCGAGATCAAGGCGATGCTGGCGCATCCTGCCTTGCGTGCCGAAATAGATGAGCAGGCCTTGCTGGAGTACATGACCTTTCAAAATTTCCTGGGCGAAAGAACCCTTTTCAAGGATGTTGAGTTGCTGCCGCCGGGATGCTGGGTACGTATCACCGCTGACGGGCATATCTCGCGTGGTCGCTACTGGGACTATCACTTCCAGGACAATGCAAGCGACAATGTGGACGAGCGTGAGCTGGAAAACGAACTTGATCGCCTGTTCCGACAGGCTGTGTGTCGTCAGCTGGTGAGCGATGTCCCGTTAGGATGCTACCTGAGCGGCGGCATGGACTCCGGTTCCATTACTGCCATTACTGCGCATCAGATCAAAGATTTGATGACATTTACGATAGGCTTCGATTTGCACTCAGCATCGGGGCTGGAACTGGCGTTCGACGAGCGTCGCACAGCAGAATATATGTCCTACGTGTTCAAGACCCAGCACTATGAGATGGTGCTCAAGGCCGGAGATATGGAGCGCTGCATGAAGCGCCTGGTCTGGCACCTGGAAGAGCCACGGGTTGGACAAAGTTACCCGAACCTGTACGCTGCGCAGTTAGCCAGCAGATTTGTCAAAGTTGTTCTGGCTGGCACTGGCGGCGACGAGCTCTTTGGCGGCTATCCGTGGCGTTACTATCGCGCCGTTGTCAATACTGACTTTGAAGACTATATCGATAAATACTACGTTTACTGGCAGCGCCTGATTCCTAATAGAGCCATCCAGCAGGTCTTCCGCCCCATTGCTGAAGCAGTCAAAGGGGTATGGACGCGCGACATTTTCCGCGATGTGTTCGTTCATCACGCCGGTCAACTGGCCCGACCGGAGGATTACATTAACCATTCGCTCTACTTTGAAGTCAAGACGTTCCTGCATGGACTGCTGATCGTTGAGGATAAGCTATCTATGGCTTATTCGCTGGAGGCGAGAGTGCCGTTTTTAGATAACGACCTGGTTGATTTTGCCATGCGCGTGCCGGTACGTATGAAGCTTGGGAACCTGGGTGAGGTGATACGAATCAATGAGAATGAGCCTGGAAAAACCAGAAAGTACTTTGAGAAAACCCGCGACGGGAAACTCATTTTACGTCGCGTTATGCAACGTTATATTCCAGAGGAGGTAACGAACGGCATTAAGCAAGGCTTTTCTGCTCCCGATGCGAGCTGGTTTCGTGGGGAGAGCATCGAGTATGTGCGTGATACCCTCTACAACCCACGCGCGCGTATATACGACTTCTTTGATCGAAATGCGACGCTCGCGCTGGTGGACGAACATCTTGCAGGAAAAGTCAATCGCCGTCTGTTGATATGGTCGTTGCTGTATCTTGAGGAATGGTGTCATATTTTCTTGAAGGGGAAAAGGTGATGCAGCTCATGTTGGGAGGAACTAAATCCTGGATAGGTTCACTCATGGGGGTTGCCAATGAAGGAAGAACTTGAACTAAATTCTAACTCATTGAACTTCTTAGTAGAAGGCGAAGAAGCCCGGCGGCTCTTCCAGCTACTTGAGGAATTGCGAGCCTTATTGATGCAACAGTCCTACCTGGTTCAAAAGCAATGGAATCGAAGCCTGCCCTTTGCTGATTACATTGTTGATCGGTGGAAGAAAGCTCAAATGCTAGGGTTCGGCGAGGGCACTAGCATTTATGATAGTGCGTTAGTATTGGGCGACGTAAGAGTGGGAAAGAACACCTGGATCGGACCTTTCACAGTTTTGGATGGCTCTGGTGGACTAGAGATCGGTGACAACTGCTCTATCAGTGCAGGAGTTCAGATCTACACCCACGATACTGTAGCATGGGCGACCAGTGGAGGAGAACACCCTCCTGAACGGCTACCGGTTCGCATTGGGAATCGGTGCTATATTGGACCTAACGCCGTTATCACTAAAGGTGTTTCAATCGGTGATGGATGCATTATCGGAGCAAACAGTCTGGTAAATAAAGATATTCCTGATGGCAAGAAAGCCTGGGGAACGCCAGCGCGAATCATTGAGTAGCGTATCTACCATAGTAGTGGGTTAGTTGAGGAAGTCTGCACAAATGGAAAGAGCGCTGAGCAGGTTATAGATAAACTTCTATCTATTGTACCAGAAGCACGGTCTGTCCTTAGCCATTCTTTGACTCAAAGCTCGAAACTACTCCAGCTTTTCGTAGAGAAAGGACTGACACATGACTGCAACTACTTTATTCCACATCAAACGAGAATCAATCTTTGTCCATGGTACTTCTGGAATAGTAGACTTCATCAAGGTTTATCTTGATTTTCGGAACACTTCTTGCGTTTTAACCGAATTCGGAAGTTATGCAGCCCGCAACATGTTTCCATGACCATATCCCGAAATTCGGAACAACCAAGACGGATGATGTCGCGAGTAATCCGATACCGCTTGATATCGCC
>Ga0209227_1002203_pt1 | contig 14217 bp, 16 predicted proteins | sample YNPBryantNP2012_FD_185815 | JGI IMG/M metagenome (GOLD analysis project Ga0209227, IMG submission 185815) | Anoxygenic and chlorotrophic microbial mat microbial communities from Yellowstone National Park, USA - YNP Bryant NP 2012 (SPAdes)... ...
GTGGGGAGGAACGCCAGGCGCCGGCACACCGTCCAGCGCGACCGGGACGCCGCGGACTGCCGTTGGGACGCGCACGCCCACGCCACGCGTCGGACGCGGCACTCATACGCCGGAAGGCACTCCAATCGCTGAAGCGCCGCAGGAACTGCTGACGCTGACGACACCGACGCAGCGCGGCGCCGTCGCCGCGGTTACCGTGCGGACGCTGCCGAACGTTGCTTGCACCGCGGCTATCTACTTCCCCGGTCGTCCCGACATCCGCACAGTCGTGAGCGGCAAGAACGGTATTTGCTCATGGTCGTGGAACGTATATTCCAATATCCCGGCGGGAACCTATTTGGTGGTAGTAACGACGGGGAATACGACGAGAGAGTACTGGCTGGAAGTGCAATAAGTCAGGAACTATTCGGCTGCGCGGTTGCCGAGGCTCCTCGGCTGTCCAACTCTACAAGCCACGCAAACGCATGCCAATACTCATTGAAGCAAGGAAAAACAAAAATGCCAAAGAATGCAAAAGCAAAAGGTATGGCACCTGGTGACGAGGTGGTTGAGATCGAAAGCTCGGAACTGCGCCGTCGTCTGTCTGCCATCATGGATGAGGTGTTCTGGGGCGGGGTAACTTTTCGCGTCAGGGTTTATGGTCAGCCCACGGTGATTCTCATCTCACCCGAGAAATATAAACAGATTCTACAGCGTGCCTCCAAGGAAGAAAAATGAATGTCATTGCCACAAACATCACCAATTTGCATCTCCGGATGAGAGACATAATTGCCCGGGTACGTTGGGGCAATGTCATCTGCGTGCTTTATCGCGCTCATAGTCCCGCAGCGGTGATGATCAGTCCCCAAGAATACGAGCGTCTCACGGGCCAGGCGATTGCCGATCTGGAAGTAAAAGCTGAAAAGTTGTTTGGAGAGATTCCAACCGGGAACAGTGAGTCATGAACCTGAAGTCTCTGATCGGCATTGCGGGGTGCTCTATCCTGGTCCCCCTCCTGCTGTTTGCGGTGATCCTCTCGGCGCTGATTGCCCTGCTGATCCCGCAACTCCCTTTCGGGCAGGAGCAGGCCTGGTCGTGGTTTTTGGGAACGCCGCAAGCGGTTCAGCCTCCGTGGGTCCCCTCGCCGGAGGGCAAACCGATCATCAGCGGGAGTGGACAATGGTGTGTGACACGGGCTTATCAGGAAAGCCCGGCCGAGAGTCACCTGAACGCCGGCCGGGTGCAGGGGTACGTGCGCGATGCGCAGGGGAATCCCCTCGCGGGCGTACCCGTCCACATCGTGTGGGATGGCTGCGGCAATGAGTGCATCACCGAGTACACGCGGGCCGATGGATACTATGTCGCCATCCTGGGTCCAGGCGAGTACCGGGTGTTCATTGGCACCGGTCAGAGCCAGGTGGTGTCCTTTCGCACGAACCTCCGTGAATACTACGGGCACTACACCTACGATGTGGATTTCGCCGCGGGAAATTGCTTCAGCCAGGTCGGGACCTATGATAACGATCCCCGCCGGCCGCACGGATGGCCGGCGAATGGTCCCATCACGGCGCGTTTTCACGACCCGGAATACGAACGCCGCTTTGGGCGCATCCACACGGGTCTGGACATCGGCGTTCCGGTAGGGACGCCTCTCACAGCGACGATGAACGGCAAGGTCATCCAGGCAGGCGATTATGATGGCTGGGGTAACATGGTGCTGATCCAGAACGGGCCATGGGAAATCCTAGTAGCGCACCTGTCGCAAATCGATGTACGCCTGGGGCAGGTGGTCTCCGCGGGAACCGTGCTGGGGCTTAGCGGCAGTACGGGATCTTCGACCGGTCCGCACGTCCACTACGAAATACGGTATAACGGGATGCCGATTGATCCGCAGGAAACATATTGATCGAATTGCGGATGGCAGATTGTAGATTGCAGATTTCCTTGCCAATCTGCAATCTGAAATTTGGAAAGGAGGATAATAAGATGTTCGAGTACATTCTGGCGGGTTACCTGGTGGTGGACCTAGGGTTTTTGTTGCTTGGGCTTGTTGCTATGGTCCGCCGCCATGCCAGCGCGGCGATGACAGTGGCGGCCACGCTGGTGTGGCCGTTGGTGCTGTTGCGCCTGATGATCACTCAGACGCGCGCGGTCGTTGGGGAACTGGTGCGGATCGCACGCGGCACGATGGAAGAAATAGGCCGGGTGCTCTAGACCAAAATGCAGGCACTGATTCTTTTAACCGTGTTTTTGTTTGGCCCTTCCTACCTGGCGCTTCTGGCTGCGCTATACCTGGCGCGCCGATTCGTTCCCGAGGCGCGGGTGTTGTACGAAATCTCAGAGACGATCCTGGTGGTACCCGCCGCGACGCTGGCGCTCGCGGCGGCGGTCGTGATCGCGCAGGTTATCCGATAGCGCAGCAGTCGCTGTCCTGAGCGTAGTGGATGAGCATAGTCGAAGGGCGAAGGATTGCACGCGCGTGCAAAACCAGTTAGCAAAACAACGGGAGGAAACGATGCGTTATTGGATTTGGGGCGCTATTCCTTGCGCGCTGGCAGTTCTCTTGGTCGGTTGTGCGCTGGCGACGCCGACCTCTTCGCCCATTCAGCCGCTGGCGCTCAAGGCGGTCACACCTGCGCCAGCGGGCCGCTCGCCCAGCGCGTCCTCTGCGGCGTCTGCGTTGCCCACGTCTCAGCGCTTGCCCACGCCGACGATGGTCGTGTTGCCGACGCCGCGGTCCTTTCGCGCGACGGTGCAGACGCAGGAATATCAGGGACTGCGTTTCAGTCTGGAGCAGGTTCGCGCCACCCCTGGCGCTGCGGCGACCTCCGATGTTCGCTATGTTGTCGTGACCGTGTTAATCCAAAACGCTTCAGCGGAGGCGAAGGATTTGATCGGGCTGCCCATGTCGGTAAGCCTGCGTGAAGTTGCGGCGGGACAGACGCCGGCGGCGGAAATGGTTTATCTTTCGCAACCCTATGCGCCGTCGGCGCAGGATAACCTGTACGAGAAAATTGATCAGCTTTCGACGACCAGCGCAAAACGGCTCGCGCCTGGAAAGAGTTTGCGGGGGAACCTGTACTTCCAGGTCCCGCGTGCGGTGCGTAGGGTCGAGGTCGTCTGGAAACCCGCCGCGCCAGTGCAGTGGCTCTGGGGGCCCTTCGAGGTTCAGCCATGACGGACCGACTGGTTCTGCCGGCGGGCCTGGATTTCCCCCGCACCCTGCTCGACGTCAGCATTGAGTTTGACCGCCATCTCGCGGAGGGGAAACTGGCAGGCTATAAGCCGATCCCGACCGGCTTCGAGCCGCTGGACACGTATCTCGGCGGCGGGCTGGCGCCGGAGAGTTTAATCGTCCTGGGCGGGCGGCCCGGCGCGGGGAAAACCATCTTTGCGCTGCAGGCAGCGCGCAACATCGCCGCGGCGGCGAAGGATAAGCGGACGGTCGCCTGTGTGGTGTGCTACGAGCACGGCGAGGTGTATCTCTACCATCGCCTGCTCTGCCTGGAGAGTATCCAGAACAGCGGGATGGGTCTCACGATGGCGGACATTCGCCGCGTCGCCTTGGATGCAGATACGCCCAAAGCCGGCCTGGAGAAACTCCTGGACACGCTGCCGGCGGCGCGGGAGGCCTGGTCGCGCATCACGCAGTATTGGGAACGCTTGCTGCTGGTGAAGGGGCATCCGGTCAAGACGACGCTGAATGTTCTCGACACGTACGTGAATCATCTGCGCCGTCAGTTCACCTCGGTGACCTTGTTCGTGGACTATTTACAGAAAGTGCCGATCTTCTCGCCGGGCGTGGAGCTCACGCCCGAACGCCAGATTCGTCTGGTGACCGAGGGACTGAAAAACCTCGCTCTGGCGTACGGCGTTCCGATTGTGGCGGTGGCGGCGGCGGAATCAGAAGGGTTGAAGACGGAGCGCGTGCGCTTTGAGGATTTGTGGGGTGGCTCGAGTATCAAGTACGAGCCGGATGTGGCCGTGATGCTGAACCCGGAAGGGGTGCCCACCGACGAAGGGAAAACGGTATTGTTCACCATCGAGAAGAACCGTCTGGGGCCGACGGATGTGGAATTCCGGCATCTGTTGCGCGGCCGGTATTTCGCATTTGCGTTGGAGGGGAAATAGGGATGAACTCTCTCGCGTTCTGGAGATTCTTGACCTTGCTTTTCTTGGGAGCCATAGTTGTAGTGGGGGTTTGGACTAATGATATTTTGCCCGTCCTGGCCCTTCTTGTTTTGGATGCCATTTTTGCAGCACAGATGGTTCGCTTGTCCTTTGAAAGCGTTCAATCTCACACGCGGCACAATGCTTGTTGAGAACGGCACGGTCGCGAACAGCGCATGGAAACGGATGCGTGGATTGTTGGGGCGCCCTGCTCTACAGTCAGGGGACGGGCTTTTGTTGCCTGGCACGAAAGCAATTCATACGATCGGAATGCGCTTTGCGATCGATGTCTTGTTTTTGAACCGTGAGGGGCGCGTGGTGCGTGCGCTTCGCTCATTAGCGCCGTTTCGCCTGAGTCCGATAGTGCGCAAAGCCGCCTGCGCCCTGGAGCTGCCTGCTGGGACGCTTGAGCGTACTGGCACGCAGGAAGGAGACAAAATCGAGTTAAGAAATTTTAACCATGCCACCAGGGGGGAATAATGCTTTGTACGCGCGTACAATCCCAGGCCGATGGATGAGTAGATGACATGTGGCGACTGATTCGTTGGCTTGCGTTCGTAGCGATGTTCCCGCAGGGTGCGATCCTGTATCACCATCTCGCCAGGGTGGCCTCGGCAACGCAAAAAGGCCAGATAGTCCAACTGCCCATGCTCGGCGAGTGGAGTTTGAATTCGCTTGGCCTTCTGCTCGCCGTTTTTGTTGCGTTGGAACTGTGGCGTAGTGTGCGGCGTATGTTGTTTTTCTTTGCGGTTGCCACAATATTGATCTTGTTGGTTTTTGTGTTGTACGTGCTACGCTGATTAGCCGCGCTGTCCTCCTGTGCGGGAAAGACAGATAACCCATGCCAACCGTTGCGATGTATCGCTGCTCGAAATGCGGAACCGAATATCGGCCGCTGGATGCCGGCGCACGGCAGTTTCGGTGCTGTGGGCAACCGCTCGAGCGCGTCCCGCTGCGCCGAGCCGGTGGGCTGGCGCGCACCCTGGCGTCTCTCTTTGACCGCCGGGAGAATGAACCGCCTGCCCCGCCTCCGCGAGAAGATGATCGTCAGCCGGGGGCCGTGAGCCAGCGACGTTCGGCGACGAAACGCCTGGTGCTCCTCGAGGTCATTCCGCCGCGGGAGAACACGGTGGATGCGCTCTCGGCGGAGACGCTCCTCTCAAGCCTGGCAATGCCCGGCGCCCGCTTCGCTCTCGAGATCGCGGGAGATGCGGGCGGACGACGGTTTCTGGTGCGCGCCCCCGCCGAGATGATCCCCCACATCAAGCGACAGATGCAGGCGATCTACGACCAGGTGGAGTTTGTCGAAATACCGCCCGAAAAAGACCCGGCGGCGCGCCGCCGCCTGCCCACGGCGATGGCCGAGCTGACGCTGCGCCGACCGGTGTACCTGCCCCTCCGCACCTATCATGACGGGGATTTCCGTGAGGCGGACCCCATCCGGGCGCTCCTGGGCGCATTTGGCGATTTCGAAGATGGGGAAAGCGCGCTGGCGCAAATCGTCTTGGCCCCCGCCCCACCCCACTGGGCGGACCGCTGGCAGGGTTCGACACGCCGCATTGACCAGTCGTTTGTCAGTGAGGGAATGACCATGGGCATGCTGGCACGCCAGATCGTCGCTCCCATCGTGGTGATCGGCTTCATCGGCGCGTTCTTGTGCATGCCGATAGCACTGGTCACTCAGCAGTGGAACCTGTTGCTGCTGGCCATTCCCGCTTTCTTGTTCCTCGCGCTGGTGAGTGGGCTGTTCTTTTGGTGGATGCAGAACCAGGCGAACATCGATCCGACCATGGTCCAGCGCAAGACCGCCATGCCGGCCTACGATGCTGCTCTGCGTCTGGTCGCGGTGGGGAAAACGGTCGAGCGCGCCCGGGCGCGCCTCCGCGAGCAGATCGGGGCGTACAGCCAATACAATCTCGCCAGCGGGAATGCGCTGGTCGCGCGCTGGAGCGCTTTCGACCCCCAGGCGCTGGATCTCCCTCAACCGTCTTGGTGGCAGGAATGGATGGGGCAGGTCATGCGGTTGAATGTGGCCGAGTTGGCCTCCCTCTGGCATCTGCCGGTGGGGACAGGTGTGCAACTGGTGACGCGGACAATGGACAAGCGACTGCTGCCCCTGCCCGAGAACGTGAGTGAGGGAGTTTTAATCGGTCACTCGGTGCACCAGGGGCAGTCGGTACCGGTGCACTTGTCGCCGGAAGCAATGCGGCAGCATATGTTTATGGTGGCCAAGACACAGAAAGGCAAGTCCACACTGATGGCCCACCTGGCCGAAGCGGCCATGCGGGAAAACCGGGCACTTGTGGTGATCGACCCCCACGGCGATTTGACACGCTCCCTTCTGTCGAAAGTGCCGCGCCAGCGCATTGGCGACGTGATCAACCTGGACTTTAGCCTTGTGCAGCAGGTCGTGGGTCTCAACCTGCTGGACATGAGCCAGGGACGTTCCGCCGAAGCGATCGTGTCGAACATCGTGCACGTGGGAGAGCACTTGTGGAGCGACTATTGGGGGCCGCGCATGGAAGACGCCCTGCGCGCGGCGCTGCGGCTGCTGATCATGGCGAATCAAATCCTGCTGCGACAGGGCAAGCCGCAGTTTCGCCTGCTCGACGTGCCCCCCCTGTTCGAGCTGCACAACTTTGGTCGACGGATGCTTCGACAGTTCGCCGGCGATTCAGATCTCCTGCGCTGGTGGGGCGCGTATTACGAAAGTATGAACAGAGATAGGCAGATGGAAATCGTGAACCCGGTGCTGACCAAGCTGCACCGTTTCTCAACGCACTCGGTCGTGCGCAATATCACGGGGCAGTCGAATTCGACGGTAAACTTTCGCGAGCTGTTGAACGAGCGGCGGATCCTCCTGGTAAACACAGCCACGGGAGTGATCGGTCCCGATGCGGGTGGGCTGTTGGGCGCAATGATTGTGGATTACATCAACTTTGCGGTGCGGGAGCAGATGGCGATACCGGATCCGGCAGCGCGGGCGCGGGTGACGGTGATTGTGGACGAGTTTCAGTCCATCCCGGGGGTGGATTATCCCGCCCTGCTCGCCGAGTTGCAGAAGATGGGGGCCAATTTCGTTTTGGCCACGCAGTCCCTGGGTCAGCTGGATGTGATTGACCGGGCCCTGCGCCCGGCGATTCTGTCGAACGTGGCGACCTTGTTCGTCTGGAACACGAGCGCGGAGGACGCCGACTTCTTGCGCCACGAACTGGACGAGGCCGTGACGGCGACAGACATCATCAATCTGGCGGACCACACGTGCTATGTCAAGACCCAGTCGGGCGGGAGGCGGCTGCCGGTCATGTATGTGGAAACGCTGCCGCCGTCGCCGGGGGATCCGTGGGTCGAGGAGCAGGTTTTGGCGCAGATGAGGCGGTATGCGCGGCCAGTCGCTGTCGTGGAGCAGGAGCAACGTGAATTCGAGGAATACTGGTACGGGGCTGAGATGCGGGCGCTGAGGAAATATCTGACGATGCAAACGTATTTGAGAGAACGAGAGCCGACGGAGCAAAAGTATCGTAAGGCAGAGGATGAGGTGGAGAGGGTGTTGTTCCAGAGCGGTGTGCCAGACGTTGGTCACCTCGGTGATAAGGAGACTGGTTCAACACCGCCGGCGAAGACCACGAGCACGCGCGCGGCGGACACGTCCGCGCGAGGAACATCGGAACAGAAAGTCCCCCGACAGGCGGACACGGTAGATGCCAGGCCAGATACGGGAGGAGACTGGACAACATGACGGAGGACACCTCGGCAATTTCGGAAGAGCGCCGGCGTTTGCTTGAGTTTTTGTGTGACAATCCGTTTCTATCAATTTCACAGTTGGGATCATACTTGGAGCTCGGGGAACGTGCCGTGCAAAAACAGTTGAAGACGCTTAAGGAATTAGGATGGGTGCGGCGATATAACATGCACCAGCCTGATCTGAAGACTCGTTCCGTGTTTACGCCGACAGCGGCCGGGGCGCAGGAGCTGGCGCGCCTGGCAGGAATGACGACGGAAGAGTTTTTGCGTCAGAAAGCTCTTTCGCCGGCGCGCCTGGAGCGGCTGTCGCTGCTCCTGGAGCGCGTCCACCGGCTTCGCAACATCTTCCTCGTCCTGCGTCAAAAGATTCCGCCAGACCAGTGGCGGCCCGAGGTATGGGACGTAGAGGTACAGAAAACCTTTCACGTGAATGGCAAGCCGTTGGTGGTCCCTTTTCACGCCGCGGCCATCTGGAGACGTTCGGACGGACGTTGGCTGTGGACCGGGGTAGAATTTGATCTGCGGCGCGTGCCGGTGGAGAAAGAGGGCGCACGGCTGCGGCGGCTGGTGCTGGCGCAGAATGATCCATGTTTTCTGGAACAGAAAGGGGCGTTTCCGGTTTTGCTGATCATCGCGCAGGATGCACTGCGGCTTGGTAATTACTACGCCGTGTTGAGAGCGGCAGCACAGCCGCTGCGGCTGCCCTTGCCCAGCATCTATCTGACGACCTTTGCGGAACTGCTGACGCTGCGCGGTGATTGGACAAAGCCGATCTGGTATTCGACCGTTTCAGGACAACGGACTTCTCTGCTGTTCGACGAGCGAGGCATGGAAAATGCTTTGCCCTCAGAACCTCTGTGGGAGCGAGCCCCGGCGCAAAGAAGCTTTCCCCTGACCTTTGAAATTGAGCCGGCCACGCCAACCGAGCCGGAGTCGCAACGAAACCTGGCCTCTCTTGCGCTGTCGCTCAGTCCTCTGGAGAAGCGCCTCTTGGATGAAATCGCCGCGCATCCGTTGCTTCCGGCTAAAGAGTTGATGACCTTCCTGTGGGGTTTTAGGAAGGTTATTCCCGGTGCTTTGAAACGTTTGCTGGAGCTGAAACTCATTGAAGCCGTAGAGCGAGGGACGCCGGCGGTAAAATATTACCTTCCTTCCCGCGAGAGTTGGCGGTACCTGGCGATGCGCGCGGGCTTTGGAGAAGCCGTCCGGCGTTACATCAAGGCGCGCGGTTGGGGAAGAGGCGCAGATATTCTGGTGCAGCACTGGGAGCATACGCGGGCGGAAAATGAGTTCTGGGTACACCTAGCGCGGATCGCACAAGAACGCGGTCATGAGCTCCTATGGTTGTCTGAACTGGAGAGTCGTCTGTATTACGACTACAAAAACCGACGGCACAGTTTTCTGCCGGACGGGCGCGGCACCTATATCGCGAAGGGTAAACGCTACGAAATTGCCCTGGAGATTGACCGTAGCCGCGCGTCGCGGGAAAAGATTCGCCGCAAGATCGCGGAGTATCTGGCGTGCGTCGTTTCCAATGTCTTGCGCGGCGAGGGGATCGAATTCCTGCGTGTGCTGTTTGTGACGACGAGCTGGGAACGCGCGGAGATGATTCGTCAGATTGCTCTGACTCAGATCACCGAGATGGAAGCGGAAAAGAATTTGCCGGTGTACATCACCACCCACGCCCGTCTCAAGGCGAGCGGGGCCGATGCGGCCATCTGGTTGCCGGTAGCGCCGCTGCCGCTGGGAGAAACGGCGCTGGGAGCGCCCAAGACGTATTGTTTGGATTGTTTTGTCCCCGGACCGCCCCCACCGCCGCGGAAACCGGGAGTGGCTACCTATATATCGATCTAAACAACATCTCAGCGATCCGTTGAGTGTGGCACAACCTGTCACTTGTTCGACATGGGACTGTGCGCACCTTAGTTACTTTACATTCTGGTTTGGTCATTTACCAGCTTTGCTTATCCCGCGTTTGCACTGAATCCATCTTGGGCCTGCGCTTCACACTTTCTCTTCCTGCCAAATATCCTGCGTTAGGAGCAACAATGTTACTCTCGCGCTGGTTCTACTATCTATCATCTATTCCAACATTGCTCACCGGAATAAAGAACTTGCACTCGGCTATGGCTACCTTCCTCCGCCGACATCCCCACAAACCTTTTATGCTTGAATTGCGCGATGGAAGCCGCTTTTACGTCCGCACGCTGATGGACATATGGATTCTCAAAGAAGCCTACCTTGATCGGCAATACGAACGGGTGAGCATAGAAATTCAGGATCGGTGGACAATCCTCGACATTGGGGCAGGCATTGGGGATTTCGCTATCGGCGTAGCCAAACGACACCCCCAAAGCACGCTCTATGCGTACGAACCATTTCCCGAATCCTATGCCCTTTTGCAAGAGAATCTGCGGCTCAACGGTATCGAAAATGTCAAAGCGTTTCCTTTAGCCATCAGCGGGAAAAAGGACTCGTTACAACTTCATCTGATTACCTCCGAACCCGTCCAGCACAGTACAGCGGTCGAAAAACATCCAGCCCACAACAGCATCTCTGTCCCGAATACAACCCTGGATCAAGCCCTGACGGAACTGGAGTTACCCTACTGCGACTATCTGAAAATGGATTGTGAAGGTGCTGAGTATGACATCCTGTTCAATACCAGCCCCAACACCTTGAAAAAGATCAGGCATATCTGCTTAGAGCACCATGACGGTGTAACCCCCTACTCGCATACGGACCTCATCCGTTTCCTTGAGCGCCACGGTTTTCAGGTCAGGCATACCCCCAATCCCGTCCATCGTCACTTAGGATTTGTATGCGGAACAGAGTGGTTGATCCCTCCCGGTATCGCCCACGTCTTTTTCTCCTTGCGCTCTTCTTTGCTGTAGTAGGTCAATGGACCTTGCTCAATACATCCCACCTCTTTGCAAGTGGTGTGCTTTGGGTCGTTGCGCTCACCGCACTGATGTTAGCTAAACCCCAAGACGATACCTCATCCTCTTCCTCCCAGAATATTGTCGTACAGCCTACGATCCCCTCTCCACGTTGGCTGCTCCTTGGTACAGCAGCGCTAGGTAGCCTAGGTGCATTTGTTCTGAACATGGACACATCGTTCAAGGTTGGTAGCGCTATAGAACCCCAATTCACTCCAGCAGGAGTACTGGCTTGGCTGGCAGGCATCGTTTGTTTTCTCGCTGCCTTTTGGCAACCTGAGAAAAACGCCGCCGAGTGGCGTGCCGTGATTCGTAGCCGCTGGCATGCCCTCCAGAATGGTTTGACTCTATGCTGGCGTGGCACCACGTTGGCTTTAATGGCTATCCTGCTGGTGGGTGCCTTTTTCTATCTATACCGTCTTGACACTCTCCCTGCCGAAATGACCAGTGACCATGCAGAAAAACTACTCGATGTCAACGATATTCTGGAGGGATACTCTCCCGTCTTTTTCCTTCGCAACACAGGTCGCGAGCCCTTGCAATTCTACTTGACCGCTGCTCTCATTCGGTTGACGGGGCTTCCCCTCAGCCACCTCGCCCTGAAACTGGGCACAGCGTTGATCGGCTTTCTAACGATTCCGGCAACCTTCCTACTGGCACGTGAGATGTTCGACAGCACGACAGCCATCTGCGCGGCGTTTTTTGTCGCGGTATTGCATTGGCCCGTCTCGATTGCGCGAATGGGGCTACGCTATCCCTTTACCCCCTTCTTTGCTGCCATCTCATTCTATTTCGTCATGCGCGCCCTGAAACACCAAAAGCGGAATGACTTTTTGATGGCTGGCTTTTGGCTTGGCTTGGGACTGTATGGGTACATTCCCTCGCGCAATGTACCACTAGCCGTACTCGGACTGTCCGTGCTGTGGATGATTGTGTCTAGACGTAGAATCCAGAATTGGCGATCCTTCCTCCTGCATCTCGGTCTAATGTTCGCGCTCACATTCGTCGTCTTTATACCGCTATTGCGCTACACACTCGATTTCCCGGAGATGTTCTGGTATCGCGCCTTGACCCGCGTCACGAGCATCGAGGTGCCCGTGCAAGGGAGCATTCTGTCACTTTTGGCGCAAAACCTGGTGAACCTCGCCCTTGCCTTCAACTGGCGCGGTGACGAGGTCTGGACGACTAACATCCCTTATGCTCCCACGCTGGATGAGATTAGTGGTGCCTTGCTGATTCTTGGCATTGCCATTGCATTTTACCGATGGGCTGATCAGCGCCAGACCATGTACCTGTATCTTCTCGTCATGTTCATAGTGCTGTTAATGCCCAGCGCGCTTTCACTAGCGTTCCCGCGCGAGAATCCCAGTCTTGTACGCATGGGTGGGGCAATTCCCTTCACCGCGATCCTTTTGGCGCTGCCCGTCGCGTTCTTCCTTCGCACCATCTATCAACAGGCTGGCGTGGTATGGAGTATGATTGGACTGGGTCTCCTACTCGCGCCAGTGATACTATTGAACTATCGCTGGTACTTTATCGAGTACGACCAGAGTTACCGCCAAGCGGCTCAAAACTCGACCGAGGTTGCCGCCGTGCTCAGGAGTTTTGCTAACAGTGTGGGTGATCGGCAACATGCTTACTTTATCGGCTACCCCCACTGGATTGATGGACGCGCAATTGCCATCCACCTTGGTGACATTAGTTGGAAAAACTTTACGCTTGACGCCAGAGATTTTTTTGTTAACGACACTACCAACCTGCTCTTTATCCTTCATCCTGACGATACAGTCAATCTCCAACACCTCCAAGAGCGCTACCCACAGGGTCAGCTCAGAATGGTTCGCTCACGGACACCGGGTAAAGATTTTCTTTCCTTTTTCGTCCCGGCTGTCATGGAAGAATAAACACGGGGATGGTTCACAATAGTAAGAGCCACAATATGTTGTGGTCGGCTCTGATGCTCGAATAGCCAGCGAATTATTGAGGGTCTGCAAAAGTGTCAACCTATTTCAGTCCGTAATTGAACCATCCCTAATAATCAAGGCTGCCGTTCGGCAAAGCCTTCCGGGCCACTGCCAGTGCCTGGTCTGCAGTAATGCGAGGCCGCGTGTCTGGCACTTGAATGTCAGGCACAAAGCCGCTGCTGACGGCTACTACCTCTTGGCCATCTGTACTCAGATGTACCCTTACGGATCCGCCATAGACCTCAATGCCTTGATAGGCCTGCTGCAGCGTGACATGGCGCATCCCTAGTGCATCTGTCTCATCTCGCATGCCCGTGAACTCACTTGAGGCTTGCCTGACGCCAAGCAGACTTGCGTAACGATCTACGAAGCTGGTAGCCGCTGTTGACGGTTTCGCCCGGCTATCCACGCCGATCGCCGAGAGGGGGATACGTCCACGAATGAAACTCGGAGTACCCGTAAGTGGGTTCCAGGTGATTTCCACCTCCCCACCAGCGTCTTGTCTGAGTTGTCCAAGCGCAGGCGGCGCAGGTGGTTGGGACGCGGCCGGCCCAGTAACGACAAACGTAGCCAGCACGACTAAGACAATAATTGACAGTGCAACAAATTTCTTCTTCATGGCACACCTCCTGATCTATATGATTGCCTTTCTATTTTCCTTGACTTTCGACAATTTGATTAAGCGCCTCCAGGATCGGCTGGAGCGATGACGGAACAGCCCCGTCCATCGTTCGCACAGAGTGGCCCTTGTAGGTCACCACATACTGGAAGAGATCGGCACCGGGGCGCGAGGGCAAGTACTCCTTACGAAATTGAAAGAACTTCGCCTCTTCAAAAAGGGCCTGAAGGCGGTTTACCGTATCGCTATCGAGGGTGAATTCGGAGCGTTCCGACCGGCGCGTCAGAATTGATTCCCCGTTCTCTTTGATGACAAGTCGATCATCTAAACCGGCGAATCCGCCGCTACGGCGATACTGGATCAGCGTCTCTGAGGATGAGGTCTTCGTGCAACCGACCAGCCATCCTGTTAGCATTACCACTGAAATAGTGAGTAGAATCCAACCTTTCATGGGCATCCTCCTTACCATCTGCGAGTTACGCCCGTCAGGACTTGAGCCTCTCGAACTGGCGGGCTAACGGCACGCGCTTGCACCTGACGCCGCTCCGCTGCGCTTCGCGGCGCAGGTGAAGCGCAGGCCGTTATGCGGTGCGTCGCCAGCAGGACGCGAAGTGGTGCGCGCGTTCTGTGTCGCGTTAAGGCACAGCGTCTTGTCGTCAACGCGCGCGCAGCGTTGTGTTGGCGGGTGTGTGATTTTGTGCGGCAGTGTGCGCGTGGCGGTGACACGCGGCAGGGTGCGTTGACTTTGCCCCATCCGCAAGCCGCATAACAAGCGTATCAAGCCGACCGCCTTCGGCGCGGG
>Ga0209227_1002208_pt1 | contig 14195 bp, 9 predicted proteins | sample YNPBryantNP2012_FD_185815 | JGI IMG/M metagenome (GOLD analysis project Ga0209227, IMG submission 185815) | Anoxygenic and chlorotrophic microbial mat microbial communities from Yellowstone National Park, USA - YNP Bryant NP 2012 (SPAdes)... ...
CCGTGAATGCGCCGACTAACTGGCAGACCGGGCGCTGGAACGCGATTAAGAACAAGATCGCATTGGTACATGAGTCCATCTTCAGCCACATCGTCAACAGCAACCTCGAAGTGCGCACCTCGGTGAGCATCAACCCCGAAACCGGCGCTGCCGAGGATAAGGCGCTCTTCACCTATGAAGCCATCCCCCGCGCCACGTTTCTAACCGCTGAAGTGGTGCTGGATGACTATCGAGCGAAATTCGAACCAGTTTCGCAAAATAAAAACTCTCTACCCAGCAATGCCGTCTGGCAATCGCCCCTCGACGTCCTCGATGCCGGTCTGCGCTTGATCGAGTGGCTGGGCGTTGGCGGTATGGGCACACGCGGCTTCGGTCGGATCGCTATCGTCGGTCAACCGCAGGAAGAGGATTATGGTCAGCAGGCCAATGCCGCGCAGTCACCATCGGATGAAGGAGTGACAACGCCGTAAAGCGAGGAGCAACTATGACCAACACGACTTCGATCAATCTTGACTACCTGGCTGCAAAATATGCACAGACTATCATCCAGAAGACGAAGGACAAGAAGGCTTCTGACATCGAAAACACGATCACCAAAGCGCTAGGTGTGCTTCAGGAAGACGGGGTCTATGCCTGCTTTCTCTACCTGCTTGCCAGAGAGAAGGAGAACGGCGCTGTTGTCGTTGATGAAATGCTCAATCTGTTAAGTAGTCTACCGTTCGGTTGGCAGAAGCCAACAAATGATAATAACGATATACTACGCTTCATCAGAGAACATGTGACGAAAGACCTGGATCGCCTGTTGCTGGCGCGTGAGGTGCTGGAACAGATGCTGATCTACGCACGCTATGGTGCAAAAGCGCGTGACAAGGGTGGAAGCGAGGCGCCAGGAGCATCGTCATGAACTGGATCGGGTATCGCGTTGTTTTTCGTTTGCGCTCACCGTTGCACATCGGCTGGCGCAAGGTTGGCAATGTGCAGGTGACGCGCCCCTACCTTACCGGTCGCTCCTTTTGGGGGGCGCTGACCGAACGCCTGGTGCGTGATGAAGCGGTGCGAACGGGTCAGATGGCAACTGACTCGAACGGTTATCAGAAAATCGGCGCCCAGGTGAATGAATGTCTGGCGTTCACATACTTCTACCCGGCGCTACGATCGGGCAATGACTATCAGGTGGTCTGGACATGGGATGATGAACGTACCTTTCGCCGACGTTTCCTGAGCAGTTATCAATCTACTGCGCTGGTCTACCCGGCGCATTCAGCCGCTGAAGGGTCGCTGCACGAGATTGAGTTTCTCTCACCCCACATGCTTGATACTGCCGATCCGGTTTATCTGGTCGGGTATGTATTCGCACACAAGGATTGTTCGCTTCCATGGCGCGACGCACTGACGCGTCTGCGATTCGGCGGTGAACGCGGCTACGGCTGGGGTAAGACAGAATTGGTGCGTCTTGAGAAGGCCAACAACGATGTTTTCGGTTACGCTGTTGATTGCAGCGGTTCTCGCCCTGTCATAACCGTTCCGCAGGACAAACGCCTGCTGGCCCACACGAAGCCAGATCAGGCGATGATTGCAGGCGAGGTCGAGCCGCTGGTCGGGCGCGAGTGGCATAACAACAGCGGCGCAGGCGTCTCCATAACCCATTGCGAGGTCGTCTACGCGCCGGGCGGCATAGCAACGAATGAACGTCGTTTCGCGGTCGCATCGTTTGGTCTGTGGCAGAAGCAACCATGAAGACACCCCACCTTATCCTCTCCGGTGCGACAGTCTATCCGATCATCGCGGAGCCGATCCGTGACGGCGCGGTTGCGATTGGCGACGACCGCATTCTTGCGGTCGGGCGGTCTGAGGCTGTCGAGGCGCTGGCGGGAGCATCCACACGGATGGTTCGTCTTCCGCCGGAGTATGCCGTCCTCCCGGCGTTCCACGATTCGCACCAGCATCTGCTGAGTTATGTGCGCAGCCGCACCCGCGTGCCGCTGTGGGATACGACCAGTATTCCGGCGCTGCTGGAGCGCCTGCACGCGGCTGCGGAACGTCGCCCCGCCGGATCGTGGATTGTCGCCGTCGGGCATGACCAGGGGCGACTGGCGGAACGTCGCCATCCGACGCTGGCGGAACTCGATGCTGCTGTTCCCGCGCATCCGTTGCTGGTCTATCGCGCGTGCAATCACGTGGCGCTGGCGAATTCGATGGCGCTGGTGCGCGCCGGGGTGACGCCAGCGACCCCCGATCCGCCAGGAGGGCGCATGGAGCGCGATGACCACGGCAACCTGACCGGCGTTCTGCTGGAAGCGGCGATGTCACTGGTAGCCGGTGCAGTCGAAGCGCCGACCATCGACTGGCAGAGCGGGTTGCGCGATGCAGCGCGCGAGTATCACCGGCGCGGCATCGTCGCCGTCGGCGAGGCGGCGCTGGGGCATATCAACGGGGTGCGCGATCTGGAGATCGTCGCTGATGCGATCCGTGGCGGGGGGATCGGTCTGCGGATGTATGTGCTGGCGTATGGCGCCATTGCAGCGCAGATGCTGGAAGCTGCCAAAGCGGGCGCATGGCGCGAGGTGTGGCGTGACGACGAGTGGTTGCGCTTTGGCGCGATCAAGTATTTTGCGGACGGAACGCTCGGCGGCGGCACGGCGTGGCTGACCGAGGAGTATGGCGATGAGCCGGGCAATCGCGGTTTTCCGCTGCTGGCAGCGGAGGAACTCGATGCGCGAGTGCTCCGTGCGCACCGCGCCGGGTTTCAGGTGGCGATCCACGCCATTGGCGACGCAGCAGTGACCATGACGCTCGACGCATATGAACGCGCGTTGACCGTGCTTCCTCGTTCCGATCATCGCCACCGCATCGAACATGTCGAGGTCATCCATCCCGGTCTGCCGGAACGTTTCGTGCGCCTGGGAGTCGTCGCGGCGGTGCAGTCCTGTTTTACCTTTTGGGAAGAGGGGGATGTCACGCGATTAGGACCAGAACTGGCGCCCTGGGGGCATGCCTGGGGCGCATTGCAGCGCGCCGGCGTTGTGCTGGCGAACGGTTCGGATAACCCGGTGTTGCCCGATTTTGCGCCGTTGCAGGGAATCGCGGCAGCGGTGACGCGCACGGCGCACAATGGTCGTTGTATTGCCCCACATCAGGCAATCGGTTTGATGGATGCGATCCGTAGTTATACGTGGGGCAGCGCCTATGCCGCATTCGCCGAACGCGATCAGGGGGCGCTGGCGCCCGGCAGGTACGCCGATATTGCTGTTCTCGGCGAGAGCCTGCTGGAAGTCGAACCGGAGCGTATCGCTCATATTCCGGTTGCGATGACTATCGCTGGCGGGACGGTTGTGTATGAACAATAGCGTGTGTGGGTGAACGATGCCGTTGACACTTCTGAAAACGTCGATCCGCTACATTGTGCGCCATCCGTGGCAGTTTGGTCTGGCGATCCTGGGAGTTGCGCTTGGGGTCGCGGTTGTCGTGTCGATCGATCTGGCGAACGATAGCGCGCGCCGGGCATTTTTGCTCTCAACCGAGACGCTCACCGGTCGTACAACCCACCGGATCACCGGCGGTCCATCGGGTGTGCCGGAGGAGGTGTACCGCCGGTTGCGGCTTGAATTGGGGGTACGCCTGGCGGCGCCGCTGGTTGAGGGTGAAACGGTTGCGCCGGATCGCAACGGATTGACGCTGCGTATCCTGGGGATCGACCCGGTGGCGGAGGCGCCGTTCCGTCCCTGGATCACCGGCGCATCCGGTGATAACGCCGGACTCGACCGTACACCGTCGGCGCAGGAAGGGTGCCAGGGTTTTGGGTGCTACGGCGTGCTGATGACGCGCCCCAACGCAGCACTCATTTCGGCGGAAACTGCGCGCGCAGCCGGCATTGTCAGCGGCGCGCGCCTGCCGCTCATGATCGGCGCAACGACGGTCGAGGCGGAGATTGTGGGGTTGCTGGAACCAGCCGACGATGCCAGCCGGCGCGCGCTCGATGGCTTGCTGATTGTCGATATTGCCACGGCGCAGGAGTGGATGGGAAGCGTCGGCAGATTGAGCAGCATCGACCTGATCATTCCCGATGGCGCCGAAGGGGAGGCGCTGGTGCAGCGCATCACCGCCGTGTTGCCGCCGGGTACGCGCATCGAGCGCCCTGAAGAGCGCAGCAACGCCGTGCAACAGATGACGGCGGCATTTGAACTCAACCTCTCAGCGCTCAGTCTGCTGGCGCTGGTCGTCGGCACGTTTCTGATCTACAACACCATGACCTTCTCGGTGGTGCAGCGACGCGGCATGATCGGAACGCTGCGCTGCATCGGCGTCTCGCAGCGGCAGATACTGGCGCTGACGCTGGGAGAGGCGCTGCTGATCGGGTTGATCGGCGCACTGGGGGGTCTGGCGCTGGGGGTGGCGCTGGGACGCGGGCTGGTCGGGTTGGTGACGCAGACGATCAACGACCTCTATTTTGCCGTCACAGTGCGCTCGGTTGATGTCGCGCCCGGTGTGCTTCTCAAAGGGTTCGCGCTTGGCGTTTTAGCGACGCTGGCGGCTGCGGCGGTTCCTGCTGCCGAGGCGACGCTGACGCCGCCACGCACTGTGCTGCGCCGCTCATCGTATGAGGATCGGGCGCGACGCGCGGTGCGGCTGGCGGCGCTGGCAGGTGTGGCGCTCCTGCTGACCGGGTTGGGGCTGCTCACCGTGCCGGGGCGCAGTCTGACGCTGAGTTTTGGCGGATTGCTGGCGTTGACCGTCGGCGCAGCGGCGCTGACGCCGCTGGTGACCCAGGGGCTTGCCGCAGCGATACGACCGGTCGCCGGACGAATCTTTGGTCTGCTAGGACGGATGGCAGCACGTGACATTGTGGCATCGCTCAGCCGCACCTCGGTTGCCGTCGCTGCGCTCATGATCGCCGTTTCCGTAACGATTGGCGTCGGTCTGATGGTGAGCAGTTTCCGCACCACGGTTGAACGCTGGCTGGAGAATACCATTCGCGCCGATATATTTGTGTCTGCGCCGAGTGCGCGTGGCAACCGCCTCGACTCGCCATTGCCGGAAGAGGCGATCCAGCCCATCCTCGAAGCGCCAGGCATCGAGCGGTACCGGCGCTACCGCAGCGCCACCATCGAGAGCAGCGTCGGACCGCTGTTGACGATTGCGCTGGATGTGACGCCGGCGGATCATCGGGTGTTCCAGTGGGTCGGCGCTGTCGATGAGTCTGCTGTCTGGCAGGCGTTCGCCGGGGGCGCGGCGCTGATCTCCGAGCCGCTGGCGTACCGCCATAACCTGCGTCCTGGTGACACACTCACGCTGCTGACCGACCGCGGTGAACGGCAGTTTCCGATTGCTGGCGTCTTCTACGATTATGGCAGCGATCAGGGTGTGGCGATGATCGACCTTGCCGTGTACCGCGAACTGTGGGACGACCGGCGACTCTCATCGCTCGGACTGTATGTTGCGCCGGGGGTGGATGTCGATGAACTGGTGCGCGATCTGCGCGCGCGAATGCCGCCCGGTCTTGCGGTCAATATCGTCTCGAACCGCGGGCTGCGCGAAACATCGATGGCCATTTTTGACCGCACATTTGCGATTACGACGGTGTTGCAACTGCTGGCGACGATTGTGGCATTCATCGGCATTCTTGCGGCGCTCATGGCGCTGCAACTCGAACGGGCGCGCGACATGGGAGTGCTGCGCGCCAACGGGCTGACGCCGCGCCAGTTGTGGGGGCTGGTCATCGGGCAAACCGGGCTTATGGGGTTGTTCGCGGGAGTGCTGGCAATTCCGGTGGGGGTAATGATGGCGGCAGTGCTGGTGTACGTCATCAACCGCCGCTCATTCGGATGGACGCTGCTCTTCGAGTTGAACGGCGCGCTGTTTGCGCAGGCAGTGGCAGTGGCGGTCGTTGCTGCGCTGCTGGCCGGGCTGTACCCGGCATGGCGCATGGGGCGAACATCGCCAGCGCTGGCGCTGCGGGAGGAGTGAGGAGTGAGAACCGAGAACCGAGAACCAAGAACCAAGAACTGAGAACTGAGCACCGGGAACTGAGAACTGAGCACCGGGAACTGAGCACCGGGAACTGAGAACTGAGCACCGGGAACCGGGATGCGCGTTGTGTGTCGCTATGTGTTACGCTGCGCCCGCTGTATTGCCGTAGCCGGTCCGATTGTGCGCGGTTGGGGAGTAGCGGATGGCGGAATAGAACACGGATCGGCACGGATACGACGGATCAGCACGGATGTTGATGAGTTTTGTCTGGAATAGTCTGGGTCTGCCGTGTCGCGCGAGGTGTCCGCTTCCGGCGACGTGTGCAGCCCCGTCCAACAAGCCTTATGAGCACTGCGCTCCCAATCTCCGCGCCTTCGCGCCTCCGCGTGAGCCGGTTCGATGCACGCGGCGACGCGGAGAGCGCAGCGTTGTTCATCGATCTTTCTCTGCGCGCTCTGCGGTGCATTTTTGCAGTGAAGTCGAGCATTAAGGGAAGAGCACGCGCCACTATCTGCCGTTTCGGATGGGTTTCAACGCCGCCTGCAATGTCGCCGCAGTGCGCAGCCCCGCCAGTGGCGCGCCAAGCCCGATGAGCGTCTGCGCAACTTCGGGGCGAATCCCGGCAAGAATGGTTTCGGCGCCCATCAGACGAGCCGCCTCCGCCACCTGCACCAGCGCAGCGGCAACGTGACTATCAATGACCACGACGCCGGTAATGTCAATGATCAGGGTGCGGGCACGGGTCTGTTCGATGGATTGGAGCGCTGAGTTGAGCAGGTGGTACACGCGGGTGCTGTCGATATTGCCGATCAGCGGGATAATAAGCGTGTCGTCGGTGACAGGAATGACCGGCACTGCAAGTTCTGCGATCATCTGGTTCAGGCGCTGCTGCGCTTTGAGACTCTCTTCCATCTGGACGACAGCCGCGTGCTGCTCATCAGCAAGGCGGCGCAACTCCGCCGTTCGTTCTTCGACCCGCGACTCCAGCGTTGCATTTGCGATCTCAAGTTGCCGGTTCGCCTCCTCAGCGCGCTGACGGGCGTCATCCGCCGCTGCCAGTGCCGCCGAAAGGCTCTGCGATCCGATGAACGAAATAAATGCGCTGACGATCAGCAGGACGCTCAGGTGTGCGGCTGCCAGATTGAGTTGGGTCGTGGCGCGGATCTCCGGAGGAACTGCTGTGACAACGCCTGCAAGTGCTGCCAGACAGACCCCAAGTACGATCCAGATCTGGCGCGGGGGGAGAAGAACACTGGCGAGCAACACGCTGACGATAAGGTAGAACGTATTGAACGGTGATGCAGGGTTGAGGACGACACCGCTGACTGCGCCGATCATGCTGACGACGATCAGCACATACGCTCCAGCGCCAACGAATCCCTTGCGTCCCAACACTCCCGCCGCAGTAAACACCAGCACGGCAAGCCCCAGATTGACAAACCGCCCGATAGATGGTTGCATCAGGGTCAATCCTGTGCCGACACTCAGCAAAAGCGCCACAACGCCAAAACAGATAGTGACCAGAATGCGTCCGCGCCGTTGTTTGTCAGGGGAGTATGCATTAACATAGGTGAGGGCGGCGATCAGGCGTCTCATAGCAACATCCTCCGGCGATAGCGTGACTGCGCTTCTTATTGTTGCATTCTATCACGCCACATCCGGTGTCGCTATGATGAAACCCATACGAAACCTGATCTATTCTATAATGGTATTGCACACATTGCTTCCTTTCGATAGCGAGCACAGGTATGAACAACAGCCGCGAACGCATCATTGAGCGCATCCGCGCCGGGTTGCGCGCCAACCGCCTGTTTCTGGAAACCGAGTCAGCGCGCGCGCCGCACACCCCGCCCCCCTTCGTCCATCCCGTCACCCACGATGACCTGGCGCAACAGTTCGCTGCCGAACTGACGAAACTCCAGGCATACCCGCATTTCTGCGCCGATGACGAAGCGGCGCTGGAGGTCATCGCCGATGTGCTGCAGCAGCATCAGGTGCGGGAAGCGATCACGTGGGATGTTGATCGCATCGCTCTGCCCGGTCTTGTTGATCTGTTGCGACAGCGCGGGGTAACCCGTCTCGACGGACAGGTTGCAGGTGCGCCGGAGCAGCGCACAGCGTTGTTACAGGCGCACGAGCGTGCGCCTGTATGTATCGCGGGAGTCGATGCAGCAATTGCCGAGAGCGCAACCCTGGTCATTCATAGCGGCGCCGGTCGACCGCGGATGGCATCGCTGCTCGCGCCGGTATTTATCGCTGTGGTGCGTCGGGAGCAGTTCGTGCGCGGGTTGGGTGAAGCGATTGAACGCATCAAACAGACGTATGGCGATGTATTCGCCGATGCCAGCGCTCTCACCCTGATCACTGGTCCGAGTCGCACTGCTGATATCGAACTGACCCTGACTCTCGGTGTGCATGGACCGCGCGAGGTGCACACAATAATTATTGAGTCTCCTGCGAAAAGGTCATTTCACCACAGTGGCGCAGAGTACGCAGCGAGCGATTGATGAAAAATGTTTCGTGCCTGGCGTCTCTGTGGTCTGTTTTTCTCGTAAAGGAGCATCGCACACGTTCCGCCAGCAACGGCGGGACAGGCGATGCTCAGGCTTCAACTTTCACGCCGCGCCAGAAGGCGATATACCCGGCAATCCGGCGTGCGCCTTCCTTCGGTTCCGGATAGTACCACGCAGCGTCGCGGTTCACCGCATCGTTGACCACCACATCGTAGTAACTCGCAACCCCTTTCCAGCTACATACCGTATGTGTGGCGCTCTCGCGCAGATATTCCTGTTTGACCGACTCCGGCGGAAAGTAGTGATTCCCTTCGACAACGATGGTCGCATCGCTTTCCGCGATGACGACGCCATTCCAGATTGCTCGAGCCATAGAGCGCAACTCCTGGTCAGGTTCTGCATCAATTTTGCGTGCTATAATTCAGTACGGATTGAAGCAAAGAAGAGATCTCATGTCCGGGAACGTCACACGATCCAGTCCGTTCGGTCTGGTGAGCGGCATTCCGCAGTCAGGGAGCGACCTGACGCTCATAGCCGCGCCGTCCAACCCCTTTGCCCCTGAAGCGCGCAAGGGGCGCCTGCATATCGTAGTCGAAGCCGACCAGGATGTGTCACGTGGGCGCGACGCCTGCCTGCTCGTCATGCGCACGATCCGCAGGGTGTTCTACGAGGACCCATCGTTCTCGGTAACGTCTTCGTTGCGCAAGGCGATCCTGGCTGCCAATCGCGTGCTGTACCAGCAGAACTTCAATGCGCCGCCGCAAAAACGCGCTGTCGTAGGTCTGACGTGTGCCGTCATCAAGGATCGTGACCTGTTTATTGCGCAGGTCGCGCCGGCGCAGGCGTATGTGATGGCGGAGGGACGGCTGCGCGCCCTGCCGATGAATGTCGCCTGGGGCGGAACGGCAACGCTGTTCCGCTCACGCGCGCTCGGTGCAAGCCTCACCGTCGAACCAGACCTGTACCGCGCTGTTTTGCGCCCCGGCGATGGCGTTATTATCTGCACCAGCAATCTGTCCGACCTTTTCTCGCGCGAAGAAGTCACTCGCCTGCTCCGGTCGCCCGAGCCGGACGATGCAGTTGCTGCGATCACGGCGTTGTGTCGCCATCACCAGGTTGCTGACGCGCATGGCATCGTTGCCATGACCTTTGCGCGCTTGAGTCCTGCCGCTCAGGCGTCGCCTTTCAGCGCAGCCGGCGTCAACGAGCGGACGAAACTGGCGCTCAGCGGGATAGCAGCCCGCCTTGCGCACGCCAGCGCCGATCTGGTCTGGCTGGTGCGCGGTCCGGCGGAGCGTGAAGCGCGCAAGCGACGCGAAGTTGCCCGCGCCCGCCTGGCAGAGGAAGAGGCGCGCCTGGAACGCCCTTATGAAGAACCGCCCTACTCGCCCGATCCGCCGCCGGTTCCGCGACCACTCAATCTGGACGAGCCGCTGCGCCCGGATACGAACCATCGCTCCGCCCCGGCAATCGGGCGCCCGTCCCCGCAAGCGCCAATGACCCCCAGTGCGTTGCTGGGAGAAGTGTCGTTTCGCGATGAGCCAGCGCCAGAACGGGTGCTCGATCTGGGCGATGCTCCGATAGAAATTACATTTGCGCAGCGACGACGGATGGGAAAAGCGACAGGACGACCGTCACCGTCTTCAGGTGCATTCGAGCGACTGGCAAACCCGTTCACGCGCATCAGCGATGCAATCGTCCGGCGTGTGCGCCCGCGCCCGTCGGCGCCGCCACGCGCGTTGCCGCGTCAGTACCGTCCAGCCGGTCTCAGTTACCGGCGGCAGAGTCCGCCTTTTCCCTGGGTGCTGTTGCTGCTGCTGGTCTCGCTCATCAGTCTGCTCATTCTGTACGGCATGACCCTGAGCCGCGAGAATGCGCTGCGTGAAGCGGATAATGCGCTGACCGAAGCCGAGCAGTCGGTCGCTGCGATTCGTGATGCGCCCGATGAAGCAACCGCGCAGGAACGCCTGATCGCAGCCGAAGAAGCGCTGGCTGCGCTGCGCACTTCAGAAGTGATCACCGCAACGACGGCAAATCGTCAACGCTACGACGAGTTGATGCGTGAGTATGTCAGGGCGCTGGCAGCTGTGCAAAAACAAACCTACTTCGAGGATTTGACCGAAGTCACGCGCCATCCGTTGCCGGGTGGGCTGTTCGATACGGTGGTTGTGCCGCCTCCGCCCCGCACTGTGACCGATACCGAATCGTTCGGCGCTATCTATCTGCTTGATGCAAATGCGGGCGTTCTGTACCGGGCGCCGCGCACCGGCGGCGTGGCGCGACCGTTCCTCCGCCCTGAAGATACGATTGGTCCGCTGAGCGTCGGGCGTGTGCGCGCCGCAGCCTGGCGCATCGATAATATTGTGGCGGTGGCGCAGAGTGGCGAGAGTGGTCCATTCACGTTCTATTTTCGCAGCGGCAATGAATGGCGATACAGCATTCTGGCGGGAAGCGAGGAATGGGGGCGCGTCGGTGCGCGTTTTCGCGCGGTCAACTATGAAGGGAACCTGTACGTCCTCGGCGCTTCGCGCAACAATGTCCTGCGCTACCTGAGCGGCGAGTATGGCGCCTTTCCTCTCCCCTGGATTCAGAATGACGGCGGACGCGAGGTGGAAAGCGCCATCGATCTGGCAGTCGATGGGAAAATCAACCTGCTGCTGCCCGACGGTCGCGTGTTGATCTTTGCCACCAATAGTGCCGGAGAGCGCGCATTTGAGCGGGAAATTCCTGCGCCTCAGATCCGCCCGCCACTGGTGACCGCGACCCGCTTTTTTGTCACCGGTCCGCCGGAGAGCGGCTCGATCTTTCTGGTCGATAGTTTCAACGGGCGTATCATTCAGATCGACAAGCAGACTGGCGAGTTCATTCAGCAGATCAGCGCTCCGCCTGATGGTCCGCTCGCGCTCGATCAGTTGCTCAGCATCTTTGTCGATGAGAGCGGCAGTCGACCGGTGATCTACATGGTCAATGGCGGTCAGATCCTGCGTGGATCGCTGCCTGATCGACCGCGCCCCTTCCGTGAGCCGGCAGCGCCAACGCCGACTATCGAGCCATAAATACATTACAGGAATGAGAGGATGAACATACCTGCACTCACCGTCAATCCGTTGCGTTCGGGCATACGGATGCAACGCACGCCGCCGCCATGCACGGTGGTCATCTTTGGCGCGACGGGCGATCTGACCCATCGGAAACTTATTCCGGCGCTGTATCAACTTCAGCGAGAACGGTTGCTGCCGCCAGGATTCAGCGTCGTAGGGTTTGCCCGGCGCGACTGGAGCGACGACTATTTTCGCGAGTCGCTGTTGCAGAGTGCGCGCCGGCATGCGCGCGCCGGCATCGACGATGCGTTGTGGCAGGGTTTTGCTGCCGGTTGTTTCTACATTCGTTCGGCATTCGATGACCCGCAGGGATACATGGCGCTTGCCGGTCGCCTCGATCAGATCGACGCTGCGCGGGGCACAGGCGGCAACCGCCTCTTCTACCTGGCGACGCCGCCTGAGTCGTATGCCGAAATCGTGCAGCGGTTGGGTGAAGCCGGTCTGAATCGCTCGCCGAACGGTGGATGGACGCGCATCATTATCGAGAAACCGTTTGGCTCAGACCTGGAGAGTGCAAAGGCGCTCGACCGCGTGGTGCATCAGGTGTTCGAGGAACGGCAGATTTATCGGATCGATCACTACCTGGGCAAGGAAACCGTTCAGAATATCCTGGTGTTTCGCTTTGCCAACGGTATTTTCGAGCCGCTCTGGAATCGCCGCTACGTCGATCATGTGCAAATCACCGTTGCTGAAAGCGTCGGCGTCGAAGGACGCGGCGGCTATTACGACCGTACCGGCGCCCTGCGCGATATGGTGCAGAACCATTTGTTGCAACTGCTCTCGTTGACGGCGATGGAGCCGCCGGTGGGGTACCGCGCCGATTCGGTGCGGGATGAGAAGGTCAAAGTGTTGCGCGCAGTTCGTCCGATGGAGCCGACGGAGGTCGAGCAGGCGACGGTGCGCGGGCAGTACGGCGCCGGAGCGGTTGGCGGCGTGCCTGTGCCGGGGTATCGTGAAGAGCCGGGAGTCGCTCCCGATTCGCATACCGAGACTTTTGTGGCGCTGCGGTTGTACATCGAGAGCTGGCGCTGGGCAGGGGTGCCGTTCTTTTTGCGCACCGGTAAACGGTTGCCCAAACGTGTCAGTGAGATTGCTATTCAATTCAAAATGGCGCCGCTCATGCTGTTCGAAAATGGTCCTCTCAGCGGCATCGAGCCGAATGTGCTGGCGATCAACATCCAGCCAGATGAAGGGATCTCGCTGCGGTTCGCGTCCAAAGTTCCCGGTCAGTCGAACATCATCCGTCCGGTCATGATGAACTTTCGCTATAACGCAGCATTCGGCGTCGAGTCTCCCGAAGCGTATGAACGATTGCTGCTGGATGCCCTGCTGGGCGACTCGACGCTGTTCATCCGGAGCGACGAGGTTGAAGCCATGTGGTCGTTGCTCGATCCAGTGCTCGAGGGGTGGGCGGCAGCGCCGCCGCCGACGTTCCCCAATTACAGCGCAGGGAGTTGGGGACCCGCGCGCGCCGATGATCTGATCGCGTCCGCCGGGGCGAAATGGAGGCGGTTGTGACCGATCTATTCACCACACCCTCGATGCGATTGACTCAGGTCGATGCTGGCGCCATCGAGCGCGAACTGGCGCGCCTCTGGAGTACAGCGACGGAGACCGAACAGGCGGGCGGCGTCGCGCTCATGCGTGCATGTGTCTTCAATCTGGTCGTTCTGACCGACGCTGCCCATGTTGCACCTGTCACCAATATCGTTGCCCGACTGACGGCGCTGCGACCCCATCGGGCTATCGTGGCGGCGCTTGACGGCGATGATGACGCGACTGCGCCACAACCGCGACTGGAAGCCTGGGTGCAGGCGCACTGTACGCTTGCGCCGCCAGATCGTCCACAGGTGTGCGGCGAGCAGATCACGATTATTGCGCCGCGCTCTGCCAGTCCATACATTCCGGGGATTGCGCTCTCACTGCTGGAACCGGATGTGCCAGTGATTGTGTGGTGGACACTCGACCGTCTTCCCGACCATACGCTGCTGGCGAATCTACAACCCGTCGCGGATCGTCTGATCCTGGACACAGCGCGGATGCCTGGAGGAGTGGACGCGCTGCACGCAGTGCGGGCGTTGATCGATGCAGGACTCGCTGTGGGTGACTTTGTGTGGGGGCGTCTGACGCCGTGGCGGGAACAGATTGCGCAACTGTTCGATGCGCCGCCTGCACTCCAGCGTCTGCGGTCGATTGAGCGGGTCACAATTTCGCACGTTCCGCATGGAGCGACTGCCGCGCTGTTGCTCGCCGGTTGGATTGCCGCGCGTCTCGACTGGCGCCCGTCCACCGTGCACCCTACTGGCGCTGTTCTGTCACGACCCGATGGCGGATCGGTGCTGATCGAGCGGGTGGAAGTTGCAACGGAAACCGCCGACGATCTGGTGTCGGCAGCATTGGAAGCAACTGATGCCCGGTTTACCGTCACCCGCAGCGTGACCGGGGATCACCTGGCAGCGTGCGCCATTATCGACGACCTGACGCCCATCGAGCGCGCTGTGCATCTTCCGGCGCTCGACGCAGCAATCCTGATCGCCGATGAACTGCGCCTGGCGCGTCACGACCCGATCTACGAGGCGGCGCTGCGACAGGCGCTCGACCTGGCGAAACAGCA
>Ga0209227_1002211_pt1 | contig 14161 bp, 14 predicted proteins | sample YNPBryantNP2012_FD_185815 | JGI IMG/M metagenome (GOLD analysis project Ga0209227, IMG submission 185815) | Anoxygenic and chlorotrophic microbial mat microbial communities from Yellowstone National Park, USA - YNP Bryant NP 2012 (SPAdes)... ...
TGGGGCGAGTCGCCGATTCGCCCGTACTCCCAGGCGATGTCCCAGCCCTGGCGGTCGAACATTTGCTGGATTTCAGCAGTCAGGCCGAGGGATTCGAGGGAGGGCTGAGGAATTTCGGTGGGGGTGGGAGTTTCGGTGGGGGTGGGAGAGGGGGTGGTCGGTTGTCCGCCGTCCACGGTCTGCGGCAGGCACGCGGCGAGAAGCAGGCTGAGGGTCAGGAGCAGGGTGAGGGTCAGAGAGAATCGACGCATCATAAACCTCCTGTAAACCAGTAAACAGAAATACACAGAGATAACCAGAGATAAACCAGATAAACATCCCCCTTCATCTCCGTTTATCTCCGGTCAAGAGATTGCTACCTTGCGCCCCTTCGGCAATTCACGCTGAATGCCAAACGCCAGTTCCAGCGCCTGGTAGAGCGAACGCGCCTCCACAATCTCGATTCCGCTCGGCCAGGGTTCGCCCCGGCGCAGGCGCTTGGGGACGATGGCTGTCTTGAAGCCCAGTTTGGCCGCCTCGCGCAGGCGGACGGGCATCTGCCCGGGCAGGCGCAGTTCCCCGGCCAGGCCGATCTCGCCGATGAGGACCGTATCGGCGCGGATGGGCAGGTCGCGCATCGAGGAGGCAATGGCGGCGGCAATCGCCAGGTCAGCGGCGGGTTCCTCGATTTTCAGCCCACCCACCACGTTGACGAAAATATCGGCCTCCGCCAGTTTCAGCCCCACGCGGCGCGTCAGCACGGCGGCGATCATCTGCAAGCGGTTGAAGTCCACGCCGTTGGGAGTGCGGCGGGCGTTGCCGAACTGCGCCGGGCTGGTCAGCCCCTGCACCTCCACCAGCAGCGGGCGCGTCCCCTCCATCGTCACGGCGATGGCCGAACCCGGCACATTGACCATGCGCTCGGCCAGGAACGCCTCCGACGGGTTGGTCACCTCCGTCAGCCCGTGCTCGGCCATTTCGAAGACGCCCACCTCGGCGGTCGCACCGAAGCGGTTTTTCACCGAACGCAGCAGACGGTAGGTCTGGAAGCGGTCGCCTTCGAGGTAGAGCACCGTGTCCACGATGTGTTCGAGGACGCGCGGCCCGGCAATCGTCCCCTCTTTGGTGACATGCCCGATGACGAACACCGCCGGACCCGACGACTTGGCCAGTTCGCGCAGGCGGTTGGCCGATTCGCGCACCTGCGAGACGGAACCGGCGGCAGAATCCATCTCCGGCAGGTAAACGGTTTGGATCGAGTCGACAATCAGCAGGTCTGGCTTGACCGTCCGGACATGCTCGAAGATGGCCTCCAGGTCGGTTTCGGTGACCAGGTAGAGGGTCTGGACGGCGGCATGGTTCGGGTCGAGGCGGGCGGCGCGCATCTTGACCTGCCGCTCCGATTCCTCCCCCGAGACGTACAGGACCTTGAACTGCCCCGCCATCGAAAGAGCCAGTTGCAGCATCAGCGTGGACTTGCCGATGCCGGGGTCGCCGCCGACCAGGACGATGGAGCCGGGGACGATTCCGCCGCCCAGGACGCGGGCAAATTCGCCAATCGGGACGGGAATCCGCTCTTCGGCGTCGCCGCTGATTTCCCCAATCCGGCGCGGGACAGAACGTCCGCCCAGGCCGCGTCCGGCCGGTTTGACCAGCGGCGCCTCAGAGACAACTTCTTCGACCATCGAGTTGAACGAACCGCACTGCGGGCATTTCCCCATATAAGCAGCCGAGATGCGCCCGCACTGCTGACAGACGTAACGGGTGTGGGACTTGGACATGTGCTTATTATACGCCAGGACAAGCCAGCCTTTTGTTATGATAAACTTGGCAGCAATGACCAGCCAAGCGTCACACGCCCAATAGGAAAGGAACAGATACAATGCTCCCAAAAATCGGTAAAGCGGCTCCAGATTTCACCCTGCCCTCCCACCTCGACCGTCCCGTGCGCTTGCGTGACCTGCGCGGCCGCAACGTCGTCCTGGCCTTCTTCCCCCTGGCCTGGACGCCGGTCTGAACAGCGCAAATTCCCTCCTACCAGGCCTTACTCGACCGGTTCGAGGGGATGCAGACCCAGGTTCTGGGTCTTTCTGTGGACAGTGTGCCCTCGCTCAAAGCCTGGGCAGAGAGTCTGGGGGGCATTCAATACCCGCTCCTGAGCGATTTCTACCCCCACGGCGCAGTGGCGAAGAAATATGGCGTTTTGCGCCCCGAGGGGCACAGCGAGCGTGCCCTCTTTGTGATCGACAAAGCCGGCGTCTTGCGCTGGGCCAAAGTTTACGATCTGGATGTCCAACCCGATAACGACGAACTGCTGCGCGTGCTGGCGGAGGTGGACCCCGAGGCGGGCGCCTGGGCCGCCGCGCATCCAGCCACCGGTGACGATACGCTCCCCGAGGCAGACGTGGTGATGTACTGCACGTCCTGGTGCCCGACCTGTCGGCGGGCGCGCGTCTACCTGGAAGCGCGCGGCATCCCCTACGTGGAAGTGGACATCGCCCGCGACCGGACTGCGGCTGCCCGCGTGCGCCAGTGGGCCAACGGAAACGAAACGACCCCCACCTTCCACATTCGCGGCCGGGTCATTGTCGGCTTCGACGAGCAAAAACTCGACGAAGCGCTTGGCCTGCGTCGCTAAGGCCCCTCCTCCTGAACAGCACCGTTTGCCCTGTTGCAAACGCCATCGCAGTCGGCCATTGCGACAGAGCCGTCAGCGTTTATTTTTTGGCAATTCGCTCTTTCGTGGAAAAAGCCTGTTCTTCGGAGAGAGGCGCAAGGCTCTCTGCCCCCCAAAATTCATCCAGCAGCGAAAGAAACTCCTGCGCACTGGCGGCCTGAATGAGGCGGATGCGCACCGGGCGCGGCGTTTGTTGAAATTTCAGGTATTGCATGGCGTGCTTGCGGAAGATGATCCACCCTTTCTCGGGTCCATAAAATTCCAGATTGCGCCGCAAGTGCTCATGCACCATCTGGCGAACCGACTCAAGGGGCACCTCGTGCGCCTCGAGGCCCGAAAAAATCCAGGGATTGCCCACCGCCGCCCGTCCAATCATCACTGCCGGACAGCCCGTGTAGGCCTTCATGCGCTGGATGTCGGCTGGAGTCTTTACGTCACCGTTGCCGATGACCGGAATGCGCACCAGGGCGCGGACCTCGGCAATGGCATCCCAGTCCGCCACGCCGCCATAGCCCTGTTCTTTTGTGCGGGCATGGAAGGCAATGGCTACCGCGCCGTTTTCCTCGAGGATACGGGCGATGAGACGGTAATTGCGGCAGTCTTCCCATCCCAGGCGAATTTTCGCCGTCACCGGCGCATCGAGGACGGCGCTCAACTTACGGAACAGGCGCGCCACCTTGAGCGGCGTGCGCATCATGCCCACTCCTGCTCCGGAGCGGGCCACCGAACGGGCCGGACAGCCCAGGTTGATGTCAATCAGGTCAGGGGCTTTCTGCTGCACCAGCAGCGCCGCCTGGACAATTTCCTCAGGGTCATCGCCATAAATTTGAATGGCTACCGGTCGTTCGGCTTCGTCAAAACGCATGCGCGGCTCCATGCGTTTGAAGGCATGTACCAGATATTCCGACTTGATGAACTCCGTGTAACTCACCGCCGAACCGAGACGGCGACATAATGAGCGGAATGGCCAGTCGGAATAGCCATCCATGGGAGCCAGGATGGCATCGCCATACACCGCAATACGCCCGATGAAAAAATTGGGAACTGGAGAACTGTCCATCATGCCTGGCGCATCCAGCGGCGCACTGCCTCATGCGGATGGCGGTGATTTTGCATCGCCTCCAGCAGGCTCACCGGATCCTCGGCACTCAAGAGGGCCTGCCTGTGTTCGGGAAAGAGAAATTTTTCTTCCACGGCGCGATCGAGCATCGCCAGCAACAGGTCGTAATAGCCGTTGACATTCAACAAACCGACTGGCTTGGCGTGTTCACCGATTTGTCCCCAGGTGAGGGTCTCAAAGAGTTCGTCGAGCGTGCCATAACCGCCCGGCAGGGCCAGATAGGCATCGGCCAGTTCATACATGCGTGCCTTACGCTGGTGAATGGTCGGGGTCACTTCCAGCCGCGTCAGGCCGGGGTGCGCCAGGGCGGGGGTATTCATGCTCTCGGTAATGACGCCAAGCACGCGCCCGCCTGCTTCCAGGGCCGCGTCGGCCACGGCTCCCATCAGCCCGGTGCGCCCTCCGCCGTAGATGATGGTCAGCCCGGCGCTGGCCAGGGTCGCGCCTGTCTGGCGCGCCGCAGCGAGAAAGTCCGCAGAGACGCCGTCAGCAGAGCCACAATACACACAAATCGAATTCATAACCGAGTCCTCCTGAAGCAGGACAAGTATACTGCACTCAGCAATGTTAGAGCTGAGTTAGACAGTGGTTTTGCCGCTTGACGACCTGACTGAATACATCTTAAAATTCTTTCGCAAGGAGGAGCCTATGAAGAAGCCATTGATTTTCACCACGATTCTGATATTTGCAGCATTGAGCCTGCTGGCCTGTCAATTCACAACCATTCCCCTGACACCAACGGCGCAAACCATTCCGACTGTTGCGACCGACCTGTCCTCTCTTCCACTGGAGTCGCAAGAAAGTTTACTGACAACCATCTACGAGCAAGCCAGCCGTGGAGTAGTGGCCATTCGCACCAGCACTGCGCAAGGCTCTGGTTGGGTCTATGACGCCGAAGGACACATCGTGACCAACAACCACGTCGTCGAAGGAGAAACGCGCGTCGAAGTCGATTTCCCCTCCGGCTACAAAACCTATGGAGACGTGATCGGTGTCGATTCCTACGCCGACCTGGCGGTGATTGAGGTGAAGGCGCCCGCTTCTGAACTATTCCCCCTGCCCTTGGGCGATTCTGATACGTTGCGAGTCGGTCAGTCGGTCATCGCTATCGGCAACCCCTTCGGGCTGAACAGCACCATGACCGTTGGCATCGTCTCAGCCCTGGGGCGATCGCTCCTCAGTGGAACGGCTGCGCCTGGCGGCGGCTATTTCTCCAACGGCGACGTCATCCAGACCGACGCAGCGCTCAACCCTGGCAATTCGGGCGGCCCCTTGCTGAACCTGAACGGGAAAGTCATCGGCGTCAACAGCGCCATCCGCACCACAGCCTACACCAACGTCGGTGAACCGGTCAATTCAGGCATCGGTTTTGCCATTTCGGTCAATACCGTCAAGCGCATTGTGCCGAGTCTCATTGAAAAAGGCTACTTTGACTATCCTTATCTCGGCCTGTCGGCAATTGACGACTTGCCGCTTGAACTGATTGAACTGCTTGGCCTGCAGAAGACGACCGGCGCCTACGTAACCAGCATTATCCCTGGCGGGCCTGCCGAAGAGGCCGGCCTGCGGGCAGGCAACCGTGTGCTCAACGCCCCCGGCTACGAAGGCCTGGCAGCAGGCGGGGACTTGATCATTGCCGCCGACGGTCAGGAGATCCGCCTCTTCGACGACCTGCTCCGTTACCTGCTCCTGCACAAAGCGCCCGGCGATACGATTGTCCTGACCGTTCTGCGAGACGGCGAAGAAATCGAAATTCCGGTGACTTTGGGCACCAGGCCGCGGTAGGAAAATTTGTTTGAGAAATAAAGGGAGAAGGAGAGAAGGAAAAGGGGAGAAGGAGAAAGGGAGAAGGAGAAAGGAAAAGGGGAGAAGGAGAAAGGGAGAAGGAGAAAGGGAGAAGGAGAAGGAGAAAGGGAAGAAACGGCCCGAAGGTCTTTTGAAGAGCCTGTGTGAGCCGATCCGACCTGAGGGACAATTTCAAGAAGTCCGATAAAAAAAACAGACAGGCAGAAAAGCCTGTCTGTTTCTCTTCACCACAAGGGGAGCGCCGACTCTCACGCGTAACGTTCTTCTTTCCAGACATCGGCGCTGTTACTGTAACCGGCCTGCTCCCAGAAGCCAAGCCGGTCGTGCGCCATGAACTCCAGCCCGCGCAACCATTTGGCCCCTTTCCAGAGATAGGGCGTCTTCAAGTCATCACGGCCGGGAATCGCTCCGACCACACCCCGCAGAGGATAGCCATGGTCAGGCGTCAGCGGCTCGCCGTTGAAATGCGTCGCCAGTAAGAAATTTTCCTGCAAGACCACCTCCAGCGGCAGATTGGCGGTGTAGCCGAATTCGGCGTGTTGCATCACATACGCCGCGGTTGGTTTCAAGCGAATCAGCCCCTGCTCGACCAGCACGCGCACCGACACGCCTTCCCAAACCGTATCGGCCTTGCTCCAGCGGGTCACACAGTGAATATCCATCTTCACCCGCGTCTGCGGCAGGCGGTTGAACTCCTCCCAGTTCCAGACCTTTTCTTCTTCCACCTCGCCCCAAATGCGAAAATCCCAGGTGGCCGGCTGGAAGGATGGCACCGGCCCATAATGCAAAACCGGGAATTTCACCGTCAGCGATTGTCCGGGTGGCAGGCGGCCCTCCCTGCGCAGGCGCTCTTCTTCTTTACGGCGGTCAGGACTTTCGAAATTAAACATATTGGACTTCTCCTATCCAAAATTATATCATGTCCGGCTGAAGTATAATCCCTGCCATGCGAAAATTGCTTCTCTCTCTCGCAGCCTTTGCTGCCCGTCTCTTCCCCACGTCCTGGAAACAGGCCATTTATCGCTGCAAGCCGCTGGCGCAGACAATCCGGCGCGTGTTGAACAAAGCTGCCCCCTCCGGTTTGACCGAGGTTCAGGTCGCCGCAGGCGGACTGGCAGGATTCACTCTCCTGCTCGATATGCAAACCGAGAAGGATTACTGGCTCGGCACTTACGAGCCAGACCTGCAGGCTGCGCTGCGCGAATTGATCGTTCCCGGCTGGGTGATCTACGACGTAGGCGCCAACATCGGGTACGTGTCCCTGCTGCTGGCCCAGGCCACCGGCGAGGGCGGACAGGTGTTCGCCTTCGAAGCCCTGCCCGCCAACGTCGAGCGGTTACGCCGCAACCTGGACCTGAACGGGATGACGCGGCGGGTGACGGTTGTCCACGCCGCGGTGACCCAGGCCTCCGGTCCGGTGCGCTTCCTGGTGCACGAATCGGGCGGGATGGGCAAAGCGGCAGGCTCCGCCGGCAGGGAGGATCGCTATCAGGACGAGATCGTCGTCCCTGGCCTTTCGCTGGACGAATTCGTCTTTGAGCAAGGCCATCCGGCGCCACAAGCCGTCAAGATGGACATTGAAGGCGGCGAAGTGCTGGCTCTGCCGGGAATGCGTCGGCTGCTGACCGAAGCACGCCCCCTGCTGTTGATGGAACTGCACGGTCCCGAATCGGCGCGCACCGCCTGGGATGTGCTCTCTGCAGCCGATTACCAGATTTGCTGGATGCAGCGCGGCTTCCCGCTCGTCCCCTCCCTGGAAGCGATGGGGTGGAAGGCTTATATCGTGGCCCGGCCACTGTAAAATTACACAAGGACAAAAACATGGACTTTGAGACATATCAAGCACAATCCCGTCGCACGGCAAAATATCCCGAAATCGGGCATGCAGTCATTTATCCCACCCTGGGGCTGACCAATGAGGCGGGCGAGGTCGCCGGCAAAGTCAAAAAGATTTTTCGCGACAAGGGCGGCGTGATTGGCGAGGCTGAGCGCGAGGCCCTGAAAAGCGAACTCGGCGATGTGCTGTGGTACCTGGCACAGGTTTGCACAGAACTGGGTCTCTCGCTCGACGAGGTCGCTCAGGCGAATCTCGAAAAACTCTTCTCCCGCCTGGAGCGCGGCAAAATTGGGGGGGAGGGGGATCAGAGGTAAGAGGAGAGAGTAGAGAAGAGAGAAGATCACCGGCCCAGGGCCGTTTCCTGTCGTGCCTTGCTGCCAGCAATTCAAATTCTAATCTTCCTCATACGCAATCCATTTTCCTTTTTGGTAAAATCGAAAGCAGATACTTAATGTCCGATTGGTAGGACAAAACCGACTCTTGTCCTACAGGAGAATTTTATGTCAAGCATGGAAAAATTTACCCAGCGTGCTCGCCGTGTGCTGGCTCTGGCACATCAGGCAGCCGAACGGTCCCGGCAAAGCCTGATCGGCACAGAGCATCTCCTGCTCGGTTTGCTGGAAGAGGAAGAAGGGATCGCAGGGCGCGTCTTACATGAACTCGGCCTTGATCTTCAACGTGTGCGCGAGATGATTCAACGCGTGAGCGGCGAAGAACGCTATCTTGGAACAAAAATCGAATTGGCCCCTGAAACCCAGCGGGCACTGGAAATTGCGCTGGAAGAAGCCGGCAAAATGGGGCATCACTACGTCGGCACTGAACACCTGCTGCTGAGTCTGCCCCAGGCGGGCGGCAACGGCGCAGAAGTCCTGCGCCGCTTGGGCATCACCGAAGAGCAGATCCGCCGCCAGGTGCGGCGCGTTCTGCAGGAGAACGTTTCTTCACAACCCTCTGCCGTCCCCGAAGCAGCGCGCCCAGGAGGCAAACCGGAACCCAAGACTCCGCTGGTAGACCAACTGGCCACTGATCTCACAAGTCTGGCCGAAGAAGGCAAATTAGACCCGGTGATTGGCCGTCAGACGGAAATCGAGCGCGTCATCCAAATCCTGGCACGCCGCACCAAGAACAACCCTGCTCTCATCGGCGAACCCGGTGTCGGCAAGACGGCCATCGTCGAAGGCCTGGCGCAGCGAATTGTGGAGGGCGATGTCCCGGCCCCCCTGCTGGGCAAACGCGTCCTGAAATTGGACGTCGGGTCGCTCATTGCCGGGACGATGTACCGTGGCCAGTTCGAAGAGCGGCTGAAGCGCGTCATTGACGAACTCAAGCAAACAAAAGCCATTCTCTTCATTGATGAGTTTCACATGCTGGTAGGGGCTGGGGCGGCTGGTTCTGCCGTGGACGCCGCCAACATCCTCAAGCCAGCCCTCTCGCGCGGCGAACTGCAATGCATCGGCGCGACCACGCTTGATGAATACCGCAAGCACATCGAATCCGATGCTGCCCTGGAGCGGCGCTTCCAGCCCATCGTGGTGGAGGAGCCAACAGTCGAGGAGACCATCGAAATTCTCAAGGGCATCCGCAGAATGTATGAGGAGCATCACCATCTCATCATTTCGGACGAGGCGCTTGAGGCCGCAGCCCGCCTTTCTGCCCGCTACGTTTCCGATCGTTTCCTGCCCGACAAAGCCATTGACCTGATTGACGAGGCCGCTTCACGCGTGCGCATGTACAAGTCGGGGGCAGCCACATCGGCCAAATACCTCTACCGGCAACTCAAAGAAGCACGCGCCAACCGCGTCCTGGCCCAGGAAGAAGGCAAGGCCGAAGATGTCCACCTGTGGCAATTGCGTGAACTGGAACTCAACGAAGAACTGGCTCGCCTGAAAAACGGCTGGGAACGCGCCAACAGCCCGGTCGTCAGTGTGAACGACATTGCCGAAGTCGTCTCAATGTGGACCGGCGTGCCGGTGATGCAAATGGCCGAGGAAGAAAGTCAGCGCCTGCTGCGCATGGAAGAGGAACTGCGCAAATCCATCGTCGGCCAGGAAGAAGCCATTCAATCCATCGCCAAAGCCGTACGGCGTGCCCGGGCCGGTCTCAAAGACCCGCGCCGGCCGATTGGTTCCTTCATGTTCCTCGGCCCGACCGGCGTCGGCAAGACCGAGTTGACCAAAGCCCTCGCCAAGTTCATGTTCGGCAGCGAGGATGCCCTGATCCAGTTAGACATGTCGGAATTCATGGAGCGCCACACCGCCAGCCGCCTGGTCGGGGCGCCGCCCGGCTATATCGGCTACGATGACGCCGGTCAACTGACCGAGGCCCTGCGCCGCCGTCCCTACTCCATCGTCGTCTTCGACGAGGTCGAAAAAGCGCATCCAGAAGTCCACAACATGCTCTTGCAAATCATGGAAGAAGGGCACCTGACCGACGCCAAAGGCCGCCAGGTGGACTTCCGCAATGCCATCATCGTCATGACCACCAACGTCGGGGCTGACGAAATCAAGAAACAAACTTCGCTGGGCTTCCCCATCAAGCGAGACGAGAAGACCGAAGAACACCTGTCTTATGAGGAAATGCGCAAGAAACTGACCGAATCGCTCAAGCGCATCTTCCGGCCAGAGTTCATCAACCGTCTCGACAGCGTCATCGTCTTCCGTTCGTTGAACAAAGACGACATCCGCCAAATCGTGACCCTGGAACTGAACAAGGTCACCGGCCGCCTGAGCGAGCACGAAATCACCCTCACCGCCACCGAGGCGGCGCTGGACCTGCTGGCTGCTGCGGGCTACGACCCCGAGATGGGTGCCCGGCCGTTACGGCGCGTCATCCAGCAAAAGGTCGAGGACCCGCTCTCCGATGCCCTCCTGGCAGGCGAATTCCACAGCAGCGATTCCATCCTGGTGGACGTCGCCCAGGACGAGATTGTGCTCCGACGGACACCGGAAGCCGAACCTTCTCCCGAACCCGTTTCATAAATTTCAGCCGGGGCGGATCGCAAACCCGCCCCGGTCCCATTTTTTGGAGAATTGTATGGCTCAATTACAGGTTGCCACTCTGGCTGGAGGCTGTTTCTGGTGCCTCGAGGCCGTTTTCGACGAATTACAGGGAGTAGTATCGGTCGAGTCCGGCTACTCCGGCGGACATGTGCCCCACCCCACCTATCAGCAAGTCTGCGAGGGAGATACCGGTCATGCCGAAGTGGTGCAAATCACCTTTGATCCAGAGATCATTTCCTACCGCGACCTGCTGCGGGTCTTTTTCACCATCCACGACCCGACCACGCTCAACCGGCAGGGCAATGACATCGGAACGCAATACCGGTCAGCCATTTTCTATCACGACGAAGAGCAAAAGAAAATCGCCGAAGAGGTCATTGCCGAACTCGAGGCCGCCCACGTTTGGGACGATCCCATTGTGACCGAGGTGACTCCTTTTGAGGCCTTCTACCGGGCTGAAGAGTATCACCAGGAGTATTTTGCTCGCAATCGTTTTCAGCCATATTGTCAGTTTGTGGTGGCCCCGAAAGTAGCCAAATTCCGTCAGAAGTTCACGGAAAAGTTGAAGCGGTAAAGCACACCAGGAAACTCTGCAAACGCCTTTTTTACCAACCAGGGCACAAGCACGAAGTTTTTTGAAACAATTGTGCACCGCAATTCAAGCATGTCAATTGAGCCTTTTAGAAATCCTTTGTGTACTTCGTGCCCTTTGTGGTGCAAGGGCGCTACGACCGCCAGAAGCCGCGCCGGATCGGGCGGACGTCCTCCGCTGTGATAAAGGCATCGGGGTCAATCTCGTTCACCAAAGCGCGGACTTGTTCTACATTCTTGCGCAGCACATCGCACTGCATCAAGGTTACCATACCGTCTTTGCCGCGCGCCGGGATTTCGGTCACGGCAAAGCCATTGGCTCGCAAGTGTTCGACAATCGCCGCCCCGCGCCGGGGACTGATGATGTTGATGTGGACATGTCCAATCGCCAGCCGCTCTTCAATAAACATGCCCACGACGTTGCCAGTGGCAAATCCGGCAGCGTAGCCGATGACATTTAGGGGATTATCGAGGTTTTGTAGAACCGAAGTAATCGCAATGACGAAAATGACCGACTGGCAGAAGCCGAGGATCCAGGCGATCCACTTCTTACCGCGGACGACGAACAGCAGCCGCAGGGTATCGAGTGTCATGTCGCCGATCCGCAGGGCAAAAATGCCCAGGGCAGCCAGCCAGGCAGCAGGGGAGAAAAAGATATCAGACATTTCGCCTCCAATCGCAAAAAAATGGGCGGCACACCGGCCGCCCACGAACAGATTATTCGTTTGCCGGTAAATAGAGTCTCTCTACGTACTCCTTGACCATGCGGCGGGTGCTGAACTGCGGTGTGATGGTGCGCAGGGATTCTTTGATGCGCGCCACCCAACCCACCGGCACATTCTCGCCGTTGCGGTTGTCGTAGTAGAGGGGGATAATCTCCTTTTCGAGCACTTCATACAGACTGGCAGCATCCATCTGATCCTGGATTTGGGTATCCAGGTCAGCGTCCTGCCCAATGGCCCAGCCGTTTTGGCCGTTATAGGCCTCGCGCCACCAGCCATCCAGCACTGAGAAGTTCAAGACACCGTTAACGGCGGCTTTCATGCCCGAGGTGCCAGAGGCTTCGTTCGGGCGGCGCGGGTTGTTCATCCACACGTCCACGCCCTGGACAAGGTAGCGCGCCAGGTTGATATCGTAGTCTTCCAGGAAGACCAGCCGACCGCCGTTCTCGGCGCGTTTGACGATGCGATAGACTTCCTGGATAAGCAGTTTGCCGGGTTCATCGGCAGGATGGGCCTTGCCAGCAAAAATAATTTGCACCGGATAGTTGGGCCGGTTGATAATGTTCAACAGGCGTTCCACATCGCTAAAAATCAGGTTAGCGCGCTTGTAAGTGGCAAAGCGGCGGGCAAAACCGATGGTCAATACATAGGGGTCAAGCATCACGCCCGAGGCAATCGCCTGCACCGGATGATAGCCGCCTTTCATCCAACGTTGACGGGCGCGCTCCAGAGCATAGAAAGCCAGTTTGCGCTTCAAATGGATACGGACAGCCCACAGTTCCTCATCCGGGATTTGCTCCACCTGTTTCCAAATCAGGGGATCGTCGAGGCGATCGAGCCAGTCAGGGCCGAGGTACTTGTCGAAGAGGACCCGCATCCGGCGTGCCAGCCAGGTGGAGGTGTGCACGCCGTTGGTGATGGAGGTGATGGGGACATCGTCTTCCTCCACTTCTGGCCACAGGAATTGCCACATGCGGCGGCTGACGCGTCCGTGCAGTTCCGAAACGGCATTGCGCCCCTCGGAGAGACGCAGGGCCAGGATGGGCATGCTGAAGGTCTCGCCCCAGGCCTGGCTGTGACGTGCCAGGTCCACGAACTGGTCGCGGCTGATGCCGAGTTGGCTCCAGAAGTTGGAGAGGTTCTTGTCAATCAGCCAGAGAGGAAATTCGTCATTGCCCGCCGGCACGGGGGTATGGGTAGTAAAGACGTTGTTGCCCTTGATTTTCTCGATGGCTTGCTCAAAGGGAAGGCCCTCTGCCACGAGTTCGCGCGCCCGTTCCAGGGTCAGGAAAGCGGCGTGGCCTTCGTTCATGTGCCAGACGGTGGGAGCATAGCCGAGTTTGCGCAGCGCACGCACGCCGCCCACGCCGAGCATGATTTCCTGGGCGATGCGCAAATCAATGTCGCTCCAGTAGAGGCGGGCAGTCAATTTGCGGTCGTTGGGCGCGTTTTCGTCCAGGTCGGTATCGAGCAGGTAGAGCGGGACGCGGCCGACGCGCAATTCCCAAATGCAGGCATTGACCGAACGATCCGGAAAGTTGACCGAGATTTTGAGCAGGTCGCCGTGTTCGTCTACCACCGGCAAGACAGGCAGGTCATCGAAATTGAGGGGTTGATTGATGGCTTCCTGCCAGCCGTCTTCCGAAATGCGCTGGGAGAAGTACCCCTCGGCATACATCAGTCCCAGGCCGACCAGCGGCAGGCCCAGGTCTGAGGCCTCTTTCAAATGGTCGCCGGCCAGCACGCCCAGGCCGCCGGAATAGATGGGCAGGGTTTCATGCAGGCCGAATTCCATGGAAAAGTAGGCAATGGTGCCATGGCAACGATTTTGATACATGTGCGTGCACCACGTCTCGCTGGCGTTCATGTACGCATCGAAGTCAGCGAAAACTTTGTCGTAGAGTTCGAGGTAGTAGGGATTTTGGGCAGCGGCGTTGATTTCAGCCCGGCCGACTTGTCGTAGAAAAACGAGGGGGTTGTGGTTCAATCTCTCCCACAGGGCGTTATCAATGCGGTTGAAGAGCCGTTGGGCGTAGGGATTCCAGGTCCACCACAGGTTGTAAGCAAGTTCTCCCAGCCGGCGGATGCGGCGCGGCAGGTCGAAATGGTTGGGAATTTTCGTCAGGAAGTTGGTCATCTTGAGTTCTCCAAAGGGGGAATGATACCAAAAAAAGCCGCAAATGGGGGAGCAATTTGAAACGCGGATTGCGCAGATTGTGGGAACGCAGATTACGCGAATTACGCAAATTGAACTGATTGACTGACAAAATTAACAAAAGAGAGGCTTGCCGACAAGCCCAAATGGTGGCAAAGTTAGGTTTCCATACCAAAACGAGCCAGGAGAAGAACAATGTCGGACAGCCTCACCCTTTATCGTACCATAGTTGGCATGATTTTGAACACTCGAGTCCATTTTCACGATATGCGTTG
>Ga0209227_1002212_pt1 | contig 14155 bp, 10 predicted proteins | sample YNPBryantNP2012_FD_185815 | JGI IMG/M metagenome (GOLD analysis project Ga0209227, IMG submission 185815) | Anoxygenic and chlorotrophic microbial mat microbial communities from Yellowstone National Park, USA - YNP Bryant NP 2012 (SPAdes)... ...
AGGCGGGAGCAGGCATGGACAGGGCCACGGATACGGGCCAGGAAGCGCCCGTGGTTGAGACGCCGTTCCGGCCCGGCACGCCGGCGCCGGCGCTGTTTGCCGCAGCCTGGGCGGTGTTTGTCAAGGATCTGCGGATCGAGCTGCGCACCCGCTACGCCCTCAACGCGATGGTGCTGTTCGCGGCCTGTACCGCCGTCGTGGTCAGCGTCGGCACCACCTTCATCGGGTTGCGCCGCACCGAAGAGGCGTTGCTTATTCAGTCCTCGCTGCTCTGGGTAGCCTTTCTCTTCGCCGCGATCACCGGACTGTCGCGCGGCTTTGTGCAGGAAGAAGAAGCGCGCACCATGGCCGCCCTGCGCCTGGCCGCCCCGCCGGTGGCCGTCTACCTGGGCAAGTTTCTGCTCAACCTGGCCTTGCTGGCGGTGCTGGGGGCCATCACCAGCCTGCTATTCATCGTGCTGGTGCGTGTGCAGGTGGGCAGCCCGCTGGCGTTCGTGGCCCTACTCGCCGCGGGCAGCCTCTGCCTGGCGGCCGCGACCACCATACTCGCCGCGATTATCGCCAGGGCGAGCTTCAAAAGCGCCCTCTTCGCCGTCCTGGCCTTTCCTTTGCTGGTGCCGCCGTTGATCATCGCCATTCAGGGCACCGCCCTGACGCTGCAACACGGCGGCCTCGGCTCCGCCCTCGGCGCCTTGCAGTTCCTTGTGGCCTACAGTGTGGCCACGTTTGTGGCGTCGTTGATGCTGTTCCGCTTTGTATGGGAAGCGTAAGGGCGGGACGAGCGGAATGCGAGGCAGGGGCAGCGCGGAAACCTGGTTGCCCCGCATCACGTCAGTAACAGAACTTACGCGGTGGAGGGGTGCGGGGAGGCGACGCCTCCCGGCATATCCCGTTTCCGCCCGCGGTGGCCAGACAGCCTGGCGAAACGCCCATGGCGCTCCCGCCGCGGGCGGGCAACAACCGGGTTTGTAGAGGGCCTACGGCCCTCCACCCCTCCCTACTGGAAAGCGACCGCCTAAGTCTTGTTAATAACCAGACGATCGCGAAGCATGTGATGAATCTTCCATCGGCCCGGAAGGCTTTGTGATACAATGAGCAGGCAATTATATAGCAATCTTGCGCGGGTGGTAAACCTTGTTGCCGCATCCGGGGGTGACGAAACATCTTGTTCGCACGAATACGTCCTGGGTCAAGCCGCGAGCGCGGGCAGCTTGCCCGCTCAGGACCCGGCGGGCGGGCCGCCCGCGCTCCCAGGGTAACCCAACAGTTATTCGCGCTAACAACACGTTGCGCGCTCCTCCACGCCCGGTGGCTCATGGTTTTCAAGAATGTATTTGGATAGACGCCCGTGCCGTCGGCATAAACGCCCCGGCTATGCGATGCGAAGGCCGCCTGCGCGGGCGAGAGCCATCTATGCGGCTGCGCCAGGGACTCCCGATGCTTACCATCCTCTCATTCTCTAAAAGCACATGCTGTAGTATGATACGCATATCACGGCGCGCCCCCCTGGGGGGCCTGGAAAGGTCATAGCGGTGGTGGAGCGGCTGGGCCAGATTGGCAAACTGCTGATCGGCGTCTGGATCGCCGGTATCGCCGTAGCGATGTTTCTGGTGATCCCGCAGTACGAGGGCCTCGGCAACGCCGGCCGGATCATCATTATGCACGTGCCCACGGCATGGGTGAGCGTGCTGGCCTTCGCGGTGTCGGCCCTGTTCAGCGGGTTGTACCTGTGGAAGCGCCGTCCCGAGCATGACCATTACGCCCTGGCGGCGGCGGAGAGCGGTTTTCTGTTCACGGCCCTCGCCACGGTCACGGGTATGATCTTCTCACAGGTGGTATGGGGGATCTATTGGAACTGGGACCCGCGGCAGACCTCGATCTTTGTGCTGCTGCTGATCTACGCCGCCCTCTTCGCCCTGCGCTCGGCGCTTGACGACCCGGCGCGCCGCCGCCAGCTCAGCGCCGTGTACTCGCTCTTTGCCTTCGTGACGGTGCCCTTTCTGGTCTTTGTGGCCCCCCGTATCGCCGATAGCACCCTGCACCCCAATTGCGCCTTCATCCAGGGCAGCACATGCGACGGGATCACCCTCGAGGTAGGCATGATCGGGTTGCTGGGTGATCGCAAGGTGCAACTGCTGGCCCTGGAGCGTCAGGGTGACGTGGTCACCGCCGAGGTGAAGGTGAGCGAACCCGGGCTGACCAGCGAGACGATCCTGCGCCCCAGCTACGATCTGGCCGCCGGCGAAATGGTCGCGCGCCCCGAGTTTCCCGGTCTCCGCTACCAGCTCGGCCTGGAGGCGGTCGATCTGCGGGCCAATACCGCGCTGTTGAACATCGAGGCGCCGGGCACCGGCCTGCTCGAGAACCGGCGGACGTTATTCACCTTCCTGGCGTCAATCGGCGGTTTTACAGCGTTGTTCTTCTGGCTGCTCACGCTGCGCGCGACACTGCTCGACGCGCAGTGGGCCCTGGCCCGGCGCGGAGGCTCTCAGATATGAATAGTGTGCTTGAAGCGGGCACGGCGATCTACGTGGCCATGGCCGTGGCCCTGTCGGTGTGGATCGGCATCTTCGTGTACCTCTGGCGCATCGACGCGCAGGCGCGCGCCCTGAAGCGCGAAGTGCAACGCGAGCGCGAGCAGCGGCCCTACGCTGAGGACGACGCGCCACGGGCCAGCGTCACCCGCGTTGGCCAGTCCGAAGGCGAGCCGGTCGAACAGTCGAGTCGAGGGTGACGCGAGGGCGCCTCGCGCTCCCCTGAGGTGAACATAACCCCCCACGGGAGGGTCTGGAAGGGCGTAGCCCTCCCAGGAACAACCTTCGCTAGAGCAGGGGTATGGGGAAACCCGGTTTCCCCACACCCCACCCGGTGGGAGGGTTTGCGAGGGCGTAGCCCTCCCAGGAACAACCTTCGCTGGAGCAAGGGGTGTGGGGAAACCGGGTTTCCCTACACCCCCACCCGGTGGGAGGGTCTGGAAGGGCATAGCCCTCCCAGGAACAACCTTCGCTGGAGCAAGGGGTGTGGGGAAACCGGGTTTCCCCACACCCCACCCGGTGGGAGGGTCTGGAAGGGCGCAGCCCTCCCAGGAACAACCTTCGTCGGGGCAGGGGTGTGGGGGAACCGGGTTTCCCCACACCCCACCCGGTGGGAGGGTCTGGAAGGGCGCGGCCCTCTCAACAACAACCTTCCCTAGAGCAGGGGGATGGGGAAACCTGGTTTCCCCGTCCTCCCACCCGGTGGGAGGGTCTGGAAGGGCGCGGCCCTCTCAACAACAACCTTCCCTAGAGCAGGGGGATGGGGAAACCTGGTTTCCCCATCCCCCCACCCGGTGGGAGGGTTCGGGAGGGCGTGGCCTTCCCGGAGACAATCTTTTTTGGTGGTATGCGGCGTAGCCGCATGGACAACTGGTGTAGAAAGTGCGCTTATGGCAACCGCAACTTCGGTCTCGCGGCGCGGCATGCCGATCAAGCCCCTGCACATCGTGGGCCTCGGCATTATCCTGATCGCCGTTGTGTACGGGATCTTCGGCTTCCAGAGCGGCTTCCGCTCCTACACGCAGAGTGTGGACGAGGCCATGGCCGCGACGCGCAGCGTGCAACTGGCCGGGTTCCTCGGCAGCACCGGCGAGTATGATGCGGCGGGCCGCTTTACGTTCATGCTCCAGGATGAGCGGGGCAAGCTGATCAAGGTTATCTCCGATGATCCGCGACCGGCGAACTTCGAACAGGCCATCAGCATCGTGGCCATTGGCCGCTATGATCCCGCCGAGCAGGCCTTTATGGCCGACGATCTGCTGGTCAAGTGCCCGTCGAAGTACCAGGAGCAGATAGGCCGTTAGAGCGGGCGCTCCCTTGCGTTGCCGTTGAGGGGTGTGGGGAAACCCGGTTTCCTCACCCGCTTGTCCATGGGTTTTGCATGTGACCCTGGCTAGTTCGAGGGGTGTGGGAAAGGTTCCCCACGCTCCTGCCCACGGCAGGGTCAGGCCCTCCTGAAGCCGTACTCGCACTAGAAAGCTCCCCATGTACCTCCTTGGCACGTTTCTGATCGTCACCGCGATTGCGATGGCTCTGCTGGCGGTTGGCAGTTACGCCGTGACGCCCCGGGGCAATCAGGCCGCTCTGCACTACGGGCGTTTTGGCGTGTATGCCACCCTCGGCGCCGTGCTGATGACCTGGACGCTGCTGATCAGCCTGTTCCTCGCCCGCCGCTTCGACATCGAGTATGTCAACAACTACAGTTCACGCGACCTCGACTTCTTCTTCAGCATCGCGGCGAGTTGGGCCGGGCAACCCGGCAGCTTCCTGATCTGGGTGCTGTGGGGCAGCATCGCGTCAACCCTGCTGGTGCGCCGCAGCCGGCACTTCGAGCCGTATGTGCTTGCCGTGGTGATGTTCGTGCAGGCGGTGCTGCTGGTCTTCGTCCTGGCGCTCAATCCGTTCAAACCGCTCCTCGACGCTTCCACCAATCTACCCCTGGCCCCCACCGACGGGCGCGGGCTAAACCCCCTGTTGCACAACTTCTGGATGATCATCCACCCGCCGGTGCTCTTCGTGGGGTATGCGCTGAGCGCCGTGCCCTTCGCCTTTGCCGTCGGCGGGCTGATCCGCCGCGACTACGACACCTGGGTGGTCCGCGCCCTGCCGTGGACGATCGCCGCCTGGGCCTTCCTGGGCCTGGCCCTGCTGCTTGGCGGCTACTGGGCCTACGAAACCCTCGGCTGGGGCGGCTACTGGGGCTGGGACCCGGTGGAGAATTCGTCGCTGGTGCCCTGGCTCATCCTGACGGCGCTGATGCACGGGATGGTGTTGCAGCGTTCCCAGGGCGCCCTGCGCAAAACCAACCTGCTGCTGGCCCTGGCGCTCTATCCGCTGGTCTTCTACGCTACTTTTCTGACCCGCAGCGGGGTCTATGCCAACTTCTCGGTGCACTCGTTCGTGGCCGAGGGGATCTTCGAGGGCCTGGTGGCCTTCCTGGCGCTGCTCACCCTCGGGGCGATCGGGGTCCTGGTCTGGCGCTGGCGCGACATTCCCGCGCGCCCGTTGAGCGACAGGTTCTTCTCGCGCGATAGCTTCTTCGTGCTGGCCATGCTGTCGCTGGCGGTGGTCGCGCTGGTGGTGGGCATCGGCACCTCGATGCCGGTGATCTCGGCCATTCCCGGCGTTGGCCACACCCTTCAGGGCTGGATGGGGTCGGTCTTTGAGCTTGACGACGGGACGCTGATGAACCCCCAGGCCCGGCCCTTCGAAGACGGGCGCTTCAGTCTGGCCCCCAGTTTCTATCAGCAAACCACGCCGCCCCTGGGGGTGGTGATTGTGGCGATGATGACGATCGGGCCGCTGCTGGGCTGGCGCGACACGAACATGCGCCATCTGCTGCGGGCACTGCGCTGGCCGGCCGTGGCGGCGGTGGCGGTCACCATCGCGGCCATGCTCATCAGTGTGCGCGAGCCGCTGGCGCTCTTCTATGTCGCCGGCGGCGTCTTCGCCGTGGGCACGAACCTGGTGATGATCGCCCGCACGCTCAAAGGGGGCTGGTTGCGCATCGGCGGCTATCTGGCCCATGTCGGCTTCGCGGTGATGCTCATCGGCGTTGTCGCCTCCAGCGCCTACGCCACCCCCGAGACGCGCCTGACCCTGGCCCCCGGCGAGAGCGCAAAACTCTTCGGCTATGAGTTCATCTTTAACGGCTATAAACTCGATGAACAGCAGCACGGCGTGCTCGACTTCACGGTGAGTGATGGCCGGACGTCCTTCAGCGCGCGGCCCTACCTCTACGAGAACCAGCGCATGGGCGCGACAATGACCACCCCGTCGATCCACAGCTTCTTCTGGCACGACCTCTACATCTCCCCCGCCGGCTACGACCCCGAGCGGGACGAGGCCCGCCCCGTTCTGAGCCAGAATGACTCGGCAACAATGGGGCCGTACACGCTGACCTTCCTCGGCTTCAATATTGATCGTGAGGCGATGATGTCGGGAAGCGGCGACCTGCGCGTGGGCGCGCGGGTCAAGGTGCTCTACGAGGGCCAGGAGCGCGAGGTCGAGCCCTATGTGCGGGTGGTGACCGACCCGAACACCGGCCAGCAACAGCTCGAGTACGTGCCGGTTGACCTGCCCGGCGGTGAAGGGCGGCAACTTGCGTTGGCGTCGCTCGATCCCAACACCCGGCGCGTGCTCTTGCAGGGCAGCGGCCCCGGCCTCGACGATCTGCCGGTTGTGCCGGCCAAAGGCGTGATCGCGGTGAGCGTCAAGCCGCTGGTGGTGCTGGTCTGGGTCGGGGTCAGCGTGGGCATTCTGGGTGGGCTGATCGCGCTGGTGCGCCGCTACCTGGAGGGCCAGGCCAGGCTGGCCGGTCTGCGCGCGCGCCTGCCGAAGGGTCTGCCGGCGCTGGGCCTGTGGGCAGGATCGCGGGGCGTGGGCCGTTAGATGGTGCTTGAGCTATGCAAGACCACTACGAGACCCTGCAGGTGCATCCCCGCGCCGATGAGGAGACGATCCAGGCGGCCTACGCGCGCCTGCGCGCGCGTTACGACCCGACCCGCCTCGAAGGCAGCGCCGAAGAATTGCAGGAACTGGCGCGCCGCCGCCGCGAGGAGATCGAGCGCGCCTATCTGGTCCTGAGCGACCCGGAGCGGCGACGGCGCTACGATGAGGAACTGGCCGCCCGCCAGGCGGCGCTGGCCGAGGAGCGCGCCGCGACGGGCGAGGAAGAACTCGACTATCGCCCCCTGCCCCCGGCCCGCGGGCAGGAGCGCCCGCCGGGCTTCAACGCCCAGCCGACGCGGCGGCCCGGCAGCGTCCCCCGTCGCAGCGGGCGCGCGACTCGGCGCGGCGCGCTGCCGCTCTGGCTCGCCCCGACGCTGATCGTCGCCGTTGCGGTCTTCGCCATCGTGCTGGTCACCCTGGTGACCACCGTCTACGGCCTGCCGCCGACCGCCGCCCCGCTCGGCGGGCCGCAGGCCGCGGGCGCGGGTGGGCCGGTGAACCCCGTCGCGCCCACACCCGACATGATGGCGATCATCAACCAGTTCGAAGGGCAGATCATCGCGGCGCGGCAGGTGGCCCGGCGGGCGCCGGAGAACCCGAATGCGTGGCTCGAACTGGGCAATGCCCTCTACGACAGCGTTGTGGTGGTGCGCGAGCGGCTGGCGAGCGGCGACCAGAATCTGCAAAACGTCTATATCGAACGGCTGCCGCGCTGGTTGGAGGCCGCCGACGCCTACCGCAAAGCGACCGAACTGGCGCCTGCCGACCCGGTGGCGCGGGCCGACCTGGCGGCAAGCCTGTGCTTCTACGGCAAGGACACCAACGACCAGAGCTACGTGCGTGAAGGGTTGGCAGAGGCCAAGCGCGCCCTGCGCGACGATCCCCAGGCCGGGCGCGCCCTGCTGAGCAAGGGCCTCTGCCTGGCCTTCAGCGATCCGCCGCAGGTCGCCCAGGCCCTGGAACAGTGGCAGCATCTCATCGTGTTGCCCGGCGCGGAACCGGGGCTGGTGCTGCAGGCGCGGCAACTGGTGGCGGAGTATTCGCGCTAGCCCTGTCCGGCAGGGGCATGGGGAAACCGGGTTTCCCCATGCCCCTGCCCGTAGGAGGGTGTGGGCGGGCGCAGCCCTCCCAGGAAGAACCCTGGAGACGCAACACGGGCGGGACGCCCTCGCTCCCACACCCCTCCTGAGGCAACAGAGGCGCTCGGGAGGGTGCTGGTTGCACCCGGACGGTCAGGCAGAAGTGCACGCGTCTTTAACTTTTAACCATTCTTAACCCAAAAAGTTAAAACCTGTGCTACAATACGAGCGATTGAGAGAGAGCAGCTATGTCTACCCTCTATGCGCTCCTGGGCGTTGAACCCGACGCGAGCCAGGAGGCCATTGAGTGCGCCTATGCCCGGCAGCGGGTGCGTTACGCCCCGGAACACGTGGCTGAACTCGACCCGGATCTGCAGCGGGTGGCAGCCGAACGCAACGCGGAGCTCGAGCGGGCCTATCGCATCCTGGGCGATCCGCAGCGGCGGCGCCAGTACGACAGCAGCCTGGGAGGCACCAGGGCGTCGGGCAAAGGGCCGCAGCGCGGGTTGACGCCGCGTGAACGCAGGTTTGCCATTGCCGGCGCGCTGCTTGCCGTGGGGCTGATCGCCCTGTTCTGGGTGCTAACCGGTCAAGATGACGCGCCCCGCGGCCAGGCCATGAGCGAGATGAACCGGCCTGCCCCGCTGTTTACGGCCCCCGCGCTCGACGGCGGGACGGTGCGCCTGGAAGACTATCGTGGCCAGGTGGTGTTGCTGAACTTCTGGGGCACCTGGTGCGAGCCGTGCAAACGCGAACTGCCTGCGCTGCAAGCCGCCCACGAGCAACTTGGCGGCGAAGGGTTGGCCGTCATCGGCGTCAATCTGACCGATGACGAGCAGTTGCAGGGCCGCAACACAGCCCAGATAGCGGCCTTTTTGAGCCAGTTCGGCGTGACCTACCCCATCGCGCTGGATCTGGAGGGTGCGATTACCAACGACTACCGGGTCTTTCCACTGCCGACCAGTTTCTTCATCGACCCGGAAGGCGCCATTCGCTACATGCACATCGGTGAGTTGACCCTTGCCGACGTGCAGGCTACATTTATCCGGATGCGCGGCGAAACGGCGGGGCGTTCGCCGACGTAAGTGTGAGGCGAACAGATGGATCAACGCACCATTCTGGTAGTTGATGATGATGACGGCCTTCGTGAGCTGATTCGCATTAATCTGGAGCATGAAGGGTACGCCGTCATTCAGGCAGCCAATGGCGTTGAGTGCGTGCAGGGGGTGCGAGAACACCGGCCCGATATGGTGATCCTCGACGTCATGATGCCCGAGATGGACGGGTTGGAAGCCTGCACGAAGGTGCGTGAGTTCTCACAGGTACCCATCCTCATGCTTACTGCCAAGACGCAGAGCGAAGATGTGATCACCGGGCTGGATCGGGGCGCCGATGATTACCTGGCCAAGCCCTTTAATATGGAAGAACTCTCGGCGCGCATCCGCGCCCTGTTGCGCCGTGTGCCGCCCGCCAACCGGCCCCTCATCGCTGGCGAGGGGCAGGTCAGTATCGATCAACAGAAACGCGAAGTGTGGGTGCGCGGCCAACTGGTGGATCTGACGCCGATTGAGTACAAGTTGTTGATTGTTCTCGCCGAGAAGGTGGGCGAGGTTGTCGGGCACGATGTGTTGTTGCGGGCAGTGTGGGGCCAGGAGTATACCAAGGATAACAACGATTACCTCAAGGTCTACATCTGGCACCTGCGGCGCAAGATCGAAGAGGATCCCCGCAACCCCAGGATCCTGACCACCGAGTGGGGCATCGGCTACCGGCTCATGCCGTAGTTGACAGTCATGCTGCTGCGTGCTATACTCATGGCCGCAGTGCGGGCGTAGCTCAGTTGGTAGAGCGCTACCCTCCCAAGGTTGAGGTCGCGAGTTCGAGTCTCGTCGCCCGCTCCAGTTCGAGTCGTATGCCTCAGGCAGACTTTCCCTAGCAGGTGCGGGGTGTGGAGGGCCAGGCCCTCCGCAATTCCTTTGTTCCACGCCCCCCTCCAACGGTAACATAGGCGTGAACCATGTCTTATATCAACTTCAGCCGCCCATGCGGCTGCGCCGCACCACGCCGCAATGAACATGAGTTTGTTCCTGGGAGGGCTGCGCCCTCCCACATCCTCCCGCGGGTGGGGGCATGGGGAAACCGGGTTTCCCCATGCCACTGCGGGGCAGGGGCGTGGGGAAACCCGGTTTCCCCACACCCCTCTTCGAGAGCCTATTTTCACGTTGGTTGAACAAAGTGCAGGCGAACCTTTGCCAGGTCCGATGGGGAGGCCATACACAGCAATCTACAATCCGAAATCTACAATCCAAAATGGTATTCGAGCCGTTGCGCCGCAGCCGTTGCAGCGCGACGGCTCTCTTGTTACCGGGCCATCGGGCAGCCGCAGGAACCGGGTTGCGCCATCCGCCTGTAACGGTGAGATGCCGGGGCGAAAGATGCTTCGCCGCGCCATCCAGGGGGCAAGCCAATGCAAACCAGGCATCGCGACGCGCAGGGCAAGCCGAAGTACACCAACCGCCTGATCAATGCCGCCAGTCCCTACCTCTGGCAGCACGCCCATAATCCAGTGGACTGGTACGAATGGGGCGAGGAGGCCCTCGAACGCGCCCGGCGCGAAGATAAGCCCATCCTGGTGAGTATCGGCTATGCCGCATGCCACTGGTGCCACGTCATGGCCGACGAGAGCTTCGATGACGAGGCCACTGCCGCGATCCAGAACGCGCTGTTCGTCAATATCAAGGTTGACCGCGAGGAGCGGCCCGATCTCGACAGCCTGTACATGGCCGCGGTCCAGGCGATGACCGGCCAGGGCGGCTGGCCGCTGAATGTCTTCTGCCTGCCGGATGGCACGCCCTTTTTCGGCGGCACCTACTTTCCACCCGACGCGAAGGCCGCCCGCTACCGCGCGTCCAGTTGGAAACAGGTGCTCGAGCGGGTGGCCGAGGTCTATCGCACCCGCCGCGACGAACTGGCGGCCTCGGGCACGGATCTGGTGAACCATATCAGGCACCTCGCCAGCGCTGGCGCCGCCGATGGCGCCACCCTGCCCGACGGCGACACGCTGCTGCACGGCGCCGTGGCCGCCCTCAGCCGGCAGTTTGACCCTCAGACGGGCGGGTTCGGCGGGGCGCCCAGGTTCCCCCAGGCGAACGTGCTCGAGGCCCTGCTGCGGGCCCACCGGCGCGGCGCGCCCGCGGCCCTGCCGATGCTCGAGTTGACGCTGCAGAAGATGGCCCGGGGCGGCATCTACGACCACCTCGGCGGCGGCTTCCACCGCTACAGCGTCGACGCCCGCTGGCTCGTGCCGCACTTCGAGAAGATGCTCTACGATAACGCCCTGCTCGCTCGCGTCTACCTGGAGGCCTTTCAGGTGACCGGGAGGCCCCTGTACCGCCAGATCGCCGTTGAAACCCTGGCGTACATGGTGCGCGATCTGCGCCATCCCGAAGGGGGCTTCTACAGCAGCGAGGACGCCGATAGCCTGCCCTATCCCGGCGCGCCGCATGCCGAGGAGGGCGCGTTTTATGTCTGGACGCCCGACGAGGTGCGCGAGCATCTGGGAGAAGATGCGGCGTTGTTCTGCCACCTGTACGACATCAGCCGCGCGGGGAACTTCGAGGGCCGCAACATTCTCAACCTGCCCCGCGAGCCAGGCGACGTGGCCCGGGTCACCGGGGCGCCCCTCGAGCGGCTGGAGCAGGTGGCGCGGGAGGGCCGGGAACGGCTCTTCGCCGCGCGCGCGCGCCGCCCACGCCCCTTCCGGGATGAAAAGATCATCACCAGTTGGAACGGCATGGCCCTGCGGGCCTTCGCCGAAGCCGCCTTCCCCCTGGGTTCCGACACGTATCTGGAGATCGCCCGGGCGTGCGCCGACTTCCTGCTGACGCGCCTGCGCCGCAGCGACGGGCGCCTGCTGCGCTCGTGGAAGGATGGCCGCGGCGGGCCGGCGGCCTTCCTGGAGGATTACGCGCTGCTGATTGACGGCCTGCTGGCCCTGCACGCCGCTGACGGCGACCCGCGCTGGCTCGCCGAGAGCTTCGCGCTCGCCGACGATATGGTCGCGCTATTCTGGGATGATGCCATTGCCGGCTTCTACGACACGGCGCGCGACCATGAGGCGCTGGTGGTGCGACCGCGAGACGTGGGCGACAATGCCACCCCCTCCGGCAACTCGGTGGCTGCCGAGGTGCTGCTGCGCCTGGCGGCTCTGCGGGGGCGCGATGACTACCGCCAGCGGGCCGAGACGCTGATCGCCGGGCAGGCGGGGATGCTGGCCCGCTTCCCCGCCGGTTTCGGGCGGATGCTCTGCGCCGCTGACCTGGCCACGGCGCCGGTCAGAGAAGTCGTGATTGCCGGTAGGCCCGAGGCCGAGGATACGCGGGCGCTGCTGGACGTGGCGCTGGGGGCATACCGCCCTCACATCGTGGTGGCGCGCATTTGCCCGGGCGACAGCGACGCCGCGGCCCTGACGCCGCTGCTGGCCGGGCGTGAGGCCATTGGCGGCATGGCCACCGCCTATGTCTGCGCCGGCTTCGTGTGCCAGCTTCCCGCGCAAATGCCGGCGGCGCTGGCGGAGCAGTTAGGCTGATCGCTGGCTATGCTGCGTGATGCCTCGTCCAATGCCACCTTAGCCGTTCACGCGGCTCCGCCGGACACGAACAGGAATGAAAAGACGTTGTTCCTGGGAGGGCCTCGCCCTCCCCAACCCTCCCGGTGGGGAGGGTTGGGGGAAACCAGGTTTCCCCGTGCCCCTGCTTTGAGGGCTACTCGCCCACACCCGCCCACGGGGTAAAGAAGGGGCAACCCGGTTGGCCCCTTCCCCCGGCGCGCGGGCTGCGCCCGCCCAACCCCGCCCGCGGGCAAGCAGCAGTCACAGGCCCGAGCGCGCGGCTCCGGCCCGCATCCGCGCGGGGGTTGCGCCCTCCCAAACCCTCCCAGTAGGGAGGGGAAGGAGAAACCGGGGTTCCCCTTCCCCCGGCGCGCGGGCTGCGCCCGCCCAACCTCGCCCGCGGGCAAGCAGTGGTCACAGGCCCGGGTGCGCGGGCCTCCGGCCACGCGTCGCCAGGATGCGGCCGATGGCAACCGGTTGGGCGTAGACGGCGGCAGGCCGATGCACTTCCTGCACATCAACCAGCTCTACAACCGCGCCTCGGGGGCCTCGCGCTACTTCATCGAGATCGGCGAGCGTCTGGCGCGCGAAGGGCACCGGGTAACCGTGCTCAGCACGGACGCGCTGGACCTGGAGCACTTCTGGGCCGCCGGGAAAGCCACGCTTGCCGAACGCGAAGCCGGGCATAACGGGGTGCGGGTGCTGCGCTTCCCGGTGCGGCGCCTGCCCGGGCCGCCGCTGGTCTACCCGGTGTTGCGCCGGCTGATGGTGGAGATCGGGCGGCTTGGCCGGACGACGGCGCCCCTGCTGCGGCGCATGGCCACGCTGACCCCCCGCCTGCCGGAGATGGAACGCTACCTGGCCAGCGCCCCTGAACTGGCCGACGTGGCCCTGGTGCACACCACCAACATCACCCTGGACTTCGCAATCGTGCCCGTGGCGCGCTGGGCACGGCAGCGTGGCATTCCCCACCTTTGCACGCCCTTCGTGCACCTTGGCGAGCCAGACAACCAGCAGATCGTGCGCTACTACAGCATGCCTCACCAGATGGCGCTGCTGCGCGCGAGCGATGGCGTGGCAACCATGACCGACCTGGAGCGCGACTTCCTGGTGCGGCGAGGCGTCGCAGCGGAGCGGGTGCGCGTGGTTGGGGCGGGAGTCGATCCGGCGGAGGTGGCCGGCGGCGATGGTGCGCGGTTCCGGGCGGCCCACGCGATCAGGGGGCCAATGGTGCTGAGCCTGGGCGCGGCAGCCTTCGACAAGGGCACACTGCACGTGCTGGAGGCACTGCGGCGGTTGTGGGCCGCCGGGCAGGACGTCACCTGGGTGCAGTGCGGCCCGCTCTTGAGCCACTTCGAGGAGCACTACCGCCGCCTGCCCGCCGAGGAGCGCGCCCACACGCGCGTGCTGGGGTACGTGAGTGACGCGGTGCGGCGCGACGCCCTGGCCGCCGCCGATGTGTACGCGCAACCCTCGCGCACCGACAGCTTCGGGATCGCCTATCTGGAAGCCTGGTGCTACCAGGCGCCGGTCATCGGCGCGCGCGCGGGCGGCGTACCCGCGGTCATTGACGACGGCGTCAATGGACTGCTGGTGCCTTTTGGCGACGTCGCCGCCCTTGCCGACGCCATCGTATACCTGATCCGCGACCGCGACGCGGCGCGGGCCCTGGGCGCCGCGGGCCGCGCCAAGGTGCTGCGCATGTACACCTGGGACGCCGCCTACGCCCGCGCGCGCGGGTTCTACTTCGATCTCGTGGGTCAGCGTTTGCGCAATGCATGACGCTTCCCTCACTTGAAGCAACGCCTTTTTCAGAGCCTGTTCATCAGCGCGGGCTACAGTTGGTTACGCAAAGGGGGACGATCTGTGGCAGTGAGCACCGCGTCGGGGCCGGCACGCAATGACATTGCACCACACATCCCAGCATCCCCCTTGCCGTGTGCCGGAGGTGAGCGCTGCCACAGATCCCATGCACACCCTGA
>Ga0209227_1002214_pt1 | contig 14151 bp, 10 predicted proteins | sample YNPBryantNP2012_FD_185815 | JGI IMG/M metagenome (GOLD analysis project Ga0209227, IMG submission 185815) | Anoxygenic and chlorotrophic microbial mat microbial communities from Yellowstone National Park, USA - YNP Bryant NP 2012 (SPAdes)... ...
GAGCCGGAGAGGGCAAGGGCATAGACAACGCTATTTGCATCTGGATCCCATGAGGTGGCACTCCCTGATGTTGTATCAAGCGCTGCTATGTTGTTTCTTGCCTGTCCTCCTATGTTGGTGAAGTCTCCACCCGCATAAAGAGTGGAGCCTGAGAGGGCAAGGGCACGGACAGTGCTATTTGCATTTGGATCCCATGATGTGGCACTCCCCGTTGTCGTATCCAGGGCCGCTATGTTGTTTCTTGCCTGTCCTCCTATGCTTGTGAACCCTCCACCCGCATAAAGAGTGGAGCCTGAGAGGGCAAGGGCCCAGACACCGCCATTTGCATTTGGATCCCATGAGGTGGCACTCCCTGATGTTGTATCCAGGGCCGCTATGTTGTTTCTTGCCTGTCCTCCTATGCTTGTGAACCCTCCACCCGCATAAAGAGTGGAGCCGGAGAGGGCAAGGACATAGACATAGCCATTCGCGTTAGGATTGAAAGATGGATCAACTGTTCCATCAGAGAGGATATGGGCGATTCTGTTTCTTTGGATCCCTCCGACTTCCGTGAAATCTCCACCGATGTACCAACCTCCTGAGCCATCGGGTATAGCGGCGTACACAGTTCCTTCAACTCTTGGGTAGGAAGAGACGGGTTCTCCCGTTGAGGTGCTTACCGGGACCCCCCTTCCCGTGTTTGGACCTACATAGGTGAAACTTCCTCCTATGTAGGTGACAGTGGGAGTCGGAAGGATCGCATAAACAGTCCCATCTGTGACCCAAGCAGAAAGATCTGGGGTTTGAGGTGGCGCAGCGGATGCGGTTTGCCTGGTCAACATGATCGGGATGAAGGATAAGAGAAGAGAAAAGATCATCATAAGCACGAGACCTTTTCTGATTCTTGCGGATCTCTCAAGCCCCTTCATGACATCCCCCTCCTTCGAGATCAAGCAGATGTTCCTCACGTGAACCCGATACCCTTCTCTTCGCCGATATCTTACCACAACCAACCGCGGTGCTCCACCTTTACATCTCCCTGTCAGTTTGCATCTTTTTTCTCTGATCGTCTCAGAGTACTGCCCGTTGAGGACTTTTTCGCCCGATCCCGGCATGCTTCTACCCCTACATGCATGTTCATGCCGGTGGATTAGCGGGTCAAGCACGGCTTCAACCGGGCGCATGTCTCTGTCCGTGGATGCGGGCAAGCATCTTGGTGAACAGGGCCTCGGGCACCGCCACCTCCGCCAGCCAGAAAATGCTGCGCCGTGCATGCGAGACCGCCTTGGCCCCGATCCTTGCCGGCTTGAGCCAGATGCCCCTGAAGCGACCAGGCCGAGGCCTCCCTCGGCAAGGCGGAGCGCCGCAAGAAGTCGGCCAGGTTGTAGGCCAGGACAAACAGGGCCAGCCTCACCTGGTTGGAGGCGAAGCGGCAGCAGGAGAGGCGGGTCCAGGACAGGGCGTTCTTTCCCTCCTTGATGGACCTTTCGCATCTGCCCCGCTGGCCTTAGAAGCGCAAGGCGTTCTTGGCCTCCTTGCTCAAGTTGGTGACGATGAAGCCTGCCCGGGGCAAGAGCTCTCCCCGGTGCCGCTTGGCCTCGGCCACCACCCTTCTGGACTTGCCCCAGGTGCCGGCCCGGTAGAGGAATTCATGGCAGAAGACCTGGGGCCCCGCGGGAGGCCTTCCCACCGGGCGGGTCAGGAGGTGATCGATATGGTCATACAGCCTGCTATTGGACTTGATTCTGATGGCGTAGAGGATGCCTTCTGCTTCCAGGTACTCGTAGATGTCCGGTGAGGCGAAAGCGGCATCTCCCCGGAAGTAGAGTTTCCCGCCCGAGTCCTTGTATCTTTTCACTATCGGTTCCAGCAAGTCCCGCCAGCCGTCGGCGGAGCGGGCGTTTCCCGGGCGCAAGGTTGTTCCTTTGCGATTACCATTCTGGTTGAAGACGAAGGGGGGATGATGGCGGACGGAAGGCCCACGCCCTTCTAGATCAGGTTGGGAAGAAACACTGTCCTGGCGCGGCATTATGCATTACAAGCAAGTAATCCTTCAGGATCCATGTTAATCATCCGGGTTCAAGGAAATGCCTTCCGCAGGCCCCTTGGCGTTGTTTTCCCTTGCATATAGAAACAGCGGAGCCCGGTTCTCCGGGCCCCCCGCATCCTTATTCCGCAGGTTTGATAGTAAGGCGAAAATTATGCCCTGTCCCCGTGCCTATTCCTCGATGAGGTGCTTGGCGATCTGCCCGCTGGGGTCCTTCTTGAAGGAGCGCACGAACTTAACGAACTTGGGTGTCTTGTAGTAGGGCAGCTTCTCCTCACAGAACTCCAGCACCTGCTCCTCGGTCAGCTGGGAGCCGGGCTTTAGCTTGATGTAGGCCTGCACCTCTTCCCCCAGGTACTTGTTGGGAACGCCCACCACCGCCGCCTCGGAGATAAGGGGATGGCTGACCAACACCTCCTCGATCTCGCGCGGGTAGATGTTAAAGCCGCCCCGGATGATGAGGTCCTTCTTGCGCCCGACTATGTAGAGGTAGCCGTCCTCGTCCAGGTAGCCCATGTCTCCGGTGTAGAGCCAGCCGTCCCTGAGCACCTGGGCGGTCTCTTCCGGCTTATCGTAATAGCCCTTCATGATGTTGGGGCCGCGCAGGACCACCTCGCCCACCTCGCCGCTCTCCAGCTCCCGGCCCTCCTCGCTGAGTATCCTCACCTCCATGCCGGACAGGAGCTTCCCCACCGATCCCGGCTTGAAGACCCCGTCCACCGGCTGCAGCGACACCGCCGGGCCCGCCTCGCTGAGGCCGTAGCCCTCGATGATGTGGAATCCAAGCTCGTTGTTCCAACGCTCGATGATCTCCTTGTTCAGGGGGGCGCCTCCGCATATCCACAGCCGCACCGAGGAGAGGTCGTATTGGTAGATGAGGGGGTGGTTGATGATGTAGACATACATGGTGGGTACTCCGCAGAAGACGGTGACCTTCTCCTGCTGGATGGCTTTGAGCACCTCCCCGGGGATGAAGGATTCCTGCAGGACCAGGCGGCTCCCTGCGAAAAGGGAGGCGTTCATGGCCACCGTCTGGCCATAGGCGGCGAAGAAGGGCAGCACCCCCATGCACACGTCCTCTGGACCGATGCCTGCGGCCTTCACTACCATCTCGATGTTGGAGCGGAGGTTGCCGTGGGTGAGCATGCAACCCCTGACCACCTTGGCGCCGGTGGGAGCATAGAGGAACACGGCAACGTCCTCGGCATCACGTTCCACCATGCTGAAGTCGCCGGAGGCCTCCTCTACCAGCTTCTGGTAGTTGATGACGTCCTCCAGCTCGGGGCAGTCGCTGACGATGATGCGGGCCAGCTGGGCGCAGGAGGAAGCCCGCAGCTGCTTGACCACGTCGTCGAACTCAAAGTTGGTGATGAGGGTATCGGTGGCGCAGTCGCAGACGATCTTCTCCACCTCCTCCGCCAGGCACATGTAGCAGAGGGGAACCACTGTGCCGCCTAAAGAGAGCACCGCATAGTAGGAGACGACGAACTCGGGCACATTGCGCATGAGCAGTGCCACCCTGCTCCCCTCACCCAGGCCCAGGCCGACCAGGGCGCTGGCCAGTTGCTTGACCCTCTTGATCAGATCCCCGTAGGTGATGGTCTCATGCCCGAAGACGAGGGCGGGGGCGGTGGGGTTGCTCTGGGCGGTGTTCTCCAAGATATGGGCCAGGTTCATGTCACATCTCCCCTGTCTTTTCCTCTTCCCCGTTCTGGTCTCCCTTTCCGTCCGCGGTCTTCATTATATTATCTTTTCCCAGCTGATGACGCGCAAGTCAGCGAGAGAGGCAGCGGGGATCCGCTCCGCTCGCCTTTTCCGCCCCGCGTCCGATGATTACTGCGACTTTCCCCGCTGCCGTCCAGCCAGCTCTTCCTCAAGAGGCAGCTATGGAGCTCGAGGGGCAGCGGCTCATGCACAGCTTGCAGCGTATGCACTTATCAGCGTCGATGCTGTGCGGCTGCTTCTTCTCCCCGCTGATGGCCTCCACCGGGCAGACCTTGACACAGGCGCCGCAACCGGTGCAGGTCTCGGGATCGATGGACAGGGTTATGAGGGCCGGACAGACACCGGCGGTGCACCGGTGGTTGAGGATGTGGTCCTCGTATTCGTTGCGGAAATACCTCAAGGTGGTCAGCACCGGGTTGGGCGCGGTCCCTCCCAAGGCGCACAGGCTGGCCGCCTTGATGTCGGTGGCCAGCACCTGCAAGCGCTCGATGTCCTCCGGCTCACCCTTGCCTTCGCAGATGCGGGTTAGGATCTCCAGCATGCGCTTGGTCCCGATGCGGCAGGGCACGCATTTGCCGCAGCTCTCCTCCTGGGTGAAGGAGAGGAAGTATCGGGCCAGGTCCACCATGCAGGTGGAGTCGTCGGCCACGATCATCCCGCCCGAACCCATGATGGCCCCGGTGGCGGTGATGGCCTCGTAATCCACCGGCGTATCCAGCAGCTCCGCGGGCAGGCACCCCCCGGAGGGCCCACCCATCTGCACCGCCTTGAACCGCTTGCCCTCCCGCACCCCGCCTCCCACGTCGAAGATGACCTGGCGCAGGGTGTAGCCCATGGGCACCTCAGCCAGCCCGCTCCGCCTGACCTTGCCGGCCAGGCAGAACACCTTGGTGCCCTTGCTCTTCTCCGTGCCCAGCTTGGCGTACTCCTCCCCCCCATGCTCGATGATCCAGGGGATGGCCGCCAGCGTCTCCACATTGTTGATGTTGGTCGGCTTCCCCCACAGGCCCTGGTTTGCGGGGAAGGGCGGGCGGGGGCGGGGCATGCCCCGCTTGCCCTCGATGGAGGCGATGAGGGCGGTTTCCTCACCGCAGACGAAGGCCCCGGCCCCTTTTTTGATGGTTATGTCGAAGTCCCAGTCGGTGCCGAATATCCCCCGGCCCAGGAAGCCGCGCTCCCGGCAGGCGGCGATGGCGATGTCCAGGCGTTTGAGGGCCAGAGGGTATTCGGCGCGGCAGTATATGTAGCCCTGCCGGGCGCCGATGGCATATCCGGCGATGATCATCCCCTCGATGACCGCGTGGGGGTCTCCCTCCAGGACGCTGCGGTCCATGAAGGCGCCAGGGTCGCCCTCGTCCGCGTTGCATATGAGATACTTGACGTCGCCCGCCGCGCGGCGGGCGAAACCCCACTTGGTGCCGGTGGGGAAGCCCGCACCTCCGCGTCCGCGGATGCCCGACTTGCCCACCTCCTCGATGACTTCCTCGGGGGACATGGTGGTGAGCGCCTTGCGCGCCGCCTCGTACCCCCCCTGCTCGATGTACTCCTCGATGCTCTCCGGGTTGAGCAGGCCGCAGTGGCGCAGCACGATGCGGTGCTGGTTGGCCAGGAAGTCGCCCTCCCCGCAGGCGGCGTCGTCGCTCTTGCGCACCACCCAATCCTCGATGACGGCCCCCTTGCCCACGTGCTCCTCCAGCAGCCGGGACACCTTTTTGGCGTCCAGGTCGCCGTAGGTCACCGAGCAGCCGGTCTGGCGGTCGATGACCTCGACGATGGGCTCCCGGTAGCAGAACCCCATGCACCCGGCGATGTCCAGGTCCACGTCATAGGAGCCCGCCCCGGCCTCCAGGGCCTCCTTCACCGCCGCCGCTCCCGCCGCGATGCCGCAGGTGCCGTAGCCCAGCACCAGCTTGTACCTGGCTTCCTTGACGCCGCTCTTACTCATCCTCGGCCTCCGCTCCCTTCTCCTGCTCCCCGTAGTAACCCTTGAGTATCTTGCGGATGGAGGTGGGCTTGAGCTTGCCGTAGGTGTCCTCTCCCACGATCATGATGGGAGAGAGCGAACAGGCCCCCACGCACATCACCGACTCCAGGGTGAACTTGCCATCGGGGGTGGTCTGCCCCTCCTTGATGCCCAGCTGGTTGCAGACCTCCTCGGTGATGAGGGGAGCGCCGGCCACGTGGCAGGCGGTTCCGTGGCACACCTTGATGAGGTACTCGCCTATGGGCTGCAGGCGGAACTGGGTATAGAAGGTGGCCACCCCGTAGAGCTGGCTGAGCTGGTAGCCGGCCCGGCGGGCCATCTCCCGCATGATGCGCTCGTCCAGGTACCCGTAGGCCTCCTGGGCGTCCTGCAGCATGGGTATGACCGCCCCGCGCTCGCCCCGGTACCTATTAAGGATCTCCTCCAGGGGAGCCAGATCGTCCACAGGGGCGAAACGCTGCCTGCACGCGCACTCCTCTGCCATGTCGCTCCTCCCTGCTCTTCCAAGGACCTCTCCGCCCGGCTACAGCTGCAGGTAAGCGTCGCAGTAGAGGGTCTCCTCGGTGAGCACCCGCACCGTCTTGATGACCTGCTGCGCCAGAGGATCGCTCTCGTCCACGCTCTCCCCGTTGACCACCTTCTCGATGATGGCGTATTCCTCGTTGCGGTTGGCCACCCCCATGAGCTTATCGTCGTTGGGGTCGACGATGGCGGCGGTGAGCCCCTTGGCCATGAGCACCCCCAGCAGGGTGCGGTTGATTATCTCCGCCACCTCCTTGTCGGTCACCCCGTTGGACACGTTGGACAGTCCCACCACCGAACCCGGCGGCTCGGGGAACTCGGCGTTCAGGCCCTGCAGCATGTCCATGGTGTCGATGAGCGCGTGCACCTGGTCCTGGGCCACGGAGATGGGCAGGACGATGGGGTCGATGAGGCACTTGGACAGGGGTATCTCGTATTCCTGGGCCGCGGTGACCAGGTTGTAGGCCACCTCCAGGCGCTCGTTGGCGTCGCGGGGCACGTTGCCCTCGGCGTTGAGGGTGAGCAGTACCACCCAGGCGTCGTACTGCTTGGCCAGGGGCATGAGCGCCTCGATGCGCTCGGGCATGGAGTTGATGGAGTTGATCATCACCTCGCCCTTCACCGTCTCCAACCCGGCCTTCATGGCCTCGATGTTCATGGTGTCCAGGGCCAGCGGCAGGTCGGTCACCTCTTGCACCGCCTCCACCACGAAACGCATCTTCTCCGGGCCCTCCTTGGTGGCCGGTCCCAGGTTGATGTCCAGCCAGTTGGCCCCTCCCTCCGCCTGCAGCAGGGCCATCTCCTGGATGGGTTTCTTGTCGCGCTCCTTGATGGCGTTGCCGATGACCTTCATCATCACGTTGACCTTCTCGCCGATGATGATCATTCCTTCCTCCTTTTTCCTTGCGGCCTTGACCGGCCTGACTTACCGTCCTGCTCCTTCCTCGGCCCGGTAGGAGCTCCGCACCAGGGGGGCGGAGAAGACCCGGGGTATACCCGATTCCTCCGCCTCCGCCTTGAGTTCATCGAACTCCTCCGGGCGGTAAAACTTCCGCACCTCCAGGCATCCGGCGCGGGGACGCAGGTACTGCCCGAGCGTCAGGATATCACATCCCGCCTCCGCCAGATGGGCGAAGGTCCGGCGCAGCTCCCGCCTGTCCTCCCCCAGCCCCACCATCAAACCACTCTTCACCAGGGGCCTTTCCGGCCAGTCCGCCGAACGGGCCAACAACCCCAGCGACCGGGGGTAGGAGGCACCCGGCCGCACCAGGGGGTAGAGCCGCTCCACCGTCTCCAAGTTGTGGTTGAGGACTAGGGGGCGGCTCTCCAGGACCATTCGCAGGGACTCCCACCTCCCGGCGAAATCGGGCACCAAAAGCTCGATCCCCGCCTGCGGGAGTACGCACCGCAGCCGTTCCACCGTGCGGGCGAAGTGGCCGGCCCCGCCGTCCGTCAGGTCATCGCGGGTGACCGAGGTGACCACCACGTAGCGCAGGCCCAGGGCCGCCGCCGCCTCCGCCAGGCGCTCCGGCTCCCCGGGATCGGGGGGGGCCGGGGTGCCTTTGTCCACCCCGCAGAAGGCGCAGCGGCGGGTGCACACGTCGCCCAAGATCATGAAAGTGGCGGTGCCGCGGGAGAAACATTCCATGCGGTTGGGACAGCGCGCGCTCCGGCATACCGTGTTCAAGCGGTGGCGGGAGAGGGCGTCCTCCACCTGCCTCATGGCCCGCCCCGCCCTCACCGGCTGCAGCAGCCAGCGAGGCAAGCGGCCCGCCCCTTCCGCCGCCTCCGACGGCCGGATTATCCCGCTTGCCTTCTTCTCCGCAGTCACTCTCATCCCCGGTTCAGCTCCCCGGCCAACTCTTCCAGCATGCGATAAACGGAGGCAGCCGTCCTCTCGTCCGTTCCCTCCATGCCGCAACTGGGGGTGATGAACATGCCCCGCTCCAGTAGGGCGGAAGGGACCCCTCTCTTCTCCAGGAGGGCCAGTCCCTCCTCGAGCCGTTCCCTCAGCCCGGACACCGTTTCGCCTTCCACCCTGCGGTCGTTGGGTACCAAGCCCCAGGCCAGCGTCCCCCCCCGCTCCAGGAAGCCGGCTATCTCCCGCGGGTAGAGAGCCAGGTTCTCCAGGTACTCGTAGGCGTCGAAGTTGACGACGTCCACCCTCGTCCGCATCAGCAGCGACCAGTCGGTGTTGCCGCAGCAGTGGACCCCGGTGAGGCAGCCGGCGGCTTCCACGCAGCGGTCCAGCGCCTCCACCACGAACTCCGGCTGCACGCTGACCAGGGCCGAGCCCACCATGGAGAGGTAGGGCTCGTCGAAGAAGACGAGCACCCTGCCGGCCCGACCAGTGGAGGTCAGCAGGTCCCTCATCCAGCGGGCCTTGGCGCCCAGAAGCCGCACCACCAGGTCAGCGTAGGTATCGTTGTAGATGATAGGGCGCCCGGCCGCATCGGTGACGGTGAGCCCGAAGCTGAACGGGCCGGTCACCTGGCCCTTGAGGAAGGGATAATCGCGATCCCCCTCGCTGACCCGGCTAACGAAGGCGTGAAGACCCGCGGCATACGCGGGGGATATGGCGAACCGTTCGCCCCCGCCCTCCTCGCTTTCCCGCAGGAAGGCCTCCACCTCCTCCCAGTGGCCCTCCAGGTCCTCGCACCAGATGCGGCGCTCCTCGACATCCACCACCCTTCCCGGCAGGCCCTCGCTGTACTGCACGTACATGTTCTCCAGGAAAGAGCGGCGGGGCAGCTGCGGCCAGGCCGGCGCCTCCTCGAGGCAGTCGAGGGTCAACCGGCACGCCTCCGCCTCGTCGGTATGTGGGAGGCTGCCGATGGCGGTGGCCGTCCATTGACCGTTGAAGGTGCGCATGCCCCTACCCCGGCTCCCATCCTGTCCCATGTCAACGCGAGATGAGGGGGAGGCCCGGAGGCGCTCCCCCTCCGTTCGTCACAGCTGGTTGATGTCCACCCCGGCCTCTTCCAGGATGCGCGGCACCACGTCCTCTTTGCCGATGGCCATGATGTGCACTCCATCGCAGAGCTTTTCGTCGATGCACATGCGGATCTGGCGAGCCATGATGCGTATGCCCGTGGCCAGGCGCTCCTCCTTGGGCGCCTCCTCCATCTCCTTGGCCAGATCCTCGGGGACGAAGACGCCGGGGACGTTGTTGTTCATGTACTTGATCTGGCCCGGGCCGGTGAGCAGGACCAGGCCGGCGCAGATCTTCACCTTGTCGTCGATCTTGCGGGCCTTCTCCATGAAGCGCTTGAAGTTGTCCATGTCGTAGACCGCCTGGGTCTGGAAGAACTGGGCCCCCGCTTCGATCTTCTTCTCGAACTTGATCATCTGGGGCTCGATGGGGTTGGCCTCGGGGGTCACGATGGCCCCTTTGTAGAACTTCACCGGCTCGTTGAGCTCATTGCCCCCCAGGTCCTTGCCCTCCTCCATGGCCCGGATGAGCTGCAGCAGCTGGACGCTCTCCAGGTCGAAGACGGACTTGGCGTCCTTGTGGTCGCCCACCGGGATGGAGTCGCCGGTGAGGCAGAGCACGCTGCGGATGCCCCGGGTGTAAGCGAAGAGCAGATCGGCCTCGATGGCCAGCCGGTTGCGGTCCCGGCAGGTCACCTGGAGGTTGGGCTCCCCGCCCCGCTCCTTGATGAGGATGGCGGTGGCCAAAGAAGGATAGCGCATCACCGAGGACTGGTTGTCGGTGATGTTCATGGCGTGGACCTTGTCCTTGAGCAGGTCGATGTGGTGGATCATCTCGTCGATGTTGGTGCCCTTGGGCGGCCCGATCTCCCCGGTGACCAGGAAGGTCCCCGACTCCAGTATCTCCTGGATGGAAGGCTTGGTGTGCTTGTCGATGAGCAGCGTCATTATTCCTCGCCTCCCTTCTTCTCGAAGATGACCCGCCCCGGCTTCATGTTGGCCTGCCAGTTCTTGGGGCCGTAGATGCGGCGGAAGCGGTCCAGCTTGCCCTCCTTCTCCAGTTGCTGGTAGATGAGGGTCCAGGCGCAGTCCTTCTCCCGGTCGGTCTCGCACTTCCCGTTGTCGGTGCCGCCGCAGGGGCCGTTGAGGATGCCCTTGTGGCAGCGGGTCACCGGGCAGATGGCCCCGAAGTAGTCCAGCACGCACTCCCCGCAGAGGGAGCACTTCTCCTGGAAGTTACCCAGGCGCAGGATGTTGCCCAAAAAGACGGTGTCGCAGGCGGGGTGCACCGGCTTCTCGGTGGCCTCGCGCACCGACTGGCATCCGGCCCCGCAGCACATGACCAGGAAGCCCTCGGCCGCCTCCACCGCCTCCTTGTTCTCGCGGAACTTGCGCTTGGTGTTGAGCTCGTGGCAGACCTCCTCGTAGACCACGGTGCCGGTGACGGTCTTGCCCTCCGCCTCCAGCTTGGCCTTCATCTCCGCCACCTGGGGCTCGCCCCCCGTTTCGCAGGTGGTGGCGCAGGAGCCGCAGCCCACGATGAAGACCTTGCTCTGGCCTTCCAGCTCCTTGAGCACCTCCTCGAAGGGCTTGGACTTGGTGATGATCATCTGTCGTTCCTCCTCTTATCTCCGATCCTTGCCGCGTCCGGCGCTTCTCATCCCCGCGGCCGCCCCCCCGCCTAAAGGGGGCTCCTCCCGGGGCGCCTTACCTCAAGTCGTCGAGAACTGCCTGAGGAAAGCCGGCAGGTCCGCGGCCTCGCGTGTGCCGATGACGATCTCCCAGTCGGGCAGCTCCTCGTCCAGCTCGCCGGAGATCTGGGCCACGTAGCCGGGGATGATCAGCTTGCGGTGCTTGACCTTGTCGGCGATGCCCGAGGTGTTGATGAACTTGGCGATGGCCTCGGGCACGAACTTGCCGGCGGCCCAGGCGGTGAGCACGGACTGCCCGTCGGTGTCCACGATGCCCAGCCAGGCCGGGACCTTGCTCCCCTCGATCTCGCCGGAGACGATGAAATAGGTCAAGGAGAAGTTGCTGGTCACCAGGACCGGGCTGTTCTCGTCGGGGTTGCCGATCTCGTAGAACTTGGAGTCCACGGCCATGGGGCGCTGGGGGTCGGTGAAGACGTTTAGTGCCAGCACCAGCAGCGGGTACATCCTCCACTGCTCGGCGTGGGAGAGGATGACGATGCCGCCGTACTTGCAGGTGTACAGAGCCGCCAGCACCGTCTCGTAGAGCTCGTCGTCGGTCTCCTCGCAGGGGAAGGTGATGGTGGGGTAGCCGAAGGGCTTGAACTTGTCCTTGAGCGCCGCCCTGCGGATGGCCACCAGGTCGGTGAAGCTCTCCTTAGGGGTGCGCGGGGCCGGATCCAGCACCAGGTCTTTCAGGCCCATCCCGGTGAGCTTCTCCGAGAGCTCGGCCAGTTTGCCCAAATCGGACGCCTTGACCGCCAGGGGGAGCCCCTTCTCCTTGGCCAACTCGCCCACGGCCTCCGCGTTGGCCTCGGTGGCCGCGTAGAGCAGCGGGTTGACGTCGCCGGCCGCTTCCGCCCCCGCCTTGAGCGCCGCCGGGTCCTCGCTCATGAGGATAAGGGGTTTGGAGGTCATCCCCTTGACCTTCTCCACCAGAGCCGCGAACTTCCCGGCGTCACCTGACGCGCATTTGAGGGCCAGCGTCCCCACCTTGAGGATGACCCCCACCCTCTCGTGCTCGCACTCCTTGGCCTGGTTCACCAGCTTCTCCACCTGCTCGTCGGGCATGTCGTCGGAGATGAGCACGCCGAATACGGTGGGGTTGAAGAAGGTCTTCTCGTGGCGGAACAGCACCAGCTCCTCCCCCACCTTGAAGGCCTCGTCGCCCACCCCAACGGTGACCCCGCGGATGGGCGGCGCCGCCGCCTCGGACAACTCCGCCCTCACCTCGTCGGAGACGTAAGGACAGTCGTCCAGGTTGGCCTGTCCCTGTGCCAGCTTCATGGCGAAAGCGAGGCAGGTGGGGAAGTTGCATTCCTTGCAGTTGGTCTTGGGCAGCTTCTTGAAGATGTCCAGGCCTGAAAGTCCCATATCCCTCTCCTTCCTCTCAAGACCTCGTTACCTGCATCTTGACATTCGATCTATATCGAGGGGGGAGCGGAGGCTCCCCCCGTTCCCCGGGATCAGCTCAGCATGGGATCCATGGTCAGGGCGGGATGGCCCTTCTCCTCCAGCCAGGGAAGGATCTCCTCCTCGGTGACCCCCACATCCTCGTCGGCTATCTTATTGATGAAATCGGGGTCGCCGATCTCCTCGCAGCGCTTGGTCAGCTGCTCGTGCAGGGTCTCCTTGAGCATCTTGGGCATCCACACGATCCTCTGGAACCCGCCATCGGCGCTGATGAACTTCTTGGAGGTGATATAGACCTTCCCGATGCCGATGAAGCCGGGGGTCTGGGCCCCGCCTCCCACCGACCCGGCCAGGGTGGAGAAGCTCATCCCACAGGGGGTCATCCCGGTGTACTCGCGGTTGACGATCATCACCCCGTTGCACAGGGGCAGGAAAGCCACGATGCACTCGAAGCAGCCGCAGGAGGTCATGGGGTCCTCCATCATGGTGTAGGCGTTGAACTTCTCGGAGACCCCCCCGGACTTCTCCTTGACGAACTCGTTGACGTTCTTCCATTGCCCCTTGACCTCGTCGATGGCTTCCCCTTTCTTGATGGGCTGGTTGGGGCCGGTGGGGTCGATCTCGTAGGCGGCCTTGCCGTCCAGCCAGTTGTAAGCGCCGCACAACCCCAGTCGCTCCGGGGTGATCACGCACACGTGGGTGGGGGCGAAGGACTGGCAGAGGGTGCAGGAGTAGAAGATGTCCACGGACTCGTCGGTCATGCCCGCGGTCTTCTCGTCGCGGTAGCGGTAGGCCTGGCGGGCGATCTCCAGCCACTTCTCCACCTCAGCCATGTCGGTGTAGATGGTCACCTGCACCTTGTCCACGATGGCGGGGAAGTCGGAGAGGAGCTTGGCATGGAGGATCTCCCCGTAGTGGCGGATCTTGAAGCCCTTCTCCTTGGCCTTCTTGCTGATGCGGGTCCAGACGATATCGCGCTGGCCCATGTGCCAGATGCCCTCGGCCCCGTTGATGAGGTGGTGGCACTGGCGCTCCAGGATGGACTCGAAGTCCTCCTGCATCTTGCGCCCGGCAACCTCCACCACGATACCCAGAGGAAGGGCGCTGCCCGGCTCCACGTCGTCGATCTCCGGGCCCACCACCTCGATCTTGCCGTCGGTGACCTCGTCCATCTCCCGCATGCGCACGTACTCGAAGGCAGGGGTGATGTTCCCGCCGAACTGCACGTACATGTCCTCCTTGCGGATGCGCTCGCCCTCGAAGGCCGGCCCGTAGGCCATGGGGATGGGGACCTTGGTGATCTGGATCTTGAGACCGCGCACCTCCACGCACTTCTGGACGATCTCCTCTTCGGGGACATTCGAGACGACGTGCTCGTAGGTGCACACGCCGGTGGGAAGGATCTGGGGGATAGGGGTGTTGGCGATGGTGGGGAACCCGTAGTTTATGGCCCCCGCCGCGTAGGCGTACTTCTGCTCATCCACGTAGTCCAGGGCCAGCACGAAGGCGAAGATGCGGTTTTTGTTATAGCGAAGCACCTTCTTGAAGTCGCCCGGCTGGGCTCCCCCGAAGGACATGGCCGCGCGGGCGGCGAAGCCCAGGGAGTAGACGGCGGAGGACATCTCCTTGCCATAAGGCACGGTGCGGGTGTCCCATCCCAGCTGGCGGTCGCGCTCCAGCAGCTGCTCGGTGATGGTCTTACCGTCTATATGGCCGCTCATCCAGACGTAGAGGTTCTTCTCCAGCAGCTCGATGACGATCTTCTCGGCCATCTCCGCGCTGGAGGCCAGGCCGGTGAGAGCGCAGAACCCCGGGGCGGTGCCGTCCACGAACTCCACACCGCGCTCCCGCATGATCACGTC
>Ga0209227_1002219_pt1 | contig 14131 bp, 11 predicted proteins | sample YNPBryantNP2012_FD_185815 | JGI IMG/M metagenome (GOLD analysis project Ga0209227, IMG submission 185815) | Anoxygenic and chlorotrophic microbial mat microbial communities from Yellowstone National Park, USA - YNP Bryant NP 2012 (SPAdes)... ...
GGGGCAACTCCTGTGCGTCCAGGGTGTGGAGAAGGCGGATATGGAGACCGGTCACCGCGATCCCGATCAGCAACAGAAGGGCCAGATAATCCTGGGGCACCGAGAGGTGCTTGCGGCGGCCCTCCAGGCGATGGGCCAGGGCGTAGAGGAGGAGAGCGCCGAACGCCAACCCCATCAGGGTGCCAAACGCGGCCCAGATCGCCGCACCTCGCAGGGCGGGGAGATGGACAAAGACGGGAAGGTGGTGGGCCAGCGCCAGGAAAAGGGCACCGTGGAGGGCCAGGCCCGCGGTGATGGGAAGGGCAGAGCCGCTGATTTTGATCGCGTTGAACACCATCTTCAGGGTGACCGTCTCTATGAGCATCTCCAGAAAGGGCCCCCACCGCCGGTGGGGGCGGGGATACAGGGCCAGATGGCCGGCCACAGGCTTTGCCCGCCACCACCGGTAGAGCCGGTACGCCATCCCGCCGACGAAGACGGCGAGGGCGATATAGGGGGTGACATAGTAAAACAGAAAAGCCAGGGTTGCCATAGACACCTCCTGGGGCTGTAGGGACAACTGCGAGCAGTTGTCCTACTTGACCCGGCGGATGTAGAACTTGAAGACGCCGGCGCCCTTCTCCATGCCTAAAAGTTCGTTACCAGTGCTCTTGCACCAGGCCGTGATGTCGGCCATGGAGCCGGGATCGGTGGCCAGCACTTCCAGTACGTCGCCCACTGCGACTTCTTTGATCTCCTTGCTGGTCTTGACCACCGGCATGGGGCAATTCAAACCCCGCGCGTCCAGGGTCCGGGCTACGGTAAACTCGGTCATGGTGTTCCCCTTTCTATGTGTATTGAGAGTGGCCTTTTATCGCTTCGACCGCTGACAGTGGTCGGCGGTCTGTTGTTGGCGGTCATCATTGGCGGTCGGCTAGATGAACAGGGTGATGTCGGCATTCATGGCATCAGCCACGTAGGTGGCCGCCCCCACGCAGTCCGTTACCTCATCAATCAGGTCCTCGCGGCGGATCTCCATCACGTCCAGGCTCATCTGGCAGGCCAGGAGCTTGACGCCCAGGTCAATGGCGGTCTGGCGCAACTCGGCCAGGGGCGTGACCCCTTTATCCCGCATCATCTTTTTGAACATCCAGCGGCCGAGACCGAGGAAATTGAACCGCGAGGGGCCGATGGTGTTGATGCCGCCCCGATTCATGATCCCGATCATGCGGCCAAAGAGACCCTTGCCGGTGAGGTTCCCCTTCTGGATGGCCTTGAGGCCCCAGAAGGTGAAGAACATGGAGGTCTCCATGCCCATGGCGGCGGCGGTGGTGGCGATGATGAACGCGGCAAAGACCTTGTCCATGTCGCCGCTGAACACGACGATAGAGCATTTCTTGGTTTCTTCAGCCATTGTTTCCTCCTAAAAGAATGTTTTATACCTGAGTCATCTCGGCGATGCGCTGGAGCCGGCCCACGAGTTTGAGCCGCTCCTGGCCGATCTCGGCGAAGGTGGCGGCGACTTGCTGGAGCAGGCGCGAGACGCGGACCTGTTGGCCTGGGGGCAGCGCGCGCACGCTCCCGGCCGCGGCCCGCAGTTCACTCTCCTCCACCCCCAGGTCGGCGGCCAACGCGGGCAGCCGGGCCAGCCAGGCCGGGTCCGGCTCGCCCGTCGGGGTCTGGGCCACGAACTGGCACCCGACGACGCCGGCGATACGCTGGTCGCCCATCAGGACCGGCGCGCTGACGCAGAGCAGGCCGGCGTGGCAGGTGCGCAGAGATGGGGATGGGGAGCCGCCGGCCGGCGGCCGCCAGGAGGCGGCGCACCGACGGCGACCCTCGGCGGTGGACAGGACCAGGTCACAGAATGCACAGGAGTTGCTGATCGCGGTCAGGGGGATGCCGTCCGGCCCGGTGGTGATGGCGGCGATGTCCAGCGCCTCGGCATAGATGGCCTGGATGGCCTGGACGCAAGACAGGGGGAGGGCGTGGGAGACGTGTGGTGGCTCTTCGGTGGCAGGGGACAGCCCGGCGACTTCCAGGCCGGCCCGTTGCTCCCGCAGCCAGGCGTCAATCTCGGGTCGGGAGAAACGCCACTGCCCGCCCACCTTGAAGGCGGGCAGTCGGCCGTCCTTGATCATCCGGTAGACCGTCACCCGGTCCACCTGGAGCAGCTCCTGGAGGTCATGCACCGTCAGCAAATCGTTCATGGCCGTATTATAACCGATCTCGAACGATTTGTCAATACGGTTGTTAGAATTGATTATAACATTTTATCACAAAAAAATGCACGGCAGGAGGTAGCTACCTACCCTCCCGCAGGTTTGGGCGCAATGACCAGACCAGACGCCGTAGGCGCGCCCAGATGACCGGCTGCATCGGTTGTCAGCCCCTTTCTAACCTGCGGGAGGGTTCAGGGTAGGCAGTTGCGTTCGCTATTTGCTCCAGCAGTCGCGTGTAGAACCGCAGATTGTGGATGGTGGCCAGGCGGATCGCCAGGGGGTCGCTGATGTCGAACAGGTGGTGGAGGTAGGCCAGGGGAAAGCGTTGGCAGGTGGGGCAGTCACAACCCGGCGCGATGGGCTGGTCTTGCCGCTTGTGCCGGGCGTCGCGCACATAGAGGAAATGATAGAAATCCGGGGCCAGAACGTTTGGGGTATCCGGGTCATTGAAGACGTAGAGCCGGCCGTGCCGGGCGTCCCGCGTGGGCAGCACGCAGTCAAAGATCTGCCAGCCGAGTTGCCAACCCCGCACGATGTTCTCCGGTCGGCCCACCCCCAGGGCGAAGCGGGGCAGATCGGCCGGGACGAGTTCGGCCGTGAGGCCCAGGATGTCTTCGGCCAGAGCGCCGTCTGGGCGCAACGGCCAGCCGCCAAAACCATATCCGTCAAAACCCAGGGGCAACAGGCCCTCGGCGCAGCGGGCGCGCCCGGCCGGGTCATAGCCCCCCTGGATGACGGCGAACAGGCGGGGCCGAACCGGGAACTGATGGCCCCGCGCCGCCCACAACCGGTCGAACTCGGCCCGGCAACGACGCGCCCAGGCGATGGTGCGATCCACGGAAGCCGCGTTCTCGGCCGGGGTAGCCTCCGGGCGGGGGCAGTCGTCCAGACAGATCATCAGATCCGCCCCCAGGTCAAATTGGATGCGGATGCTCTTTTCCGGCGTGAACAGGGTGCGCTGGTGGTGCCGGTCCAGGTCCACCAGATGGATGCCGCGCGTGGAGACGCTCCCATAGCGCGGATTGGCCCGGATCATGGACAGGAGCTGGAACCCACCGGAATCCGACGCGATGAGCCGGTCCCAGCCCATGAAGCGATGGAGGCCGCCGGCCGCCTTGATCAGGCCCGCGCCGGGGTTGCGAGACAGGTGCAGGGCGTTCACCATCAGGCCCGGCACGCCGCACGCGACCAGGTCCCGGCTATCCACGCCGCGCACCACGCCCCGGGTGGCATCGGGGAAATAGGCCGGGAGGGGCAGGGGACCATGTCCAGTTGCGAGTTGCGAGTTGCGAATTGCGTGCTTCGCGCTTCCTACTCCTTACGGGCAACGAAGACCAGTTCCGTAGCAAAGACCAGCCGCTTGACCGGCCAGCCCTCGGCGTCGGCCAATGCCCGGAACCCCGCCTCGTAATGGGCCAACATGCCTTTCTCTCGTCCGCCCAGGCTCTTGATGGCAAAGCTGACCACGACGAACCGGGCGCGGAGGCTCGTCAGCACGCGCCGGGCGCCGTCCGGCTCCTGGCGGTCCAGACAGGGGGCGGTCTTGAGGAGCAAAGCCACATCGGCCGGGATATCCGGCGGCTGGCACAGGATGTCCTGGCAATGGATTTCAGATTTTGGATTGCGGATTGCGGATTCAGGCGATCCGCAATCGTCAATCCGCAATCCGAGATGGGTCAGGGCGCGGTTCAGAAAGGCCACCCGGTCTGCGTCTATGTCGTAGGCGTGGTAACACGCGCCGGGCGGCAGGTCCATCCAGGGGATGGTCAGGGGATTGAGGCCGCAGGCCAGGTCGAGCAAGACGGTGGGCCGGCCGGTGACGGCCCAGATGGGCGGGTAAAACTCATCGAGGATCGGCAATCGCTCGCGGGTGGAGGAGTGGGCGGTCAGCAGGTCACGGCAGACAGCACGAACCTGGGGCAGACTTTCCAGCCCGTAGGGGCCCGCAACGCAGGCTGGAAAGCCTGCGCTACGCTCGCGGGCGGCAGCCAGCCGGGCATAGGCGGCATCATAGTCATGGGGCAGACTTTCTAACCCGTAGGGGCCCGCAACGCAGGCTGGGAAGCCTGCGCTACGCTCGCGGGCGGCAGCCAGCCGGGCATAGGCGGCATCATAGTCGTGGGGCAGACTTTCTAACCCGTAGGGGCCCGCAACGCAGGCTGGAAAGCCTGCGCTACGCTCGCAGGCGGCAGCCAGCCGGGCATAGGCGGCATCATAGTCGTGGGGCAGACTTTCTAACCCGTAGGGGCCCGCAACGCAGGCTGGAAAGCCTGCGCTACGCTCGCGGGCGGCAGCCAGCCGGGCATAGGCGGCATCATAGTCATGGGGCAGACTTTCTAACCCGTAGGGGCCCGCAACGCAGGCTGGGAAGCCTGCGCTACGCTCGCGGGCGGCAGCCAGCCGGGCATAGGCGGCATCATAGTCGTGGGGCAGACTTTCTAACCCGTAGGTGCCCGCAACGCAGGCTGGAAAGCCTGCGCTACGCTCGCAGGCGGCAGCCAGCCGGGCATAGGCGGCATCATAGTCCAACGGCTCCTCGTAGGCGGCATAGACCTGGTGCAGCCGGCGTTTGGTGGCCTTGAGGGCCGTTTGGGCGTCACTATGGTGTGCCAGCTCGCGCCGGGCGATGCGCCGGATGGTGTCCGGGCAGACGGCGCGGTACTTGCGCGACCCGGCCACAGCGGAGACGATAGCTTCCAATACTGCCTCATCCATCGGCATTTCACGACCCATCGCGCATAACTCTCTGCACAGCCATCAGGGTCGCTTCGATGTCGGCCCGGGTGATGCCATAATGGGTCACCAACCGCACGAGCCGTCCCCCAAAGTAGACGCCCAGTACCCCTTCAGCGGCCAGACGTTCCAGGAAACCCGACGGGTTATCCACCTCAAAGATGACGATGTTGGTATGGACCCGGGCCAGGTCAATGGTCACGCCGGGGATATGGGCCAGTCCTTCGGCCAGAAGGCGGGCGTGCTCGTGGTCCTCGGCCAGACGGTCTACCATCTGGGTGAGGGCTACCAGGCCGGCGGCGGCCAGGACCCCGGCCTGGCGCATTCCGCCGCCCACCATCTTGCGGTATTTGCGCGCCCGGGTGATGAAAGCGGCGGGGCCGGCCAGCAGGGAACCGACCGGGGCCGCCAGGCCCTTGCTCAGGCAGAACATCACCGAATCGGCTGGGGTCACCAGCTCCCGCACGTCACAGCCCAGGGCGATGGCGGCATTAAAGATGCGTGCGCCATCCAGGTGTACGGCGATGCCATGCCGGTGCGCCAGGTCACAGACGGCGCGGAAGGGGCCTGGCGCGATGGCTACGCCCCCGCAACGATTGTGGGTGTTCTCCAGGCACAACAGGCGCGTGGGAGGATCGTGGATGTCGGCCGGGCGGATGGCGGCGGCGATGTCCGCCAGGGCCGGCAGGCCCTGGCCGTTGGGGACGGTACGGACGTGCACGCCGCCCAGAGCCGCTGCGCCGCCCACCTCATAGTGGAAGGTATGGCATTCATCACCCATGATGGCCTCGTCGCCGCGTCCGCAGTGGGTGAGGATCGCCACCAGGTTGCCCATGGTGCCGCTGGCCACGAACAGGGCGGCCTCCTGACCTATCATCTCGGCCGCCAGGGCCTCCAGGCGATTAACGGTGGGGTCCTCGCCAAAGACATCATCCCCCACCTCAGCGCGATACATGGCCTCGCGCATGGCCGGGGTGGGCAGGGTCACAGTATCGCTGCGCAGGTCAATGAGTTTGTCCATGGATAACACTCCTTGGAGCACAAAGGGGCGACGGCCCGCCGGGCGCGGGCGCAAGCAAGCCCCCCGCAGGTTGTTAATCTGCGGGGGGCTTTTTCTACCGGATAAAGCTCACCGTCCAGGGGGCCAGGTCCGGCCACTTCTCCAAAGCCTGCCAGGCCTCGTCGGTGAGGCGGTCCTCCATGGGCCAGGTGAACTCGTACTGGCTGAACGTCGCGCCGATGCACACGGTCTGCTGACCGTCTCGTTCCACCACCACGTAGATGGTGAAGGCATCACCCACACCCTCCTCCAGCACCTGGCTGGAGTTGGTGTCCGTATGCACGTCGGCCACAATGGCCATGCGTTCGTCCACCTCGCTGGTAACCTCGCCGGCCGCCTTGGACGTGAAGGTGGAGAGGCTCTCCAGCGTCCCGCCGATGTAGCGGATGGTACTCACTTCTTCATCGGTTAAGGATTGGCCGGTCAACTCCTTCTCGGCGATGGTCTTGAGCGTGAGCAGTAGCTTCTCCAACTGCTCGAACTTGCCGGCCATCTCCGGGTCCAGCAGGCCCCGGTCACCCAGGCCGGCCCGCATCTGCCTGGTCAACGCCGCCAGGCGGGCGTAACAGGCCACCTCTGGCTCCACGTACCCCACCACCTTCGCCGATTGTGGCGGCAGCCCGGTGGCCCGGATGGTGGTGCTTTGCTTGGCATAGAGGATGGTATCATGGCGCAACTCGGTCCAGGAACCCAGGGCAGTGTAGAGTTGCCTGTCCACCCAGGCGGGGCCGCGCATGAAGGTCGGATAGCCCTCGGCCTTCGGTTCCAGCAGCGGCAGCAGGGCGTAGAGCCAGCCATAATAAAGGTTCTGCGTCCAGTCGGCCTCGGTCAGTTCCCCGAACTCGCCCCGCAACTTGCTCATCTGGGCCTCATAGCGGGCGAAGCGGTTCTCTTTGTATACCTCCTTGAGGATGGTGTAGGCCCGTTCGCTGCCCAGCACCGAGAGCACGTCCAGCCCCTTGGGGAAGAGACGCGGCTGGCTCTGCGTCCCCACCTTGTCGTAGACGAGCTGCTGGAACATGTACGAATCGGGGATGAACCGCTGGCCCATGAAGCGAAAGCCTTTGGTCACCTCTTCTGGTCGTTGCGTGTCCAGCACGTAGGAGGAGACGATCTTGGGGGCCGGGAGCTGGTCGGTGGCGGCGATAAAGGCGTCAATCCTGGCATCGTCCGTCAGGCTGCCCAGGCTCACCTCCCCGCCCAGGGTCTGCTGGATGACCGGCAGATAGTCGTAAACGGTCAGGTCATCGGCCTTGCCGACGAAGAAGGCGGTCGGCTCGTAGATGCGGTCCCAGCGGGTCAGGGCCTCAGCATCGGAGCCCAGGGCCAGGGTGATGAGGAGGGCCTGCCGGGTCTCGCGCCGGCCGATGGCGATCTCCTCCGGGGTCCGGCCGGGCTTGAGCCGGAACTCGACCAGGCCATACCAGCTCATGGTCTTGAAGAAGCGTTTGAGCGCGTCGGAGCGAGTATAGTGACCGCGTGGCACGAAGCGACTGTAGTCCAGCAGGTTCTCAAAGATGGGCGATTTTTCGTATCCCCGGTGCGCCTCCACCAGGGCCAGCTCGGCCTTGACCAGGTCTTCCACCTCGGCCGGGGTCTGGGCCTCCGGCTTTAGCAACCGTGTGGCGACGCTGAAGAAGGCCACGTTGCGCCGGGCAGCGTCTTTCACCGGCCCCTCGGCCTGGGCGTATTGTTCCTGGGCCGCCTTGAGCATGGCTGCGTTCAGGGCCTCCAGGTCGGCGATGAAATAGCCGGCCTCGGCCAGACGCAGGGCATAGTCATACAGGATGTGGAAGGCGTGCAGCACGCTGTCTGTGGTGACAAAGAGGGGGTCACCGCGCTCCTGGGCCTGCTTGTAAAGCTCGTAGATCTGCTGCGGGCCGCGCGGGATCACCACAAAGCCGTTTCGTTCCAGCAGCGAGCGCTGTTCTTCCGACAGAGCGGCGATGAGTTGGGGGTTGGTCAGCCGGGCCAGGGCGATCTGGGTGGCCGGAACCGCCGGCTTGACGCTCACCGGCACCGGCACATAGGCGGCAAAGCCGGGGGCTTTACCCGGTGTCTTGACCACGTAGACCACGCCGGGGCTGACTGCCCCCTGACCCGGCGTGGGCGAGGGGGCCGGCGTCGGAACGGGCGGCAGACACCCCACCAGCAGGCCAGCGCTGACGAACAACGAGAGGGCAACCAAAAGTTTCTTGTTCATGCTACACCTCCATTTGCAGGATACAGGATGTAGGATGCAGGATGCAGGATGCAGGATGTAGGATGCAGGATGCAGGATGCAGGATGCAGGATGCAGGATAAAGGATGCAGGATACAGGATGCATGTGTCGTGAATTATCATACCAAAAAATGGTCTGTTTGACCAGCCCCCGTAGACCCAATGCATCGCTGAGGCGCAGAGAGCGCAGAGTTTTTCTATCTCTCCGCGTCCTCTGCGCCTCTGCGGTGAGCATCTATGGCAACAGACTCAACAGCCAGGTCCAGAGCTGCTCCAATGGGTTCTGGGGCGGGTTCGCCGGCGCAGTGGCCGGCTGGGAAACAGGAACCGGGGCCGCTGGCGCGGTCACGGCCGGATGGTCCCCCTCTGCCACGCGATAGGCCACGCCGCCTTCCACCACGATCACGTCCTTGCCCAGAGCAAAGTATGGCCCCCAGTCCGGCCGCTGGGCCAGGATCTCGTAATAGTTCGCGCTGTTGAAGGCGATGGTCCTGACAGTCATGCCCTCCTGGTAGAGCGAATCCGTCCAGACGCCCTTTTGCAGGATGAAGGTCCTGGCTCCCACGTGACGCACCTGCCGGACGCCGGCCTCGGCGGCGCGGTCGGATTCGCGGAGGCCCTTGTTGGACTGGCTATAGTCCACAGCCCTGGTCCCGGCCGTGGGCGCCGGAACAGACGTGGCGTACATCTGCTGCCCGGCGGCCTTGCGTCCCTCGGTCGTAAAGACCTGCGTGTCCTCCTCCACCAGGAACGAGGTGTAGGGCGTGATGATGCCGTAACGCAGGCTCAGGGCCACGATCTCATCTACCAGCTCCTTGTTCTGACCGTGGAGCCGGATCTCGCTCATCAGGTAGCCCACCTTGCGCGTGGCCCACAGGCGGGGGATAAAGTCTGGCCCCGGCTCCTCGCCGAACGAGAGATCGCGGTAGGGGAAGGTCTGAGGCACGCCGTTCACCTGGCCGGTCAAGACCACGTCGGCCTGGCCCCGGCCCTTGAATCGGCCGGTAACCACGAGCTGTCCCCCGGCGAACAGATCGGGCAGCGGCGACGGGTAGAGGTCATACGTCTCCACGCCGTCGAACGTGAGCCGCAGGTCGGCCAGGACGGGGCTTTGGATCTTGGTGTAGAACGCGGAGACCCTGGCCTCGATGTCTTCACCGGGGCGGACATAGTCGGTGGTGCCGTGTTGTTCCAGGGCGATGGTGTCCAGCAGCACGGTGTTCACGTCGTCGCCCACGCCCCAGGCGAAGAGGCGCAGAGCGGCCGGCGCGCGACTCTTCACATTGGCGATGATGCGCTGTGGGTCGCGCTCGCCCACGGTGGGCAGGCCGTCGGTGAGAAAGATGACCACCTGAGGCCGCTCGCTCTGGCTGTCGGTCAGTTTCAGCGCGATGCCCAGGGCCTCGTCAATGTTCGTGCCGCCGCTGGCCGGCAAGTCGGTCACGAAACGTCGCGCTTTGGGTGCTTCCGTCGCCGGCACCAGGCCATCGGCATAGGTGGAGACAGAGGAGTTGAAAGTTACGACGTTGAACCGGTCGCCGGGGTTCAGGTGGTCCAGGATGAACAGCAACGCGCCTTTGGCCTGCTCCAGTTTCTCGCCGCTCATGCTGCCGGAGGTATCCAGCACCAGGACCACGTCCTTGTCCACCACGGTCGGCGGTCTATCCGGCGCGGGGGCCAGCAGGAGCACGAAAAAGCCCTCCCCGGCCGCGTCGCGGTAGCTCAGCAGGCTGGAGCCGATGGCCCCCTCGCCCAGGACGTAGTACAGCTCAAAGTCCTTGTCCGGCCGCGCATTGCGGACCTCGTAGCTCACCTCCACGGTCCGGGGGTCTATGCGGTGCGTGGCGATGGGATGGCTGGGGGAGTAGACGGCCTGGATGGGCCGGCTGGCCTTCACGAGCACGGTCACGGTCACGTCTTCGATGGGCCGGCCGGAGAACTTCTCCGTGTTCAGGGGATAGCGGTAGTAGACCGTGTTGCCTTCGCCTTTGAGCAGCTCGTTGTAGCGGAGCTGGATGCGGCGCTGGCCGTGGGGCGGGATGGGGTAGATACTGGCCTGGAAGGCGTTGCGGCCCACGTACTCCAGCAGGGCCGGGTCGCGTTTCTGGCGGACGATGGACTCGTAGATGCGCCGGGCCTCCTCTTTGGTCAGCAGCCGGCCTTCCAGGGTCCGGCCGTCCACCTCCATGGTAAAGTCAGAGATGGCGGCGGATTCTGGGATGGGGAAGAGATACGTGCCCTCGCATTCCCGGTCCCAGTCGTTCACAAAGACCTGATCCACGTGCGTCGTCGCCACCTGGTCGGTGATGGTGACCTGGACGCGGTGGTATTTGATGACGAGGGGTGGGGCGATGTCCTCCCGGGGCACCACGATGCCGTCGGCGAGGGCCGGGCTGACTGCGAGGGCCAGCAGGGTCAGGGCGATGAGGGAGGCGATGAGCTTGTTCATGGACACCTCCTGCGTCAGGCGTCAAACGTAAAAGTAAAACGTAAAGCGTAAAGCGTAACAGTTGATGTGGGTGGTGGAGTTACGCTTTAAGGACGCCGGGAGGCGGGAGAAGGTTCCAGCTTCACCGGGTCTGGTTCATTTTGAACCGTATTGCTTTCCGCCGTATAGTGATGGTATAATGGCTCTGGAAACAAGGCCCGGGAGGACAGGATGTTACTGGAGAGACAGATCGTGCTCATCGCGGGTGGGGGGCGCGGTGTGGGTCGGGCCACGGCCTTGCTGTGCGCCAGGGAGGGCGCACAGGTGGTGATCGTCGCGCGTACCCAGGAGCAGGTGCAGGAAACCGTCCAGGCGGTGAAGGGCCTGGGTCACCAGGCGGCGGGTCTGCCCTGCGACGTGGCGGACTATGCGGCCGTGGCCCGGCTGGTAGACAAGACCCTGGAGCGGTTCGGGCGACTGGACGTGCTGGTGAATTGCGCCGGCATCATCCAGCCGGTGACCCCGGTCTGGCGGGCGGACCCGGCCCAGTGGGCCTATAACCTGGCCGTGAACCTGACCGGGGCATTCCACCTGACCCGGGCGGTCTTGCCGCCGATGATGGCGGCCCGGCGCGGCCGCATCATCCACGTCTCCAGCGGCGCGGCCCGCTCGGTGGTGGAGGGCTGGAGCGCCTACTGCGCGGCCAAGGCCGGGCTGGATCACTTTGTCCGGGTGGTGGCGGCGGAGGTGGCCGATTATGGCGTCGCCGTCTACAGCGTCTATCCGGGCATCGTGGACACGACGATGCAGGCCGAGATCCGCAGCGCGTCTGAGGCGGATTTTCCGCCGCTGGCCCGGTTCCAGAAGTATCACGCCGATGGCTGGCTGCGCCCACCGGAAGAGCCGGCTCAGCTTATCCTGTACCTGGCGGCGCTGGCCGATCCGGCCCGTAGCGGCGAGGTGTTTTATCTGGATGACCTGCCAGTGCGGCAGGAGGTGAGCCAGGCCCTGGGCCGGCCGCTGATCAGGGGTCGGGGCGAGACCTGACCAGTTGGCGGAACCGGCAGTTCCAGGAGCCTACGCCGAAGCGATCCTCCCGCCGGTTTTAGAACCGGCGGGAGGATTTGCGGACTAAAGCTCAGTAGATGGAAATTCATGCTCCTTGGCTTTGAGCAACTTTTTCCATCTACTGAAACTGGGCCAGGCGCTCCTTGAGGTAGACGATGCTCTGCACGGGCGAGGGGTCTGCGCCATACAGCATGGCCAGGTAATAGCTCACGAAATCGCCATAGTGGATGGCCCAGAGCATCTGCGCCAGAGCGCTCTCGCCTGGCACCTGGATCATGTGGTGGGGAATGCCCTGACGGGCCAGCAGGTCCGCCGTCACCTGGACGCGCACCTGGACGCGGGGGTGATACAGAGTGGAGGCCAGCAACACCACGGCGATGTCGTCGCGCAGGGCGGCCGGGTGCTCATAGCCCACCACGGCGTTGTGGTTCAGCTCTGGCCATTCTTCGTAAGCGGCCCAGGCCTTGCTGTTCTCCGCGAATTGGCCGCGCCAACGTCGGGCCACCGGTCCCAGATGGCCGGCCCCATAGACCACGATGAAATGCTGGTACAGGGAGGCGGCCAGTTGCCTGGCCGGGTTTTCCGCCTGGGGCACAACCGCGTCGAGGGTGGGCTGCAAGCAGGCCAGGGCTTGCAGAGCCTCGTCCAGGTCGTGCTGTTTGTCGGCCAGCAGACCCAGCTTCTGGAACAACCCCACCAGGAAGATGAACGAGTAGCCCAGGGCTGCCCGGGGCTGGGCCGGGTAGGAGAACGTGAGCAGAGGTAGCCCCAACTCCTGGGCGCGCGCGGCCAGCCGGCCCCCGGTGGTGATGGCGATGAGGCGCGCGCCACGAGCCACGGCCTCCTCAAAGGCGCTCAACGTCTCCTCTGTGTTGCCGGAGTAGCTGGAAGCGATGACGACGGTGCGCGGGCCGACCCAGGCCGGCAAGACGTAATCGCGGCATACCAGACATGGCCCCGGCGACTCGGTCCCGGCCAACGCCCCGGCCAGGTCCCCGCCGATGGCTGAGCCACCCATCCCCAGCACGATGACCCCATCCGGGTTGGCGTAGCCGTCTGGCAGCGCAAAAGAGCGCACCGCGTCCCAGGCCCGCTCGCATTGTTGGGGCAATTCACGGATGCGCTCCAACATCCCGCCCGGGTCCAGCTTGCGAAAACGGTTCGGATCGTCCAGCATTGCAGTCTCCTTCAGTTCTCAGTCCGCAGTTCGCAGTCTCAGTAGATGGAAATTCGTGCTCCTCGGCGGTCTGTGACCGCCGAGAAACGCGGGTCACAGACCCGCTTTGAGCAACTTTTTCCATCTACTGAGTCTCAGTAGATGGAAATTCGTGCTCCTCGGCGGTCTGACCGCCGAGCGCGAAGCGGCGGGTCACCCAGTCAGGCCTGGGCCTGGCAGACCCGCTTTGAGCAACTTTTTCCATCTACTGAGTCCTCAGTCAGTGGAGTGGGCAGCAGTGGTATTATAACCCACTTGATCGAAGGGATCAAGACGGGCGTGCAAGAACATGGTTGTTGTGGTAGAATAACCGCAGCGAGGAACACAGCGATGTCACGTTCCTGGTATCACCCCCGCTATATATTGGCCTCCACGCAACTGGCGGTGATCCTGCTGACAGCCCTGACCCTGGCTCTGGCACTGTCCCTGGGGCAACTGGACCTGTCCGGCGCGCCCTGGTTTCAGGCCCTGGTCGCCATTCTGGTTGTCAATGGGGCCGTCTGCACCACGGCCCGGCTGCCCCGACTGGCCCGCCGGTTCCGGCGTGACCCGCTGCGCGTCTCTGGCACTCTGGCCATGCACCTGGGGCTGTTACTGCTCCTGGCCGGGCTGCTCCTCAGCGGTTTCGCCGCCTGGCGGGAGACTATGCCGGCCCTGGCCGTCGGCCAGACGGCGGACCTGACCCATCAGGCCCTGCGTGTGCGTTGTGATGGTCTTCAAGTGCTCCATGACCACGTCGGTCGCCTGCGCGACGTGCGGGCCGGCCTCACGGTGCTGGTCGGCGATACACCCCTGGCCCAGGGGACGATCCGTGTGGGCGAGCCGCTGACCGTGTTGGGGGCAGGCTTTCACCTGCATGGCTATATCATGCATGGAGACGAACCGGCGGCCATCGTCCAGGCCGTCTACGATCCGGGTTTCTGGCCGGTCGTCGCCGGGGCCACTCTGGGGACGGTGGGAGCAGCGTTGGCCCTATGGGCCAGGCCCTGGCGGACCGCCGATGAGGAGGGGACCGATGACGGGGCTTGAGACCTTGCTGCTGGGCGTTGGGTTCGCCGGCCTGGTGGTGGCGGCAGGGTTACGCTGGCTATACCTTCTCCGGGGGGATGTGAGGGACCGGCAGGTGGGCACCGGGACGGCCTGGGTGGGCCTGTTGGCGTGGATAGCCGGCTGGCTGGGGCGCGGGCTGGTCGCCGGGGCCTGG
>Ga0209227_1002237_pt1 | contig 14072 bp, 13 predicted proteins | sample YNPBryantNP2012_FD_185815 | JGI IMG/M metagenome (GOLD analysis project Ga0209227, IMG submission 185815) | Anoxygenic and chlorotrophic microbial mat microbial communities from Yellowstone National Park, USA - YNP Bryant NP 2012 (SPAdes)... ...
GAGCGCGTGTGCGAGCAACAGTTCGGCTTGCAAGCGCGCGTCATAGTACGGCATTGTCGCGCCCAGCGCGCGCGTAGCGTCAAGGAGCGCATCCTGGAGGGTAACGGATTTTGTTGCGTTCAATTCTTCTGCCGTGATTCTTTCAAAAGCGTTGGTGAATCAGTCACATCCAATAATTGTTGTTCACTGGTGGATTGTAAAAATGTGACTGCTGATTTCAAATCATCAAACAGGAATGCCATGGTTTCACCACGATTGCTTCGTATGATGGCTTTGACAGACTTGACCTTACGCGGCACACTCTCATCCAGCGCACTCTGTAGAGACGCACGTAGTGAGTCGCGAATCCCGGCAATCAATTTCCGTCCAATCTGTTTACGTTGCGCGTCAGACAAGGCGTTAAATTTACGCCAGCTTGCTTCGGCTTGCGCGCGGTCCTTCTCTGCCCAGCGGTAGTTGATACCAAACTCTGCAAGCACGTTACATATGTCATCAAAAGTCACTTCAAAAAGTTCCACCTCGAAACTCTGAAGCAATCGCTTGGATGGCTTGCTCCAACTTCCCATCAGAATCGCAATAGATTTACGGACGGTGCTGTAGCGTTCACGTAATTTGGTATGTGCGGTGCAAACCCAGCTTGCCTTGTCGCGGTTGTGTTTCTTGTACCGAATATACTTGGATTCGATTAACACCAGCGGCTGAAAACGATGATTGATGATCACCGAATCCACATTGTAGCCATTCCCGTCACTATCCTCCAAAATCAGTTTGGTGGCTCTGCCTGAGGCATTGCTTATCCCAGTGGAAATGTAGACACAGTTCGATGCTTCCGCTAACGGTCTCAAAATTCGATGGATTTCATCTTCCAACAATGCGCCGATGGCTTCCCCCAGCGCGCTACCCGGATTTGCCACCTCTGCCATTTTTACTTCTCCAGAATCAGGATACTTTCACGCAAAGCAACGCGATGCCGTTGTGGGTTATGATTCCACTTGTCACCCCGCGTCCGCAATTGCCGAATCTCGTATCGCTGGAATCCAATGCCAATGCCCAGCCTGCCCAGGTACTCCTCTGTTGGAATATGAACGCCGTAGGGTGCAGAATCCCCCAAAACCAGCACGAACGGCGCGCGCGGCTTGAGGACACGGAACACCTGGCGGATGACCTGACTCATATCGTTGAAATAACCAGCCACCATCAAATCGTAACTCTTTTTGCCACCTTTCTCCAGACGCAGGCGCTCCAACTGACAAACTCTGGCGCGCAATTCTTCGTACACCCGCGCGTCCAGTTCCTTGATGTCAGAACTCACAGGTTCATCTGAAAAATCACTACGACGAATTTGCGTGGTTGCAGCGATAATCAATTTGTCGCGCACTTGTGCTGTAATCTCGCCCCACGATTTTGCCCAGCCCCAAAAATACATTTCGAGCCGCGTGCGATCTGCGTAATCATAGTTATTCAAATACGGTGGCGAAGTCACTGCCAGATCCACGCTCTCAGCCGCCAGCGGATATGCCGCGCGTGCATCCATTGCTAACAATCGAATTTCCACAGGTCGGCGCGGACGCGCCCACACACTCTTCAAATCGTCAAACATCAGACGAATTTGCTCGGTGAATACCTCCAAGCCATCGCGCTCGCTCTGCTTGGCGTGATACTTGCTCGGCGCGACATAGGGCCAACCTGTCCCCGCGCTCGAAGCCGTACGCAACGTATCCGTTAACGCGAGGCGAAACAAATTGCGCTCCTCGGCAGTGCAATCAAACGACTCGATGGTATCCCGAATGATTTTCAGTTTTGCCAGATTGCGCGGCGAGTAACATTTGTGAATCAATGCAGGAAATTCCGAGATGTCCACCGCGAAATCGCCGGATAACTTTTTATGCAATAATATCAACAGGGCTTCGATTCGTTGATACAGTACCCCCAGATCGAATTCCCAAAAAATCTTCGTTTGTGCAACCTGAAACACAAATGGATGTGCCTCGATGCCAACACAATTCACACTATGCTCTTTTGCCGTCACCGCGGTTGTACCACAACCGACAAACGGATCGAGAATCCAATGCGTCTCATCAAGCCGATACTCTTCAATCAGCGCCTCTACTAGCTTGTAACTAAACCCAGCAGGGTATTTGAACCAACGATGAATCGGCGCGCGCAAACTATCCTGAAACGTACCGATTCGATCCGACAAAGTGGACGGTGCAGGCGGTACAGCAACCCTCTCGTAGAAATCCAAAGCCAACTGATCGCGTATGCGTCTAGTGGTTGGCGGCTTGCTTTTCTCCATCTACATTCCTCTTGAGGCAGGACAAATTTCCAAAATTTACGTTTTCAGCACGGCAACCGTTACGCCTTCTCTACTCAACATCAACAGCGCCACCGCCCCCAGCCCTACGGCAAACCACAACGTGCACACGCGCACGAGCAACGTCGTCGCCGCCGCGAGCGTGGCACTGGCGCCAAGCAACAGTTGAATGAGACTCGTCATACTCCCTTCGGTCGTACCCAGACCACCCGGCGTGAATGTTGCCGCGCCAAAGAGACTGGCACTTGCATAGATGAACAGCGCGGCGAGCAACACATGCCAGTTTGCCTCCAATCCAAAACCATGCAAAATCAAAAAGAGCGCCACACACTCGCCGAACCATGCCACCAGCGAAAGCAGTACGGCAATGACGAGCGGTTGCCATCGCAACACCAAGTACGCGCTCTCGTACAAATTCCACAACAGGTTTGCCAATCGCCCCAGCAGTCGCCAATGAGTTAACCATCCCAGTAACGCCTCAACGATGCGGCGCGATTGTACCACGCCCACAACGAGCACCAAACTGACGAAGGTGATGAATAGCGCCGGCAAACCCAGAGGAAAAACGCTGATACCCATCGCCGCGAGCAAGACCATCCCCATTACATCGGTCAGACGCTCTGCGGCAACGATAGATGCCGAACGACTCACCGGCACCTCGTAGCGTGCTTTGAGCAAGACCGATTTGAGCAACTCGCCGAGTTTGCCCGGCACCATTGTCAACGAAAACCCGGCGAGAAAAATCAACAGACTGGGACGCGCTGACACCTGGGTAATTCCAATCACACGAAGATAATAGTGCCAGCGCAGAAAACGTACACCATAGTTGACCAGCACTGCCAGCAAGGTGAGCGACAACCATCGCCAGTCCCAGTGGGCAAGCGCATCGGCAAGTTTGGGTGCGTCGGCATACAACATCAAAGCGAAATAGACCAGCGCGGCAAAAGCCAGCGAGCCGATGATTTTGGAACGCAGATTGGTCAGCATCGGCAATCATCTTATCACAACTCACGCCTTATCGCAAGCATTCACGCAGAAAACTCAGGGCTAGTGCAAAGTCGGCAAATTGTCACTTCGAGCGAAGCGAAAAGTCTCGCTTGCATCCTACGAATGAGATTTCTCGTGGCGAAAACCGCAAAGGATTGTCAAGCGACTTTGCAGAAAACTTGATCTGCGTCGAAAAAGCGTGAACGCTCGCCATCGCAAATGTGTTTTGTTTTTGCGCGTCGTGCCCAACCACACTATAATGAAATTACGCGCCTCACTGCAGATCGAAGGTAACTACTCACCCTGTCATTGCGAGGAGGCGTTTTGTGTCGGTTGCGAGGCACGAAGCAAAGCAATCTCCGCACGGCGAATTCGGGGATTGCTTCGCAAAAAACGCTCGCAATGACATGGTGGCTGAGTAGATACGATCGAGGTGACTAATTTCTCGACAACGGAGTTGATCAGAATGGGAATGGCATTGATTGTGCATGGTGGCGCCGGGGCGATTCAGGATCGCGACCTTGAGCCACATCGCGAAGGGACACGACGCGCCGCACAAATCGGGTGGCAGGTTTTGCTGCGCGGCGGTAGCGCGCTCGACGCGGTCGAAGCCGCAGTGATTGTGATGGAAGATGATCCCGCGTTCGATGCTGGCATCGGCGCGTATCTGGATCGCGAGGGCAAAGTCAGTCTGGATGCGAGTATGATGGATGGACGCGCGCTGGAGGCTGGGGCGGTGGCAGGAGTAGAACACATCAAAAATCCCATCGTTCTGGCGCGACGCGTGCTGGAAAGCGAACACACGTTTCTCATCGGGCGCGGGGCAGAAGAATTCGCGCGCGAGCACAATATCGCGCTGATTGACAACGCGCTCTTGCGGACACCGGAGCAAATCGAAATCTGGGAGCAGTGTCGCGCACAGCCACCTGTGCGCCAGGGCGCGCACTATGTTCCCGTGCAAGGGTTCGGTACCGTCGGTTGTGTGGCAGTGGATCGCGCGGGAAACATTGCAGCGGGCACTTCGACAGGTGGCACCAAGTTCAAATACCCCGGGCGGGTCGGCGACTCGCCGCTGATTGGTGCCGGCGTTTACGCCGACAACACGCGCGGTGGAGCATCCTCCACAGGTTGGGGCGAAACGATCACGCGCGTCGTCCTCGCCAAGCACGCGGTAGACCTCCTCGCAACGGGTTACGAACCGCGCCAGGCGGCTTGCGCAGCCATCGAGTATCTCGCGCGGCGCGTCGGGGGTACCGGCGGCATCATCCTCGCCGATGCGCGCGGACGCATCGGCTTTGCCTTCAACACGCCGCGTATGGCGCGCGCCTACATCGTCGAGGGAATGACGGACATCGTTGCAGAGGTCTGATTCGGCTTGCGGTTGTCATAATATTGAAAATCGGAGAAGAATTTTAGGTTTTTTACTAAGAAAATTACAAAAAACTCTTGACTTGGACGTATTTGCATCGTATAATGACAGCGGAGAGACGGGGCAGTCCTGTCTCAATTTTATTGTTTATTCCGTGAATGGACTATGGCGAAAAAAGTGACTCGAAAGGCTCGCGAGAAAGCAAAACGCTTGCAGAACGAAACGCCAACGACGCCCGCGCGCGGGGAGACGACGAAACGCGCGCGGAGCCAGGCTGCGCGCGCCCAGAACGAGGAACTCGCGTTAGAAGCCGCGCAAACCCCCGAAGAACCCACGCCCGTCGAAGAATTGATCAAGAAAGGGAAAGAACAGGGGTATCTGACGCAGGACGACATTCTGGCAGTCTTTCCTGAAGCCGAATCGAACCTTGAACAGCTGGAAGAGTTGTACATCGTCTTGTTCGATGAAGGCATCTCGGTCATCGAAGCGGAAAAACCTGCGGCAGAAGAGAGCGAAGAGACCGAAAGCGCGAAAACGCAAACGGAAGATTTCGATCTGAGCGCGATTGGTATTGACGACACGGTCTCGCTCTATCTCAAAGAGATTTCACGCATTCCCTTGCTCACTGCGGAGCAGGAAGTGGAATATGCGCGCGGGATGGAGATGGGACGCCGCGCGCGCTATCGTCTTGCCAAGGACCATCTCTCGCCGGCGGAACGCGCGCGCCTGGAGAAAAAAGTGCGCGAAGGCGAAATGTATCGCCAGAAACTCATCAAGGCGAACTTTCGTCTCGTCGTTTCGATTGCCAAAAAGTACATCGGGCGCGGCGTGTCGTTCCTCGATCTGATTCAAGAAGGGAACATTGGCTTGATTCGCGCGGTTGAAAAGTTCGATCACCATCGCGGGTTCAAGTTCTCGACGTACGCGACGTGGTGGATTCGCCAGGCGATTACGCGCGCGATTGCGGATCAGGGGCGCACGATTCGTGTGCCGGTGCATATGTGCGAGCGCATCAACAAGTTGACGCGCGTCTCGCGCCAACTGGTGCAAGAACTGGGACGTGAACCGACCAGTGAAGAACTTGCCAAAGAGTTGAACACGACGCCGCGCAAAGTGGAACGCATCATCAAGATTTCGCAGCGTCCACTTTCGCTGGAAATGCCGGTGGGTGAGGAGCAGGATTCGCATCTGGGCGATTTCATTCCCGACGACACAACGCTGGGTCCCACCGATGCGGCGTCGCATCAATTGTTGCGCGAGCAGATGGAAGAACTTCTCACCTCCCTCAGCCCGCGCGAGGGACGCGTGTTGCAATTGCGCTTTGGTTTGAAGGATGGCAAAGCACACACGCTAGAAGAAGTTGGACGCAAGTTCGGTGTGACGCGCGAACGCATCCGTCAAATCGAGGCAAAGGCGTTACGCAAACTGCGCCATCCCTCGCGGTCGCGCAAACTGCGCGATTATCTCGAATAACAAAATTGTAGGGGCGCAATGAAATTGCGCCCCTACAATTTTTATGCCGGACAAAAGAGCGCGTGCCCATCACTGGGTCGCGCGAGCGCGCTCTTTCAAAATCTCGATGAGCGCGAGCAAGCCGTAGAGGTAACTGCGCCAGCCCAGACCGCAAATCATCCCCACGCACACTGGCGTCAACACCAAACGCTGCCGAAACTCCTCGCGCGCATGCACGTTCGACAGATGCACTTCAATTGTCGGCAGTTTCACGGCGGCAAGCGCATCGCGCAGCGCAATCGAATAGTGCGAATACGCGCCAGGGTTGATGACAATGCCATCTGCCCAATTTCGCGCGTCGTGAATCGCGTCCACCAGCGCGCCCTCGCTGTTCGATTGGAACACGCGCAACTCGCAGCCATTTTCTTCTGCCACGCGTTGCAGGCGCGCGTTGATTTCGTCAAAGCCGACCGTGCCGTAAATTCCCGGCTCGCGCCAGCCGAGCAGGTTGAGATTAGGTCCGTGCATCAGAAGAATCTTGAACATTAGAATCCTCGCTTCACAAAGGATGAAGGCAGAAGGATGAGGGATGAATTTTCATCCTTCATCCTTCTGCCTTTCTCTCCGTGTCTACCGCCACCGGGCGCTCCTCGCGTTGCCACGGCATCAATTTGCGTTCGATGAATTGCAAGCCGCTGGTGAACAACGCGCCCAGAATCATTATCACGAGCAACCCCGCAAACATTTTCTCGGTCAGTAGCGTCTGCCAAGAAAACCAAATCAAGTACCCCAAGCCGTACTGCGCCGCTACGAATTCTGCCGCGATGATGACGATCAGCGCGGTGCCAAGACTCAAACGCAGTCCGGCAAAAATCACCGGCAACGCGCCGGGAATGATCACGTGCCAAAACGTCTGCCAGCGATTCGCGCCATAATTCTTTGCCGCATCGAAAAAAATTGGCTCGATGTCGCGCACACCGACGGTTGTGTTGATGAGCACCAAAAAGAACGACGAAATGCCGACCACGACGATCTTGCTCGTCTCGCCGATTCCAAAGATCAGCATCACGAGGGGTAGAATCGCAATCTTCGGCAGAACGTAGATTGCCGAAATCACCGGGTCGAGCGCGACGCGCACAGTGCGATTCATTCCCATCACCACGCCCAGCACGATGCCCGGAATCGCCCCCAGAAAAAATCCGCCAAAGATGCGAAAGAGACTCACCCACAAATGTCCCTCGCTCAAGATTTTGGCAACACCCTCCCAGCCGTTTTTCGCCACTGCTTCGGGGAGTAACCACAATTGTCCCAGCAATTCTCCATTGGCGGTCATCGTCCACAACGCGACGAGAACAGTGGAGGGCGTGGGGAAGAATCGCGCGTCCAGCCAGCCGACGCGCACGATCAATTCCCAGAGTAGCAACAGCAAAATCGGAAAGCCGATGGACAACAACCGGTCGCGCGTTTCGATGTCGAGTTTCATTGCTGCTGCTCCATCGCGCGCTTGACCTCACCTTGCAATTCTTTCCAAATCGCGTAGGTCAAGCGGCTGAACTCGGGCGTGCCGGTCAGTTCGAACGCGCGCGGACGCGCGAACGGAATCGCGAATTCCGATTTGAACGTGCCGGGGTGCGCCGTCATCAACACCACGCGATCACCCAGCAACACGGCTTCTTCGATGCTGTGCGTGATGTAGACCACCGTTTTGCGTGACGCTTCCCACAGGCGTAGCAATTCTTCTTGCAACACCGCGCGCGTCTGCGCGTCGAGCGCGCCGAGCGGTTCGTCCATCAGCAGAATCTCCGGATCGTTGGCGAACGCGCGCGCGATACTGACGCGCTGTTTCATCCCGCCCGAAAGCTGATGAGGATAGCAATCGCCAAACTTGGTCAAGCCGACTTTTTTCAGCCAATCGGACGCGATGGCGCGACGCTCTTTCGGCGCGACGCCGCGCATTTCCAAGCCAAAGGCAACGTTCTCGATCACAGTCTTCCACGGAAAGATCGCATACTCTTGAAAGACGATGCTTTGTAATGGCGCGCCGGACCGACTCGGCACAAGTTGCACCTCGCCGGAGGAAACCGGCGTCAAGCCACCGAGAATCCGCAGGAAGGTGGATTTGCCGCATCCCGAAGGTCCCACGATGCAGACGAACTCGCCTTCATTCACTTGCAGACTGAAATTCTTGACGGCAGTCACCCAGCGCCCGCGCGACGGAAAGATTTTCGAGACGTTGGTCGCAGTGATTTTTACCGGCATTCGTCTCCTTGCAAAATGACCGCCGACGACCGACGGCTGACCGCGGTCGGCTGTCGGCGGTCTGCGGTCATTACTTGAACGCGCCTAGCACTTTGACCGCGTTCTCTTGGAACGATGCGTCAACCATCTTGTCGGTTGGAATGACGGCGGTGTAATCCGTCCATCCTTCCGCACGGAAAACTTCCTCCAGATTCTTGACGCTATCGAGGTAGATTTTCAAATCGGGATCAATGAACGGCGGTGTGCCACTCTTGATCGCGGCTTCGGTCGAAGGCGTGTATTTCAAGTATGCCTTGATGTTTTCTGGGTCGAGATACTTGGCGCCTTGCATTTCGCGCGCGCCCTTGACCAGCGCGATCATAAATCGTTTGGCAACGTCCGGGCGTTCCTTGATGAACTTGCCCGAGTACATCCACACCGTCGTCATCGCGCCCGGCGCCACATCTTGCGCGAGCAAAACGCCGGTGCCATCCTTGATGATCTGATCCGAGTACGGCGGACCGACGAGCGCGGCATCAATCGAACCCTGTTTCATTCCAAGAACCAAATCAGGATTCGCTAGATTGACGGCGGTGATGTCCTTGAAGGTCAGTCCCACATCGCGCAACGCTTTGGCGACAAAGTACGCGCCGGTCGAACCCGCCGCGCCGGCAATGCCGACTTTCATCCCTTTCAAGTCAGCCACCGTTTTGACTTTGCCGGAATCTTTCAACTCTTTGCGGACGAGAATGATCGTGGGACCATTCTTCAGTGGCTGGATCGCGGCGGAGGCAACGATGCGAAAATCCAAGCCCTTGTTAAAGCCGTTGAAGGTCGCCGCTGCCATTCCAACGCCGCCCACATCGTATTGCCCAGTGGCGAGGAACGGCAAGGCATCGGCGGCGGTGGTCACTTTTTGCAGAGTGACTTCGATGTTTTGCTCTTTCATCAAGCCGCGTTCTATCGCGACGTAGAGCGGCGCAAAGTTCGTGATGGCAACGTACGCGACGGTGACCTTGTCCGGCGCGGCGGCTTTGGTCGGCTCCGGCGGTTTGGTTGGCTCTGGCGCTTTGGTCGGCGCGGTAGTGGGCGCGACGGTGGGCGCGGGCGCCTTGGTTGGCTCTGGCGCTTTGGTTGGCGGTGCGGCAGTTGGGGCGGGCGTCGGCGCGGGCGCGCACGCGGCAATCAACACTGCCATCACAAGCAGCGCGAGAACGAGTACACGTTTGGACATTTCTTCTCCTCCTGAAAAAAATTATTGATTTGTCATTGCGAGAATTCCATACCGCGCGGCGGTATGCGCGTTGACAGAAACTTGCAGGACGCCAAACGCCCGCCGATGAATCGTGCGGGCTACGGAACAGCGTCGGACGAGTCCGACTAAGCCCGTTTAGGGGGCGCTGTTCAATAGCACGGTGGATTCATCCCCGTGCGGTCGTGGCAAATGATGCAAGTTTCTGAGTAGCCGCGCAGCGGCGAAGCAATCTCCAAATCGCAATGAGGATTGCTTCGTCGCAGAAAACGCTCCTCGCAATGACACGTCACACACGTTCCACAATTTCGATCTTGGCTCCCAGATTCTTTATATCGCGAATAAAACCGGGATACGAAACGCCGGCGGCTTGAGCATCCGAGACGTACGTCACACCATCGGCAACACAACCGGCGACCGCGAAACTCATTTGGACGCGATGATCCTTGAACGAGTCAATCGTCGCGCCGTGCAGTTGTTCTACCCCCTCGAACTCCAAACCATCGGCGGTTTCGGTGACCCGCGCACCCATCTTGTTCAGTTGCGTCATTGCGGCAAGACGATCACATTCTTTGTAGCGCAGCTGCGCAGCATTATAAATGCGACTGCGCCCTTTGGCAAGCGCGAGGAGCACACTCAAAATCGGCACCATATCGGGCGCATCGCCGCAATCCACTTCGATTCCCTGCAAACGTCTGCCACCAACGATTTCGAGCGTACGCGCGCGCGCGTCAATACGCACGTCCGCGCCCATTCGTTGCAACGCGGGCACGATGGCAGCTTCGGGATGCACACACGACAAATCGAGATTCTCATAGACGATATGCGAACCACTCAGCGCCGCCAGCGCGAGTCCAAACGATGCCAGCGCAATATCACCGGGGATGTGAACGGACGCTGGACGATACCTTTGTCCGCCGGACACAAAGTACATCGCTCGATCGGCAGATGCCTGAACGTGAATGTTAAAGGATTTGAGCATCTCGATTGTCATTGCCACGTACGACGACTCTTGCACCTTGCCGGTCACACGCACGGTGACATCATGCTCGGTGAAAGGCGCAAGCAAGATCAAGCCGGTCGTCCAGGGCGAAATCAGTCCATCCACCTCGACGCAAGTGGACAGGGTGCGCGCATCACGATGCCGAACCACAATCGGGGGACAACCGTTGCCGCGCGTGGACCACGCTTCGATACCCCAGCGATTCAGGGCATCGAGGTACGGTTGCTGTGGACGCGCGCGAATCGAAGCATCACCGGTGAACACCACCGCGCCGGGGACGGTGGACGCGAGCGCGAGCAAAAAGTGAATCGTCGAACCAGAATTGCCTACGTCCAGCACATCGTCCGGTGTTCGATACGCGCCGCCGCGTACGATGTAGCCATCGGACGTTTTGTGGAATTGCGTCCCCAGTTTCGTCAGGCAACGCACCGTAGCCATATTGTCGAGCGACTCGGACGTGCCGGTGATGGTGCTCTCACCTTCCGCCAGTGACGCGAGAATGAACGCGCGATGCGTGTGATACTTGGACGGCGGCGCACTCAATCGCGCCGAAAAGGGTTCTATTTTTTGAATGGCGAGGTAACTCATTGAAATTCCCCCGTTTACTCTCCCTCATCCGGCATTTCCAGAATGTTTCGTCCAATCTGCGGACCTTCCATATCGTGATACAGCGAACGATAGCCGTTCCACATCATCAGGTGATCCACCAGCACCAGCGCGGTCATCGCTTCGGCAACAGGGACGACGCGCGGAACAATCGTCGGATCACGACGCGTTTCCGCCGCTAGTGTTTCGTTTTGTTTCTTGATGACGTTGATGGTGGGTTGATCAATCGAAATCGTGGAGGTCGGTTTGACCGCGATGCGAAACACAATGTCCTCGCCATTGCTGATGCCACCCAGCATTCCGCCACAATGATTGGTGCGAAAACGCACGTTGCCCTGTTCGTCATAGTACGGAATGTCATTGTTCTCGCTACCAAGGCGGCGCGCCTCTTCAAACCCATCGCCGAACTCGATGCCGCGCACCGCACCGATGCTCATCATCGCATGCGCTAGCGACGCGCTCAACTTGTCAAAGACCGGCTCACCCAGACCGGCGGGCACTCCGCGCGCAATCACCTGGATAATGCCACCCACCGTATCACCACGACGCGCGATCTCCAGCGTCTTTTGAATCATCAACTCGCTTGCCTCCACATCGGGACAGCGCGCCGCGTTCGTTTCAGTGTTCTTGACGATTTCGTCCCACGTCAAATCGGAGCGCGCGCGAATGCCGGCAAGTTCAATCGTGTAGCCGACAATTTGAATTCCTTCGCGCGCCAGAATCTTTTTGGCGACAGCGCCAGCGGCAACGCGGCAGGCGGTCTCGCGCCCACTCGACCTTCCCGCGCCGCGCCAATCGCGGAAACGACCGTACTTGACGTGAAAGGTGTAATCGGCGTGACCGGGGCGCACGCGCTCCATCACTTTGGCATACTGCTTGACGTGAAACGGCTTGGTGTCCACGTTGTAGATAATCATCCCCACTGGCGCACCGGTCGTATAGCCCTCCATCACGCCCGCGACGATTTGCACGCGGTCTTTTTCCTGGCGCGGCGAAGTGATGGCACTCTGTCCTGGTCGTCGCCGATCCAGATCGCGCTGAATGTCCGCGTCAGTCAGCGGCACGCCGGGCGGTACGCCATCCACGATGATTTGCAACGCCGTGCCGTACGATTCGCCAGCAGCGGTCACGCGGAACACACGTCCGAATGTGTTACCCAGCATACGTCTCTCCTCCGAATGTAAAAATGAAAAGGAGCGTGGGGTAGAATTCCACGCTCCTTACGCACAGCCTCTAGCAGGACAAACTTTTCAGGACGCGGCAATTCGACCCCTGCGGTGGACAGCGGTGCCATAAAAATAAAAGTAAAACAAGGTCGCAAGAGTCGTTACGTGCCGAATCATCCTTGCCCAGAGATTAGCATTGTTGGGTGTTCTTGTCAAGTTACTACTTTAGCCCCAACACCTGCTTTAGCCTGTCCTGATCAAAATCCACGATGATTGTGCCCTTGATGTTGAATGTCGGTGTAGTTTCATTGCCATTCGCCCACTGACGCACGCGCGCGGCAGCGGCGCGATCTTTGCCAATATCTATTTCGACATACGCGATGCCGTGCTGTTTGAGAAACTCGCGCGCGCGGCGACACGTCGGACACCACGACGTGCAATATAACACCACATCGGCGGTTGGCTCTGGCGCGGCAGGTTCAGGCGCGCGCGTCGGTGCGGCGGTAGCGTGCGGTTCTAACTTTTCCAGCACGCGAAAAATCTCCTCATTGTTCGGTTGCTCGTCAATCTTGTGGACATCCACGTACTGAATCACCCCTTGTTTGTCCACGATGAAGATCGCACGCTCGGAATATCCTTCGGCGCGTAGCACACCGAACATCTGCGCCACGCGACCATGCGGATAAAAATCGCTGAGCAAGGGATACGTGATGCCACCCAGACTTTCTGCCCACGCCTTGAGACAGGGCACACTATCTACGCTGATACCCAGAACCTGGGTATTCATCCGTTCGAACCGCTCAAGTGCCGATTGGTACGACGGAATCTGATTCGTTCAGACCGGCGTCCACGCCAGCGGAAAGAACGCGATGACCACGTTGCGTCTGCCACGATAGTCACTCAAGCGAACCTGCGTGCCCAGATGGCTGGGGAGTTCAAAGTCCGGTGCACGCTCTCCAACTTTTAGACTCATTCATCCTCCTGCAATAGACAAAAGCATTCGCCCCTTGTCACATCACCAGCGCGAGCGCGCCCAGAATGCCCGCGCGCTTGCCCAGCGCCGGCGGTACGATGTACGCGTCAATGTTTTCGAGTAGCGCAGGCGACTGAACATAGCCGTTGAGCAATTCCAGCACCTTGCGCCGAATGCGCGGAAAAAGATGCGCCTGCTCCATCACTCCACCACCCAGAATGATGCGTTGCGGCGATAGTGTGCACGTGTAATTCACCAGCGCGAGCGCGAGATAATGCGCTTGCAAATCCCACGCGGGATGATCGGGAGGGAGCGTTTCCGCGCGCGCGCCCCACCGCTTTTCGAGCGCGGGACCGGACGCGAGTCCTTCGAGACAATCACCGTGAAACGGGCAAACGCCGGGAAATGGATCGCGCGCAAAATCGTGGGGCAGGCGAATGTGCCCCATTTCGGGATGCACCAGGCCATGCATCAATTTGCCGGACACCAGACCACCCCCACCGATGCCGGTGCCAATCGTCAGGTAGATGAATGTGTCGAGTCCGCGCGCCGCGCCCCAGCGCGCTTCGCCGAGCGCGGCGGCATTCACGTCCGTCTCGAATTTCACCGGCACATCGAGCGCGCGACGAATCGCGCCCACCAGATCAGTATGGCGCCAGCCGGGCTTGGGCGTCGTCGTGATGTAGCCATACGTCGGCGAATCGGGATGCAA
>Ga0209227_1002238_pt1 | contig 14072 bp, 12 predicted proteins | sample YNPBryantNP2012_FD_185815 | JGI IMG/M metagenome (GOLD analysis project Ga0209227, IMG submission 185815) | Anoxygenic and chlorotrophic microbial mat microbial communities from Yellowstone National Park, USA - YNP Bryant NP 2012 (SPAdes)... ...
CCCAAACCACTTCTCCAGGTCCTTGACCACAATGACATCCTCATTGGTTGCACTGCCCGCCGCAAGCGGCTTTGTCAACGAAGGGGCATTTTCACAAGGAGAGGCCTTGGGCGCTGAATGTTGGCCTGTCAACGAAGGCGCATCCTGGGCCTGAGTGAGCAATGTCACAAAGGCATCCTCAAAACGCGGGGCAATGGCCGTGACATTTACGCCGCAAAGGGGCTCCAGGCCGCCTTTTTTCGCGATAACCCGCACGCCATCGGCCTGAAGCGCCACATCCACCACAGACGGCAAGGCGCTTAACTCCAGGGCCAGGTCCCTGCGCAGGCCTTTTTGGCTTGTCACAAAGAATGTGCGGCCTTTCAAGGGTTCAAGGAAACTGGAAGGCCTGCCCTGCCCCACAATCCTTCCCCTGTTCAACAAAATCACTTGCTCACAGCGTTCCGCCTCGTCCAGATATGCTGTGCTCAACAACACGGTCATTCCCTCGTTTTCCACGGCATTTCTGATGATTTGCCACAGCTCACGCCGGGAAAGGGGGTCCACGCCCACAGTGGGTTCATCCAATATGAGCAGTTGAGGGCTGCTCAACAGCGTGCAGATGAGCCCTAATTTTTGTTTCATGCCCCCTGAGAGCCTGCCTGCCATGCGGGAAGTAAAGGGCGCCAGCCCTGACATGCGAAACAAAAGGTCATAACGCTCTCTTCTGCCCTGGCGAGACAGGCCCTTGAGTTCGGCGTAGAGCTCCATATTTTCCTGCACGGTGAGGTCCTCGTAAAGCCCAAAACGCTGAGGCATGTAGCCCGTCATCTCCTGCACAGTGGCCGCTTCCCTTTGCACACTGTGGCCAAAGACGGTGATCTCCCCTGCATCCGGCAACAAAAGCCCCATGACAAGGCGCATCAATGTGGTCTTACCCGCGGCGTCAGGGCCTACCAGGGCGGTGACAACCCCCTTTTCAACCGTGAGATTCAAGTCGTTTAAGGCCTGAACAGTGTTCTTTCCCACCCTAAAAGACTTGCTGACATGCTTAAGACTGATGGCCTCAGACACGGGCTATTCAACCGCTTTTTGATAATCGATTCTTACGGTAACCGGCATGCCCAATCTCAATTCATTTTGGGAGTCCTTTACAAAGACACGGACCTGATAGACCAACTTGGTGCGTAACTCGGTGGTCTCCACTGGTTTAGGCGTAAACTCAGCGGTGGGAGAGATATAGCCTATGCGGCCCTCGTAGGTCTTGTTGGGAAAGCTGTCGGAAAGGATGGTGGCCTTCATGCCCGGCCGTATCTTGCCCAGATTGGGCTCATCCACATAACAGCGCACCCACAGAGGCTCTCTCAAGGCCAGAGTGAGCACAGGTATATTCGGCCCTGCCATATCCCCAGGTTCCAGCAGCCGATTCTCTACGATGCCGTTTGAAGGGGCATAGAGCCGAGTGTCCTTGAGCTCTTGAAGCGCATACTCCAGGGCTGCCTCATAGGAGGCCAAAGTGGCCCTGGCTGCCTCGATATCCTCCTTGCGAGGGCCTTCTATGGCCAGGGAAAGGGCCTCCTGAGCGCTCTTCAGGTCGTGCTGCGCGGCCTGGTAAGCGGTCTCGGCGCCTTCAAAGGCCTGACGAGACACGGCATTGCCCTCCAAAAGCCGCTTGAGCCGCAGGTACTCCCGCTCCGTGTTCTGAAACAGGACCTCCGCCTTTTGAACCGCGGCCTTGGCCGCCTCGATCTGCTGTTTTCGCGTGCCTGCCTGAAGGGCAGCCAACACCGCCTTCTGCGCCTCCACCTGTGCCTTCAGGCGGTTCACATTGGCCTCATATCGTTCCCTTTCCAGCTCGGCCAAAAGCTGGCCCTCCTTGACCTCATCGCCCTCCTGAACATAGAGCCTTTCTATGCGGCCCGCAGCATTAAAGGCCAGATTCACCTGCCTTATGTCCACATGGCCATAGAGCACCAACAGATTGGAATTGTTCTCACTTTTTTTCTGGAGATAATAGAAAAACGAGGCAAACACCAGGGCAACAGCAAGAATTGCCAATAGACGCCTTTGAATAGGGTTCATTCTTGACCACCTGTATGAGGTTAGTTTTCAAATTATCTTAATGGAGTGGACAGGCAAGTCAATAATGATTTTCTTAGGGGAAAAGTGGTGCCGGAGGTCGGAATCGAACCGACACGGGCTTGCGCCCACCGGATTTTGAGTCCGGCGCGTCTACCAGTTCCACCACTCCGGCATTTAAGGTGTGCTGACGTGCGCCAATCATAGCTAAAAAGCCTTGGGATGTCAATCCTAAATTCCGTATCAATCCCTTGTAAAAATGTGGCATCTAATTGTGTTCAAAGGCCGTTGGAGCTACATGATTTGTCCGGCTTTAGGCTGCGTTGAATGGGACGAGGGTAGTGAATATTTGGGGCGATGGCAACCCAAAATACTACCTCCTGGTTCAGATCGCAGCGAGTTTTTTAGCCAAATCCTGGGAATTGGCTATGCAGTCGTTGAAACTTACCCCTCCGATCCAGTTGCAGCGCATGTGAATGTTGGGCAGGTGTTTGGCCTCCTGCTGCAGGCATGAAAGGAGATTTCCATAGCCGATGTTGTATTGTGGAATGGCCTCATCCCAGCGAAATATGCGGACAAATTCAGGGGCTGCATGAATGCCCATCAGTTCTTGCAGTTCCTTTTTGACCCGGTTTAACAGGTCGTTATCCTTGAGGTATGCCAGTTCCCGTGCCCTGGCACCGCCCACCAGAATGCGCAGCAGGCTGTAACCCTCTGGTGCGCGATTGGGAAAGATGGAAGAGTCCCACAGCACCCCCAGAATGCTGCGGCGTTCTTTTTCCGGCACCAAAAAGCCAAAGCCGTTCAGAGGGTGTTTTAATAGCCCTTTGGAAAAGCCCAGGGCTGCTACAGTGACCGGCGGGTAGTCTATCTTGTTTAAGGCGGCTGATAGGGCAGGGGAGTGTGGTGCGATGAGGGATGCAGCGGTCCTGGCAGGGCATGCCATTACCACATGGGTGGCGTCTATGGTTTCGCCTTTTCGAGTGGTGATTTGCCATTGGCCTGAGGCAGTGGCCTTGAAGAGCTCAACGGCCTCTGCGTCGAGTTTTATGTGGCCTTGAAGGTGATTGGCCAGCGAATCAGTCAGTTGGCTCATGCCCATTTCAAAGGAGGTGAGGTGCCCGCCAGGCCCTGCCCCAGGCCCTTTTTTGCCCTGCTTGGCCGCCTGTTTTTTGAGGGCCAGCATCGCCTTTATGAGGCTGCCATAGGTCTGCTCCAGCTCGAAGATACGCGGGAAACAGTATCTCAGAGAAAGCAGTTCCGGGTCCCCTGCGTATATACCCTTTGCCATGGGGTCTATCAGGTGTTGAAACGCCTCTTCACCCAGCCGTCTTCGAGCAAAGGAGGCTAAACTCTCGTCTTCAGGGGATGTATTTTTTGCGATGAATGGTTCCAGCAGCACACGCAGACGCCCCACTGGAGAAAGGAGGGAAGAAAATAGGAATTCCTGAGGTTTTTCAGGGAGTTTGACGAGCCTGCCTGCCTTGACTACAAAACGCCTCTTGCTGTTTTCATTGGCGGGATATAACGGCAGCTTTAACTCAGCGGCCAGTGCCAGCGAGGAGGGCTTGTTGTTTAGAAAGCCGTTGACACCTTTTTCGCACAGAAAACCATCCTCCAGCACAGTCCATGCCTTGCCGCCCACACGGGAAGATGCCTCCAGAATCAGGCACTCCCATTGCGGCTTCAGGGCCTTGAGATACCAGGCCAGTGACAGCCCTGAGATGCCTGCGCCGATGATGACTACTCGAGCCATTTGACCTCCTGTGCCTGCCTCAAGATTAGATTCATAAGACAGCGAATGAAATCCGGATGTGTGTTCAGGGATGGCACCCGGTGTATTCGCATATTGAATCTTTTTACCAGATCAGCATACTGTATGTCGATCTCATAAAGGGTTTCGATGTGGTCAGAAACAAAGCTGATGGGTAGAATCAGGACGTTTTTGATGCCTTTTTGCCCGAGTTCCACCAACATGTGGTCAGTGGCCGGAGTGAGCCATTTCACTGGCCCGCTTCTGCTCTGAAAGGCCAGGATGCCTGGAAGGTTTGTTTTGGCCTCCAGACAGCGAATGGTCTCTTCCAAGTGCTGAAGATATGGATCACCTTCCTGAATGAACTTGACCGGCAGGCTGTGGGCGCTGTAGAGGAGGGTCAGGTCCGGGGGTAGGCCGCCGTATTTGGTGCGCAGGGTTTCCAGTGAGGCTTCGATGGATTGCTTAAGGGCATTTATGTAATCGGAATGGCTATAAAAGGAATCAATGGTGGTGGTTTCTATGCCCAATGCCATGGCGCTTTCCAGAAAATCCGCTATGGATGACCCGCTGGTAGCCCTGCTGTAGTGGGGATAGAGGGAGAGCCCAACGACCTTTCGTATGCCCATTTCAGACAATTTCTTCAGGGCCTCAGGAGTGCGTGGATGCCAATACCTCATGCCCGGCACACATGGCACGGTGAGATTCCTTTTTGCCAGCTCGTGTTGAACTGCCTCGGCCTGGGCCTGAGTGATGGCCGTAAGGGGTGTTTTGCCGCCGATTCGAGCGTAGTTTCTGGCGCTTTTAGGCGCCCTTCTGGCTGCTATGAAGCGGGCTATAAATGGCTGCAGAAAGGCAGGGCCCAGGTGAATGATCTCGCGGTCTGAAAAGAGATTGAACAGAAAGGGTTGCACTGCCTCTAAGGAGTCAGGGCCGCCCATATTCAAGAAGATAACACCAAATGGCTCTTTCATGAGGAAAGTTCGTGTACCATGTCCACCAGCATTTTGGCCTTTTCCCATGGGATTTCAGGCAAAATGCCGTGTCCGAGATTAAAGATGTGGCTTCTGGCGGCCTGGCCTGCCTTCAAAATGGCCTTAACGCGTTCCCTGAGCTGTTGCTCAGGCAAAAGCAGGGCGCATGGGTCCAGATTGCCCTGAATGGATTTTGCGCTACCCAGGGAGGCGACGGCCTGGGATATATCGGTGCGCCAGTCCAGTCCGATGACATTCGCATTAATATCCTTCAGGAGGTGCAATAGATGGAAGCCGTCATATACGAAGTAGATAGTGGGGGTGACGAGCCCTGAAAGGGCATCCAGAGTGCGTCTTACATAGGGCAGCACAAGGTTTTCGTAATCCGTTGTGCTCAAAATACCGCCCCAGGTATCGAAGAGCTGAATGACTTGGGCACCAGCCTGAATCTGGGCGGAGAGATAGGCGATGGTGACCTCCGTGAGCCGTGACATGAGCTCATGAAATAGTTCCGGCGTCTGAAACATCATGCGTTTGGTGTTCAGAAAGTTTCTGGAACTCCCGCCTTCTATGAGATATGTGGCCAGTGTGAACGGTGCGCCTCCAAAGCCTATGAGGGGGCATTTGAATGCCAACTCCTTGCGCAGTATGCGAATGGTCTCCAGCACGAAGGGCACATCCTGTTCAGGGGTTATGCCTTTCAGATTTTTTATCTGTTCCGCTGTGCGAATAGCCGGAGTCAGGATGGGGCCTTTGCCCTCTGAAAAGGCCAGTTGAATGCCCATGGGTTCCAGGGGAATCAGGATATCCGAGAATAAAATGGCCGCATCCACGCCCAGCACATTCACTGGTTGCAGAGTGACCTCGGCAGCCAGTTCCGGTGTCTTGCACAGGGTCAGGAAGTCCACGGTGCCCCGCACCTTCTGATAATCCGGCAGATAGCGGCCTGCCTGGCGCATGATCCAGACCGGCACTGGACGGGTCTTTTCTCCCTTGCATGCCTTCAAAAATATATCGTTCATACGCATCCTCTTTTTTATGCCTTTGGTTGATAGTTGCAGAAGGGTTCTTCGGCGAGATAGTCACCGGAAACCGCATATGCCCTGGCGCGGCAGCCGCCGCAGACATTGACGTACTCACAGCGGCCACAAGAGCCTTTATAGGCCTTAAAATCCCTCAACTCCTTGAAGAGCTGGCTGTTTTCCCAGATATCCTTTAGGGATTGCCTGCGGATATTGCCGGCTGGAATGGGGAAGTAGCTGCACGGGAGCACATCTCCATCCACTGTGATGAGGCAGATGAGTTGGCCTGCCAGACACCCTTTGGAGCCGCCTGTGGAGAATTTCAGCGTACGGTGCTGCACGCGCTCCCCTTCTTCCTTGGCCATCTGAAGCCTGACGCGATAGTAATGGGGGGCACATGTGGGCCGCACCAACATGTCTTTTTCACCCTTCTCCATTTCATAATGCCATCTTAAAAGGGCTTCGTAGTCCTCAGGCGATATGAGTTCAGACATGATGTCCTCGCCTCGGCCTGTGGGCACTATCATGAACATGTACCAGGCGGTCGCCCCTAATTCCTTGGCTAATTTGCATACCTTTGGAATCTCCGCCTGATTACGTTTTGTGAAGGAGGAATTGATGAGAAATGGAATGCCGTGTTCTCGAAAGAGCCCGGTCGCCCGTATTACTCCATCAAAGGCACCTGGTTGCTGACGGAAGTCGTCATGTACCTGGGCAGTTGAGCCGTCCAGGCTCAAGGAGACCATCTGAATGCCGGATTCCTTGATTTTCTTACAGATATCGGGTGTTACCAGTGTGCCGTTTGTGGCAAGGCACATGCGCAGCCCTTTCTGTGTGCCGTAAGCGGCCAGGTCAAAGCAGTCTTTTCGCAGAAGCGGTTCTCCGCCGGAGAGGACCACGACAGGCTTGGCAAAGGAGGAGATGTCATTCAGAATGCGATATCCCTCCTCTGTGGAGAAGTCTGAATGGCCCTTGACCTCCTCCTCGGAGCGGGAGCGGCAGTGGACACAGTGTAGATTGCAGCGCCTGGTGATCTCCCAGGCGACCCATTTCAGTTCAAAGTCCATAAAAATCCTCGGAAACTTATTGCGGCGCCTTCAAAAAACAGCGGTTTTACCAGTGCATTATCGGCCTGCAAGAGAGAGATCGTATAAAGGTTGCGCACATTCAGCAAGTTGTGCAGCCCTGGCCGACGAGCAACAGAGGTCGGTAAAATGATGATTTTAGAGGCGCCTGTTCATTGTGCGGGGCTAATGGTAGTGTGCAATTACAATCTGCTCAACAGAATCTCTTTCACCTCTTTTGCTGTGATGTTCTTGTTCTCACCTAATGTGATGTTTCGTTCGATAAAGCGTTTTACCACCTTGTCGATGCCATCCTCTCCTATGTTATAGTCTCTGAGACGTGTGGCCATGCCGATGGCATTGAAGAAGTCCTCTGTCTTTTCTATGGCCAGCTCGGCCTTTTCCAGAATAGAACCGTATGTGACGCCCCATACCCTTTCGGCATACTGAGCGAGTTTGGCGGCCTTGTTGTGAATCTGGTGTTGCCATACTCCAAAAAGGACTATAGCCAGGGTCTGTGCGTGGTCCAGGCCGAAAAATGCAGTAAGCTCATGGCCGATCATATGAGTGGAAAAGTCCGTCACCACGCCGCAGGAGAGGTGACCGTTTAATGCCTGGGTGGCACACCAGGTGAAATTCGCGCGAGCATTGTAGTCCATGCGGTCCGCAAGCACTGAAGGCGCTGATTCTATGATGGTGAGAAGGATAGCTTCTGCCTGTCTGTCTTGCAGCGGAGTGATGACAGGATAGGTGATGTATTGTTCCAGTACATGCACAAAGGCGTCCACAATGCCGTTTACCAGTTGTTTTTTGGGCAGAGAAAAGGTTACGGCCGGGTCTATTACGGAAAATTTGGGATATACGGCAGGGGTGCCGAAGTGGAGTTTCTCCTGCGTCTCGGCTCGAGAGATCACCGCCAGACAGTTCATCTCTGAGCCTGTGGCGGGTATGGTCATCACCGCGCCGAGGGGCAGGGCCTGTGTGACCTGTGCCTTGCCTGACAGGATATTCCATGGTTCTCCGTCCTGAAAGGGCACGGCGGCTGCTATGAATTTAGTGGCATCCAAGACACTGCCGCCACCCACTGCCAGCAGGAAATCCACCTTTTCTTTTTTACAGACATCTATAGCCTTCAGACAGGTTTCATAAAACGGGTTAGGCTCGATTCCACCGAATTCTATGAGGTTATAGCCCTTCAGTGCCTGGGTTACCTGTTCATAGACCCCGTTTTTTTTGATGGAGCCTGTGCCGTAGGTCATGAGTATCTTGGCCTTATCTGGTAAGAGTTTAGGCAGCTCGGCGATGCTGTTGTGCCCAAAGACGACCTGTACTGGATTCCAATAGATAAAATTCAACATATACGCTCCTTTATGGTTTTATATTTTGCATTCTTCTTGAATGGTGATGCGTTGTGTCTTGTCCAACAATAAAAAGGCCAGGCGGACCCGTGTTGCCACAGAAACATAACCGTCTTTGCCCGCAGATTCAACCTCTTCTGAGATGATGGATTTTTCTTCTGGAGTAAGAGGCCGTTTCATCTCCATTTGCCATGAAATGCTTTCGATCTGTTCGGCTATCTTTCGAGTGCGCTGCCAGGTCCCATGAAAGAAATGGAGATTAGGGGCGTAACCGAGGGTATAGAGGTAATTAAAGAGTGTGAGTACATCCATGCAGGAACGTCTATCAGGTTGGCCGAATATGCGTTGAGAGATGCGAGCGGAAAGAGGATTGTCTTTTACTCCGGCCCATGACACAATGGCCACAAACCGTTTGGATGCATCGAGCAGGGTATCGATGTTTTCCATGTAACGCAAAATGGGCGAAAGGCTGCAAAAGACCAGGTCATATTGGTCTTGTAAATTGTATGTGAGCCAGTCTGCATGTATGAGACGAATGTTTTGGAGATGATATCTGCGTATCTTGGTTTCAAATTGATTTAACATGGCGCGGGATAGGTCAATACCTGTATATTCTTTGCAATGAGAGGCCATGCGGACGCCATAGTTGCCTGTGCCGCACGCCACATCTAGGACGCTTGCATCGGCATGCAGGGCGCCTGCCTTAAGTAAGATGGATATGATTGTATTTAATTGGCTCAGGTAGTCTGAACATGCCTCCAGGTCATCATAGGTGGCAGCAGCCCTGTCCCAGCAATCGGCGCCCTTGTCACTGCCATGTCGGGTCTTTTTTTTGACCAGTGCCTTCCAAAAATCTGGAGATGTTAGGTTAATCTCTGTTTCTGACATGTTTTTTATCCTTTTGGAGGCTGTTGGTTATGAATGGAGGGTTTTCTCAATTAGTTATCAAGGTCTGTGAAGAAAAATTTAAAGCTAATGCGTATAGCCCCTATTTATAATATTGTTACCTTTTTTTATCTTAAATGCAATATAAAGTGTTAACCCAAAATTCACGATTGAATCTAATTTTGGAATTCCACTTGACATCCTTTTGTTTTCCAATTATTTTTCAAAGCTCATTTGAGACATAAGTGGAGGTTAATATGTACGCAGTAATAAAAACAGGCGGAAAGCAATATAAGGTCTCTCAGGGTGAGGTTTTGCGTGTGGAACGCCTGCCTTATGAAGTGGGTACTACCGTAGAGCTTAAAGATGTCTTGATGGTTGTCGATAAGGATGATGTCAAAATCGGCAAACCTGTGGTGCCCAATGCCACTGTAATGGCCGAGGTATTGGAACATGGGCTTGGCGAAAAGTTGCTCATGATGAAAAAGAGAAGACGTAAGGGCTCTAAGGTCAAACGTGGTCACAGACAACCTTATACCGCCCTTGAGGTCAAGACGATTTCTGCATAGGAGGAATGTATGGCACATAAGAAAGCTGGAGGAAGTTCAAGAAACGGTCGGGACAGTGCGGGGCAACGCCGTGGTGTCAAAAAGTTCGGCGGAGAACACGTCATTCCCGGCAATATCCTCGTAAGACAGGTAGGCACCAAATTCTATCCAGGTATTAATGTAGGTATGGGTAAGGACTACACCCTTTTTGCCAAGGCCGAAGGCCAAGTGAAGTTCGAGATGTGGCGCAATAAAATGCGCGTAAGTGTCTACCCCATAGCTAAATAACAGATAAGGGTTAACCAAGTGGTTCATACGAGAAAAGCGGTTTTCATGACCGCTTTTTTTGTGCCTATATAGCTATGAAAATCAGAAAGGCAGAACCTGCAGATCTTTCCCAGGTGTATGCTATTGAAATAGTTTCCCACGCCGTACCTTGGACGTGGGGGGATTTTGTATCTGAGTTGATCAGACCTGATGCAGAGTTTTGGTTGATGTGTGGTGAAAACAACCAGGTACAGGGTTACATCATATTTCGTTTGGTATTGGATGAATGTTATGTTATTAATATAACAGTTGCAGAGGGTAACCGTCGTATGGGCATAGGCAGTCTTTTGATGCAGCATATGATGGCCAAGGCCCGTAAAAGTGGTTGTGAGAGGATTGTTTTGGATGTGCGCAGGGATAATCACGGTGCCTTGACCTTTTATGAGTCATTGGGTTTTGAACCTGCTGGCTGTGCTAATGCAGGGAAAGATTATATTATGATCAAAAAAATATGATGGAGGTGTGTTATGGCCATTAAAGTGGGGATCAATGGGTTTGGCAGGATAGGGAGAAACATTGTTAGGGCCGCTTTAATGTATCCAGAGTTTAGTGGCGTGGAGATTGCTGCCATAAACGACCTGACTGATGCAGAGACCCTGGCACATCTTTTAAAATATGACTCTGTCATGGGTCGTTTTAGTGGAGATGTCCGGACGTCTGGCAACAATCTTGTGATAAACGGCAAGGAGATTCGCATTACCGCCATAAAAGAGCCTGAGCACCTCCGTTGGGACGAGGTTGGAGTGGAGTATGTTGTAGAGGCTACCGGCAGATTTACCGATGCAGCCTTGGCTCGGGGGCATCTGGAGGCCGGCGCACAGAAGGTAGTTTTGTCCGCTCCTGGTAAAAATGAAGACAAGACCATTGTCATGGGCGTGAATGAGGACGACTATGACCCTGTTCATCACCACATAGTCTCCAATGCCTCCTGTACCACCAACTGCCTTGCACCTGTGGCAAAGGTGATTTTGGACAATTTTGGTATTGTACATGGGTTGATGACCACTGTTCATGCCTATACCAACGACCAGCGTATTTTGGATTTTCCCCATAAGGACCTGCGCAGGGCCAGGGCGGCTGCCCTTAATATGATCCCCACCAAAACCGGCGCTGCTTCGGCAGTGAGCAAGGTTATACCTGAACTTACTGGTAAATTAGACGGTCTTGCGGTCAGGGTGCCTACTCCGGATGTGTCTATAGTGGATCTGGTGGTGCAGGTAGAGAGAAATACCACTGTCCCCGAGGTGAATGCAGCCCTAAAAGCCGCTGCAAACCGTTTTCTGGCCTACACAGAGGAACCCCTTGTTTCTACGGATTTTCTCGGGGATCAGCACTCATCCATTGTGGACGGGTTGTGCACAAAGGTTATGGGAGACTGTCTGGTGAAGGTGATGGCCTGGTATGATAATGAGTGGGGTTATTCTAACCGAGTGCTTGACCTCATTTTGCACATGGATTCAAAAAAGTCATATTGATATCTTCTTGGCCAAAGCCCCTATCTTGACAGGTGTGAGTTTCTCTGGTTAAGATAGGCTCCGCCTTTTTTAATTGAGAAGGCATATGCCGCTGGGGGATCGTCTAACGGCAGGACAGCAGTCTCTGGAATTGCTTATCGGGGTTCGAATCCCTGTCCCCCAGCCAATTTATTTCATTTTTCTTTTAACTTTTTTATCCCATTCTTGCCTCTTGATGGCCTACTTTCTTGGAGTGCGCGAGCTATTTCAGTTAGCACCTCCGTCTGCTTGTATTTCATCAGTGAGTGGCAATGTTCCGATGTTTCCCCTCGCCGTTTCCATCTTGAGACGATGTCCGCAGGAGATATCAGCCTAATATACATTGGTGTATCTTAATAATATCAATCGTTTGTTTACCTAAAAATATTTGTCACCGTTGTCTCTCTGTTTTTTTTGTTTTTTAGTTTCAATCGTGTATTTTGAAACGATGTTTTTTGTGGCAAGAGTGAGCAAATAGGTTTATTTTGAGGCATATTTTTTTATTTTTAAGCAAGGAGGTCACATGAAAGTAGTTATAGTGGGTGCGGTTGCGGCAGGGCCAAAGACCGCGTGTCGTGTCAAGAGACTGCTTCCCGATGCAGAGGTCATCTTATTGGATCAGGACGACCTCATCTCTTACGGTGGTTGCGGCATTCCCTATTTCGTGTCAGGTGATGTAAGTGATGAAAAGGAACTGCGTTCCACCAGCTACCATCTGGTGAGGGATGAGGGGTATTTTGAAAACGCCAAGGGGGTTCGGACTATTACGTCCACCCGCTGCCTCTCCATAGACAGAAAGGCCAAGGCCATAGAGGTGGAGAACCTCAAGACCGGTGAGAGATATACCATTCATTACGACAAGCTGGTGCTGGCCACCGGCAGTCAGCCTCGTAAACTGCCCATACCAGGAAGTGATCTAAAAGGGGTCTTTTCTGTGGCAAGCCTGCACAAGGCCATAGAGATCAAGCGTTCCATAGAAAAGGGCGAGGTCTCTCAGGCGGTTATCATCGGTGGCGGTGCCATCGGTCTTGAGATGGCAGAAGGGCTTGCGGACCTGTGGGGTATCGAGACCACAGTGCTCGAGTTCATGCCTCAGATTCTGCCTCGTATCGTAAGCCCTGTATTCGCCCGTATGGTCATGGAGCACATGAAGGAACACAATGTGCAGGTGATGCCTGACGAATATGCCAAGGAGTGTGTGGCGGACGAAAACGGCCGTGTTTCGAAGGTCATCACCAACAAGCGGGAGCTGCCAGCCCAACTGGTGATTGTGGCGGCAGGGGTGCTGCCCAGGGGGGAATTGGCCAAAAATGCAGGGCTTCAGACCTCTGCAACCGGCGCCATCGTTGTAAATCAGCGCATGCAGACCTCTGACCCTGATATCTATGCCGCAGGCGATTGCGTGGAGCTTTTGAACCTGGTCACAGGCAAAAAGGGCTATGCCCCAATGGGTTCTATTGCCAATCGTCAGGGCCGAGTGGTGGCGGACAACATCGCCGGCATTCCCAGCACCTTCAGAGGCTGCATCAACAGCTTTGTGATGAAGATCTTCGATCTATCAGTGGGCGCCACTGGTATCAGCTTAGAGGTGGCTAAGGCAGAGGGTTTTGATGCCTTTGAGGTCTTTTGTGTGCAGTCGGATCGGGCACACTTCTTTCCCACGCAAAAGCTCATGTTTTTGAATATGGTGGTGGACAGGCGCACTCAGCGGGTCCTTGGGTTGCAGGCCCTGGGCCAGATGGGAGATGGCGTGATGGCCCGCATCAATGCAGCGGCAGGGCTTATCGAAAGACGGGCTGTAGTGAGCGATTTCAGCAACTTGGAGCTGGCCTACGCCCCACCCTTCTCCACTGCCGTGGACATCTTAAATGCCGTGGCCAATGTGGCGGACAATGTGATTGCAGGCCGCATGAGTTACATTGCGCCTTTGGATTTTGTGGCATGGATGAACGGCGAACAGCTACATGAGGACTGGATGGTGCTGGATTTGAGGCATAAGAAGGAGTCAGAACCATATGTTCAACGCTATGGAGACCGCTGGATGGCCCTTCCATATAATGCAGTGCGGCAGAATTATGAAAAACTCCCTCAAGATAAGACCCTTATTCTGCTCTGTAACGCCGGTACCCGTGCCTATGAGGTGCAGTTATTTTTAAGAAGCATTGGCCGCACAAATACACTTGTCCTTACAGGTGGGTTAAATATAATTACAAGATTAAAGCCTGGTTGGCTGCTTTAGACTTCATTTTGAAAAAGGAGAATTTTATGCCTAACACTTCCAAACTCATGTCTATGTTTGTTGCAATGTTTCTTGCCTTTCCCTCTGGCGCTGTCACGGCTGCTGCCCAATGTCCTTCGAAAGAAGTGGTGCAAAAGGGTGTAGATGCGGCCTTTAAACAGCCTGATGTGAAGGTCCTCAATGTTGGGCCATTTGAGCTTGCCGGGCTTTGTAGTGTGGAGGTAGAACAGAGGGGCCAGAAACGCATAGTTTATACGGATTCCACAGGCCAATACCTCATAGCAGGTCAGGTGCTCAAGGCCTCTGATGGCACCAATCTCACACAAGAGGCGGTTTCCAACCTCAATCGTC
>Ga0209227_1002240_pt1 | contig 14067 bp, 11 predicted proteins | sample YNPBryantNP2012_FD_185815 | JGI IMG/M metagenome (GOLD analysis project Ga0209227, IMG submission 185815) | Anoxygenic and chlorotrophic microbial mat microbial communities from Yellowstone National Park, USA - YNP Bryant NP 2012 (SPAdes)... ...
ATTTTGCCTCAACCCACACTACCTTCCAAAGTAATTTGTAAAAGTTTAGCAGCTTCCACAGCAAACTCTAGGGGTAAATGCTGCATGACTTCCCTAGTAAAGCCGTTAATTATTATACTAGTAGCCTCTTCTGAACTTAGACCTCGTTGACGGCAATAAAACAAAACATCTTCATTCACTTTACTAGTGGTAGCCTCGTGTTCTACAGTAGATTGAGCATTGCTAGATTCTAGTCTGGGAAAAGTGTTGGCACTACACCGATTGCCAAAAAGCAAAGAGTCACAACTGGAATAATTTTTGGCTCCCACAGCCCGCCGGTGAATACTAACCAAACCACGATAATTGTTGGTACTTTGGCCCGCAGAAATAGTTTTACTGATGATTCTTGATCGACTATTTTTACCCAAATGAATCATTTTGGTCCCGGTATCCGCTTGTTGATAATTTTTGGTCACAGCAATCGAATAAAATTCACCAACAGTGTTATCACCTTTCAAAATCACACTAGGGTACTTCCAAGTAATTGCTGAGCCAGTTTCTACTTGGGTCCAGGAAATTTTAGCTCCGTCACCCACAGCCAAACCCCGTTTGGTAACAAAGTTATAGATCCCACCTTTACCTTCAGCGTCTCCTGGGTACCAATTTTGCACCGTAGCATAACGAATTTCTGCATTTTTGTGAGCAATTAATTCTACCACCGCAGCGTGCAACTGATGACTATCGCGACGGGGAGCGGTACAACCTTCCAAATAGCTAACATAAGCCCCTTCCTCAGCTATAATCAAAGTGCGTTCAAACTGACCAGTGTTTTCAGCGTTGATGCGAAAATAGGTAGACACCTCAAGTGGACAGCGCACTCCTTTAGGAACAAACACAAACGAACCATCGCTAAACACAGCCGAATTTAAACAAGCAAAATAATTGTCTTCTGGTGGCACTACCGAGCCTAAATACTTTTTTACTAAATCCGAATACTTTTGCACTGCTTCGGAAATAGAACAAAAAATGATACCTAGCTCGGCTAATTTTTCCTGAAAAGTAGTGACTACCGACACACTATCAAAAACCGCGTCCACAGCCACTCCAGCGAGCAATTTTTGTTCTTCCAAAGGAATACCTAAACGCTCGTAAGTTTGCAAAATTTCTGGGTCTACCTCATCCAGAGAATTTAATTTTTTCTTCTTGGGAGCAGCATAATAGCTAATTTGTTGAAAATCGATTGGGGGATATTTGATGTTAGCCCAAATTGGATAAGCTTTGGTTTGTAATAACCTAAAAGCTTTTAATCTCCACTTAAGTAACCATTCTGGCTCATTTTTTTTGGCTGAGATAGTACGAATTACCTCTTCATTTAAACCAGGCGGCAAAACTTCCTGATCAACCTCAGACACAAAACCAAATTCGTAGTCGCTATGTAACTTTTTTAAAAGTTCGAGATTTTGACTTGCCTGGTCAGACATAAGCAAATTACTAAGTCTATAGAGTAATATTTATGGTTAAATCCTAACTCTAATTACACTTAGTGACAACTAAAGCATAGTCAATCAATTAAACCAATTTAATGCAAACAAAAAGGAAATCAAAAACATGTAATTTAGAGATCCATAAAACTAAGCTAGTTTTAAGTCGTAAATAGCCAAGATGACCAAAAGCCCAAAAAAATTCTTTACTAAGAGAATATTTTTAGTTAACTACCTCGAAAGAGCAGCCTTACTTAATCTTGAGGAGTAAACGGTAACAAAGCCATATGTCTGGCTTGCTTGATGGCTTTAGCAATTTTTCTTTGAAATTTGGCTTTAGTACCAGTTTTTTGACGACTGAAAATTTTGGCATAGGGAGACACAAATTGCTGCAAAAACTCCACATCTTTATAGTCAATTACTCGTAATCCTAAATGACTTACAATACACTTTCTTTCTTTTGGTCTTTTAGCTTTTTTGTTTAATTCGTTATGGTTAGTAATCTCGGTAGCAGCTAGCTTTTCCTTGGATTTTTGACGCAAAAACTCGGTTTGGTTAACAATTATATAACGCATCACTTCTTTGTCCAAATTTAGTTTTTTTTCTAGAATTTGCACATTTGGAGTATTCTCTAAATTGAGATCAAAATTAATTAATACATAAAATCCTGTATGGTGTCGCTTAATAACGTAAGCCAGTCTTTTTAAGCCTTGTTTTTCTACATTGATGTTATAAGCTTGCAAATCTTTTTCCAAAATACTAACGATTCGATTGACTTCTTGGTCAATTTGATCAGCCGAAAGCTCTGGATTGAGAATAAAATACAACTCGTAATTTTGGGTCAAACTAACCATACACAAACAAAAATAAATTTGGTTTTTACTCCAAAATAATCTTTGGAAATTTGTCAAATTGAACATACACCACTAGCTTAAGTTGGTTATGATTAATCTAATCAATTTAATGCTTTACTTATTCAACAAAAAAATTTTCTGTCTGCTTACTGAACGCCAATTATAGAAGCTTTGCCTAAAGCAATTGATAGTGATGGCCATCAAGTCGCCACTAGGTTAGAGCCGCCAGTCCTAACTCGAATTTTTTGGTTGTTTTAGGTTAAGCATTAGTTTTAAACTAAACTACCAGTTACTGATATATTGCCCAAAACCAATTCAGTTAGTTTGCTATAGCTTAGCTAAGCTCTAAGCCAAACCACAGCTTTTTGTAACGATCATCCAGTTTCTACCCTATTAATTTAACACACTCAAAAATTTATCATAAACAAACAAACTAAAACAACTAACAATTATCACTTGTTTCAAGATTCTAATTTATTCACCTCCTAGCTTAAAAAGTAAATTAGTAGTAGTAGTTTTCTAACTACACCTTACAGTGAATTCTAGATTTTATACGAAATCAAAAGCTAGACCAATTCTAGCTGAATTTATCCAAAAAATTTATTCTTTCCACACTTGACCAGCTTTAGTCTGCAGATATTTTTTCAGTCGTGGCAAAGTGTCTAAATTGCTAAAATCTATCTTATCTACCTCTTGACTCAGACGTCTGTACAAAGCCGGGTTTAACCCAATAATTTTGTCAATTTCGTCTCCAAAACCACTTTGGACTTTGCCCAATAGCTCACCAGCTCCCCGAAGCTCTAAGTCTTTCTCGGCCAAAACAAAACCATCTTGAGTTTGACAAACATAGTGCAAGCGACGAGACCGTTTATACTTCGTATAAGTCACTAAACAACATTCGTTATCGGTAAAATCGTTCCTACCCACTCTCCCACGAATCTGGTGCAAAGCAGCCAATCCAAACCTTTCGACATTTAAAATCACCACCAAACTAGCTTGCGGCACATCTACCCCCACCTCAATTACGGTAGTGGCTACCAAAATCCCTTTGGTCGAAGAGTGTTTAAACTCAGTAAGAATATCTTTCTTGTCAGCCATTTTACCGTGAACTAGCATGATTTGATTAGGAAAAAAGCGTTCAAGTAGCTTACTGGTTTGATAAACCGACCAGATTTCTTCGTCAGTGGCCGACTCGTCTTCTTGCACTTTAGCACACACTACATATATTTTGCGACTTTTAGCCAAGTGACTTCTGATTTTTTCAACTACTTTGGTTTCTAGCTCTGCAAAAGTAAATAAACTTGTGACGATCGGACTCCGATTAGCTAGCCTTTCTAAGAAAATAGGCTTTAAAGTATCGTAAAAAGTCAAAGCTAAAGTACGAGGAATTGGAGTAGCTGTGAAAGAAATAAAATGAGGTGAAGTGAGAGTATTTTTACGACTTAGCTTACTTCTTTGCTCTACTCCAAAGCGATGTTGCTCGTCAACCATAACTAAGTCTGGGACAATTTGTTCATTGTGTAATAACGCATGCGTGCCAATCCAAAAAGTTTTTTGATTAGTTTGGGTTAAGGCTGCAACTAATTTCTTTTTGGTTAACTTTTGTCCGTTTAAATACACGTTCTTAGCAGTTAAGAAAACCCTATTTAACCACTGAAAATCCAAGCCTTTAGCCACAAATGTAGCAATCAATTTTTCCAAACTCGTATAGTGTTGATAAGCTAAAACTTCGGTTGGGGCCAACAAACATACCTGACCAGTAACTGGTAAACCATACAAATAGCTAAGGGCTGTCAAAAAAGCCACTACGGTTTTGCCACTACCCACGTCACCAATAACAATTCGATTCAGACGCTTGACTTTAACTACTTCCGCTTTGGGCTTGGTCTCAGGAATTGAATAAATGTCAAACAAACTCTGATTCATAGTTTTGTTTCTAGGTAAGTTTTTACTTTTTAGTCAAAGCTTAGCTGGGAAAATCTGTCACCGTCGTGACCTGGCGGCCAGAATTGTCTTAATCTAGGATAAGCAACCTCAACACATCTTCAAGTTTTAGGTAAATCAGATCAATAAACCTTAATTTTTAGCAAAAGAAATCAAGACTTGCTAAATTTTAAATGGTTAATTTTTAGCTTAAAAATCAACTTTATAAACCATTAAACAATTTTTTCTTGACAAACTTTAGAATTTTTTTAAAACTAGCAATGTTAGCAGCTCCTTGCTAACAAGTTAAAAACTATAAAAAATGTTTGTCCTATGGCCAACAATCTATTGTCTCTAATTGACCAATTCTTTGACGACAACGTCAGAGCCATGACTTATTCTCTTGGCAGACCCTTTGCTGCTCTACCTGCTCTAAATGTCAAAGAGTATGCGGATCGCTACGAAGTCAGCCTGGCTGCTCCAGGAATTGACCCACAAAAAGTCAAAATTGAACTAAAAGAGAATATTCTCACCATCTCTTACGAAAATAAGAAAGAACAATCTCACCAAGAAGGTGATCTAATTAGACAAGAGTATAGTGAATACATTAACTTTACTCGTAGTTTGTCCTTACCTAAAAATGTCGATAGCGAAAGCATCAAAGCCAAGTATACTCGAGGCATTCTACACATTCACATTACCAAACTACCAGAGGCTCAGCCTAAGACCATTAGTGTAGAAGTAGAAGAATAACTACTGCCCAGGCTTGGTTTGCCAGCCTTGTAGGTAGCCCCCAATCTAGGGGGTGTTTTATTTGTATATTGACCATCATAAACACTAGCCAACTTGGTTCACCTTTTTAAAAAACCTGTACTTACAGCACTCAAATTATTTTGGTATTTAACCTCAAAAATGATTTAGCAAACTCACTTTTTTAACTCGCAACTAACGAAAATAAAAATGCGTTAGAAAGTCTCATTTGTGAGTATCTAAAAATGCCTAAAACCTGTTGTTCATTACACCAGAGCACTAAAAATCATAAGTGTTTACTTAAATTAGCTTAATTAAGCTAAATCTAGGGCTAAGATGACCAACTAACTCAATAGCAGTCCAGACAAGTAACCCAACGCAAGTAGCCATTGAAATCATCTAATTCAACCTGTTAAGATTGTTGAATAGCTAAACTCTTAGTAAAAACTCAAAAAACAAATAACAGAAAATTGAGAAAAGCGACAATCACAAACCTAAATTTCAATCCCTAAACTATAGCCAAATTATTCTAGCCCTAATTTCTAATTAATCCTTATTCACTACTATTAACCTACGTTTTATGGTTTCGGTAACCACAAAAATGCCCAAAAGTAAAACTGATTGAGCTATCAACACGGCTAACTTGTAATCTGTGGGGATTAGCAAAATTAATTGTGAACTAAAAATAGTCACTATGGTTGTAAAAGCCAACACAGCTATTTTGCTCATACCTAAATCCACTAAGCGAAAATGCCAATGTAAACGGTCTGGACTGAAAAACGGATTCCGCTTTTCCAACAATCTTAGAGCCCAAACTAACAGTAAATCAACCACAAACCAACCTAAAACACTACTGGTTGTGGCCAGTTTGGCCCCTGACAAAATAGCCAACGCTCCAATCACAAAACCAATTGCCCAAGAAGCCCCTTCGCCTAAATACAACCTAGCTTCAGGAAAATTCAATGGCAAAAAGCCTACCAAAGCACAGGCCCAAATGATGGCAAAACTGAAGACTAATGGTTGATTGACGTGGGGTAAGGCACTCACGCTAGCAATAGCCAAAAAACTAATCATACCAACACTAGTTACTAATCCATCATGGCCATCCAAAAATTTAGTTGCTCCAGTGCAGAACAGTAGCCATAAATACGTTAATAATTCTAAACTCCCTGGCCAGCCAACCAACCAGTCAGGTAGTCCAAACGATAAAGTGACAATCTTCAAATTACCGGCAAATATGGCCAAAAAGATGGCTAAATGAATAAATAGTAACTGGTACTTACTGGATAATTTGTATTTATCGTCCAAAAATCCGCCTAACAATAAGATCAACACAGCTAGCAAAACCCAAATCAATTTAAACGGTTCTAGGTTTCGGCCCAGCTCATTACTTAAGTCTAACCAGTTAAATTTATGCATTAACCAAACTAAACCCATTAAAAAACAACTCCACAAAACTAAGCCGGTGCCACCTAACAAAGGTACTGGTTGTTTTTGTTTTTTTCTGGCTGGGTCCGATTTAGGGTCATCAGTAATATGGTATTTGTTAGCTAAACTAAACATTATTTGTGACCAAACCCCAGAACCAACTACAGAAACTAAGCTTAACCCTACGAGTACCCAACTTAAAGTTTCGGTTAAAAACATAATTTTAGACTACTTCCTCCAGCCTATTGGCTGCTAAAGCTAATTTTAGTTCGCGAGCAATGCGCCTACCTGTACTCATAGGTTCGGAAAACAAGAGCTCGGCATATGGAGAACCTTGAATAAACAGGTTGGTTCCAGCCACAATTCGAGCTGAAATTTCAATCACATAAAACTTTTGCTCAGGAGTAACAATTGTCTCTAAACAAAAAGGTCCGTACAACCCCCTAGGTGGACAGATTTCCTTAGACACAGCCACTACCCGCTGCCCCATGTCATATAGGTCGGCTAGCAAAGACTCACGAATTACCAAAGGACTGTTACCTATCACTACAAATGACGGTTCTGGTTGCAAAATAGCCTGGGTTTGGTGATTTAGTCTACCTAAACTGTCAACGTTGGTTTCGTAACGCCTGTCTAAACTTAAAATTTCCAGTCGGTTTAAAATTGGCGAATAAAAATAGTGAATATACACTGGACAACCCAAAATATACTCTTGAATTAACACTTGGCTCAAATCTAACTGGCGTTTAGCTAACTCTTGCTCCAATTGCTCTTTAGAAGTAACCACAAAATAACCCTGACCACCTCCAGCGCCATAAAGTTTGACCATCACTGGACGATCAACTTCTCGATAGTCAGTAAAAATTTTCGGCAAGTGTAAGCCTGCTTGTTGCAGCCACTGCATTTGTTTTTGCCGACTACTTTCCCATTTGAGAATGTCTTTGCTGCCAAAATACCTCACTCGCATCAAATCGTGTTTAGCTTGGTCCAAATAGGCCACAAAAGAACCATGAGGTACAATTACGGCTTCCTGGCTAATGAGGTAATCCTCAACATCAAAAAAGTTAGTATAACTGTCCAAAGTAATTACTTCATCAGCTATAGGAAACAGCTCTGTATAAATTTTGGCTTGTTTCTGAGTGCTAATTAAAATGGTAGAAAAACCTTCATCTTTGGCTCCTTTAAGAATTTGCAAAGCACTATGGCTGCCAATAGTGGCAATTTTGAGCATAATTGGCCTAGATGGTTAGAAAATTGTCAGTTGTCAACCAAAGTTTACCAAACTTTAGCACCAAACTAGAACTTTTTCAGCTAAATCTATACTTAACCAGCTTACAGTCACTAACCAAACAAGATTCTTTTAGCTAATTTTTAATCACCCTAAACACTTAGCCAACAATTCACTAAACAAGTTGATTAACTCTGTTTGCATAGTACCACCAGACTTAACCTGGAAAGGTAATTTCTAGTTTATTATTTATTCAACCTAAGAAATCGCTTGTGGTGTAACTTGAAGCAGTCTACTATCTAGTAAACCGACTTTTACCAACTAGCTTAGTTGCACTAGCTAGTCAACACTGGCACAGCCAAAAGTACCAAGAACAGCAATTGCCCATTGCCCAGCTTGGAACCGATTTTGCCTGTTAGCTAATTTGTCAATCAAAACCTGTCTAAATTCAACAACTTTTTGAATTAAAGTGAATTTCAAGGAATTCAAACCTCCAAATCTTCCAAAAAAACAATCAAAAGCTAGCGCAAGTTAAAACCAACTTGACTTAATCGCTCTAGGTAATTTTACCCTAACACCCACATTTTCCCTCAAAACCAACTCTTACTTATTTTAAGTTAAGCCGATTAACTAACAGTTTTAAGTAAACCTCAAAAGCCCAATGGTCCTTAGCTACTCAACCTTAACTTCCTCTCCTACTCTTTTTAGAAACAACACCTTTTGTCGCTGCCACCACACATACACACCCAAACCTAACAAACCTAAAGCAAAAAATTGACTAACCAACAAACGATCAATCACCCAACCTTGCATTGGCTCCCAGTGTAAAGCTTCTGGTAAACTGATAAACAAAGCATCTAGACGGAAAAATTCCAAAACAAACCGAATTAGTCCATAACCTATGGCATAGTAGGCAAACACCAAACCCGAACGATTTTTGGTCAACTCATCATACTTCCACAATAACCAGCTAAGTAAACCAAAATTGAGCAGGCTTTCGTACAAAAACGTGGGATGGAAAAACTCAGCATTTAAATCTGAATAAACGTAATCGTTGGACATCCTAGCAGCTTCAGGTACATACATTCCCCAAAATAAGTTGGTCGGAGGTCCGTAACTTTCGTAATTGAACAAATTACCCCAACGAGCAATTACCTGCCCCAACAACAACCCCGGAACAATCACATCTAGCAGCTGATACACGTTAAACTTATGCTGTCGAGCATACCACCAAACATAAGCTCCAGCAAACAAAATTGCCCCAAACAAAGACAAGCCTCCCGTGCGCAAATTGAAAACCTGAAACCACTCGTCACTAAAAAACGACCAATTAAACAGCACATATACTAACCTAGCTCCAACTAAACCTAAAACCAAACAACCCAAAAATATTTTATCAATTAAGCCAGCTGACAGCTTCGCTCGGTTTGCTAAATAATTAGCTAAAACATAACCAGATAAAATTCCCAACAACAACAACAAAGCGTAATACCTCAAACCAATTTCCCCAATGTCCCAAAAACCAACTTCCGGAATTTGAATTGGTGGTACCTCCCAAAACACAATACCCGAATTAAGCACCCAACCATCTTTACCACTAAATAACTGAGCTAACGGATAAGCCAGTACGGACGCCAAAAACAAAGCTACTACCCACAAACCTATAGCTAACTGACGTGGGCTAAAACTAGTTTGGCTAGACTTAGACTTTTGGAAAGTTTGAGTTTTTGCAGTTTTAAGAGTGTATTTTGGTTGCAACATACAAAGACTATTTTCAGAAAACCTGATCCTGTCAACCAATTTTAGCTTAAACTAAAATTATAAACCAAACCTAGCCAAGTCTAGTTAAAGTCTAGGATTTTAAATTTACAACTAGTCAAATCAAATACCGAAACCAATCTCCCCCACCCAGGCAACCCAGTCCAAATTAAATTTTACCAACCTCACTAAACTAATACCCGCCAAACTTTTTTTTCAAAAATCAATCCTAACAAAAAACACACCCCAAAGTTCACTTAAAAGCGAATAAACCTAGCTGGGTTGTAACACTTGGAGGAACCCCAAGCACAGCCAAAGTTACCCGTATTTTCGTAAGTAGGAGATAACAAACCAAAATGCAAATGAGGACCAGTAGCCCACCCGGTTTTACCCATACTGCCAATAACGTCTCCTTGGTTCACAAACTCACCTACTGCTCTAGGACTTGGACCAGCTAAATGAGCATAAATCGAATAAAATCTTTCACCATTAATGTTGTGACGTAATAAAACATAATAGCCAAACCCAGCAGCTTCAAACCCTTTTCTTTCCACAATGCCAGCCGCTGTAGCGTAAATCGGTGTCCCAATGGAATTAGCGATATCAATTCCATCGTGAGGTAGACCAGGAATATACATACTTGGTGGACAACCAAAAGTGCTAGTAACCGCTCCTTGTGCTGGTCTAATTAAACTAGCGCTAATGTAACCACCATCCTCAAACCAACAGTTGCCCGGAGCCGGTGGATTAGCTGGTGGATTACTACTAGTTGGCGGAGGAGTGTTTCTAGCTTCTTCTTCCCGCATTTCGCGTTCAATCTGCTGTTGTTTAGCTTTTAATTGTTTTTCTTGGTCCTGTAGGGTCCGTAGCCATTGCTGATATTTGGCTTCTTCACCTTGAGTTTGCGCCAGCAGTAATTCTAAATCAGACTTTCTACTAGCAGCCAAAGCCTTACTTTCTTGCAGAGCTTTACGAGCTTCTTCCAGTTTAGCTTTGTTAGCTTCTAGTTCTTGCTTGGCTTTGACAATATCTTGCCTAATTTCCTCAGCCCGAACCTGCAGCGAAGACAAATTGTACACTCGACTAATGGCTTCGCCCAAGCTACGACTAGTTAGCACCAATTCCAGGGGCGTAGTTCGTTGTTGTATTTGAATTTCCCGCAAAATCTCCACCATTTGCGATTGCAAGTTTTTAATTTCCTCCTCCTTGTAGGCAATTTGGTAATTAATCAAATCAATGTCCTGCTCCAGATCGGCAGTTAACTTTTCTAAGTCTCTAATTTCCGCTTCTACTTGAGCTATTTGCTCACGCAACGAGTTTTTCATCGTACTTAAGTCAAGTAACTTGCGTTTAGACGCCTCTAGTTCAGTTTTTACTCGATCCATCTGACTGTTCACTTCTTGCTTACGCAGTTCATACTTAGTGCGCCAATCACTTTGGGCTAACACTTCTGGACCGACTGTAGTAAAAATTAAGGCTCCGGAAATAGTTAAACTCGCTCCAACCAGTAAACAACACCGCCAATAATCTTTTTTTGGTAACATATTTTTTTGTTAAACTTGGTAAGTGCAAATAAAAAAATGAAACAAGTCAAGCTTTTTGTCAAAACTGAATTAACCCAGGTTGTTTAACAAAACTGATTCGCCTCGTAAATTCTGTGTGGATTGGTTTAGGAGATTTACTCATCTACGTGTTCTGGGGGTGTGCTTATAGTCTCTTTCTGTTTTATTCTATTTCTAGGACTCGTCTCGATCCCGAAAGACTAGCTCTGTTGTAGCCTTCCGCAGTTTGGAGAAAAAATAAAAAATAAAATAACTAAGAGAAAGGCAACTGCCAATAAAAATTCTAGACATTTAAAAAACAAGAATGCTGAAACTACAACTAGAGATAACGCCTGCAACGTCTTCACTCTTTAAAACTACCTCACTAACGATTGTACCAGTTCTTGCTAGTTGCTTAAATTTTTCACTTATGATCAAAGCTTTCCAAACTTTTTGTTGTTTGCAAAACAAGCCTAATTGAAGCTTGTGTTTGTAGGTTTTTCGAAGGTTAAAAAGGTTAAATCAAAACCAAAATTGAGCTAAAAAAGTTTATACTTTTTGACAAACTTAAATTTGTAGGCCAGAAGTCAAAGTATGACCGAACAATCAACTAAAAAGTCTCTACTGAAAGGTTTACAAAGATTGGTCTTAGGCTTGATAATCGTTTCGGTTAGTTGGTGGTGGCTTAGTTCCTCCGCTCAAGAAATTTTCCAAAAACAACAAACCAAGCAACAACAAGCTCAGCAAACTGCTACTGTCGATTATCAACTGCCGGCAGTAGCCTACTATAAAGCCAAAATTAGCAATGAATTATCCAAAAATAACGAAGTCACCTCCCTAGGTACAGAAATGTCAAAACAAAATTTGGAAGCTGTCTTGCTGGAGGGTCCAGAGGCCGGCCAAACCATCAATTTAGAAGTGTATCTATATAAACATATGCCGCCTTTAACCAAGGGCCAAACCGTCGTGGTGCGCCAAATCAGTTTCCCCAACAACCAAAAAGACATCGGCTACAGCTTCGTGGACATCTATAGGTTAGAATCGGCGGCCTATTTGGTTTTGATTTTCATCGTATTGGTCATTATTCTGGCTGGGTTTCAGGGTTTAACCTCGTTTATGGGCTTAAGTTTTAGCATAGTAGTTTTACTGTGGTTCTTTCTGCCGCAAATTATCAATGGTGGCAACGTGTACTGGCTAACCAGCATCACTAGTTTGGTCATTTTACTAGTGTCTGTTTATTTGGCTCATGGCTTGAACAAAAAGTCAATCATTTCCACTCTGTCAATTATACTAACCATAAGCTTAGCAGCACTGTTTTCAGTGTGGGCCGTGGCTTTGACTAAACTATCCGGTTTTAGCACTGAAGAAGCTGTCTATTTGGCCTCTAGTCAGTGGCATCAGTACTTGGACCTACGGGGTTTGTTGCTAGCGGGTATAATTATTGGCACTATTGGCTTATTGGACGATGTAGCCATTACCCAAGCCGCTACGGTGGAGGAGTTACACAAAGCTAACCCTCAACTGACTACTAAAGAGCTATTCTGGCGAGCAATGAACGTGGGCAAAGAACATGTGGTGTCGATGATTAACACTTTGGCTTTGATTTACGCCGGAGGAGCTTTACCTTTGCTAATTTTATTGGCTACTATCAACACTAGCAGTCCCCTGTGGGTTGTGCTCAATCACGAAAGCGTAATCGAAGAAATAGTGCGCACAGTAGGCGGCAGCCTTGGCTTATTATTGTCAATTCCGATTACCACTTTGCTGGCAGCTAAGCTAATTCCCAAACCATTTAATTTTTGGCTAAAGCCAAAGTTACGCGCAGAGTCGGTCAATCAGGCTGCGCAAACTCAAACAGGAAAAACTACCTATACTAGCGTTCTAGACAAGCTTCAATCACCAACTAACTCCAACCAAAAACCAATGTGGTAGAAAATTGCTAACCAGCAAATTCAAAAACCAACCTTAAAAAAGCCAATCTAACCACCAACTATCTTTAGAAGTTATTAACCATCAATTCAGGCAAAAACAAAACCCCAACCCAAACCGATTTGGGCTTGCTACTATCCAGAAAACAGAAAACAGTATCTTAGTACACCCTACTCGACGGCCACCGGTTCTAGCTCACTTTCGAGAATTTCTTGCTTGGCTTTGCTAGTGTAAAACACTCCGTACAAATGATCTACTTCGTGTTGAATTTGACTAGACAAAAACTTGCTAGCTTGCAGTTCCTTTAGCTTTCCTTGCGGATCTTGATATTGCACCACCACATTACACGGACGTTCGACATAATAAAACTTGCCAGGCAAACTTAAACAACCCTCAGGAAACCAGCAACGAACCGCACTTTCCATGATAATCTTAGGATTAATTAAGACCAAATAATCACCCTTCACTCGTCTATGTTTTTGAATCATCTTTATCACACAAATTTTTTTGCTCACCCCCACTTGGTTAGCCGCCAATCCAGCACCCTCTACCGCCTCTATGGTGTCAATCATCCGTTGAATTAAATCTTGATCGGCCTGAGACAAAGGAAAACTTACCTCCGCACACTCTGTAAGCAAGATCGGATCGGGATATTTGACGATTTCTAACATAAAACTTTTATTTTGCTCTCCGACTCTCTAGTCGTAGGTTTATTTTTTGTCAAAATGCTCAAGCACATCAGTAGCAGTTTATCTCGTAGTAAAAAATATCGTTTGTGGCAAGAAGCCTACTGGCTAGTTTTGCTTAACCAAGCCCTGAAAACTTTTACCGAACAGCATCTACAACTAAAAAACCCCGAAATCAGAGCTTTTGTTAGATTACAAGGCCAAGTTTTGCACGTTAAAATCGCAGCCAAGGAACCCACAGTCTTAGCCGCCCTAAAAATTGCTCAAAAAGCATTACTAGATTTTTTACACCAAAATCTACTCCAAAAAGCACAATTAGTCACTCAGCTAAAAATTAGTTTTCTAGTTAAATAATTTTTTGGACTAATAGAACTAAGCACTTGTTTAACACTGTCTACCCCACCAGTCTCACCAATTAGCGTTTTTGAAGTACTGAAAATTGCAAAAGTTTGTTTCGATAATACTCGTACTGTTTACGCCGTGCTTCTATTTCAGCCGGCAAGCCCTGCG
>Ga0209227_1002249_pt1 | contig 14033 bp, 6 predicted proteins | sample YNPBryantNP2012_FD_185815 | JGI IMG/M metagenome (GOLD analysis project Ga0209227, IMG submission 185815) | Anoxygenic and chlorotrophic microbial mat microbial communities from Yellowstone National Park, USA - YNP Bryant NP 2012 (SPAdes)... ...
AAGGTCAGGCAGGGTGATATAGCCTGGTAGGCGGGACGAAGCGGAGACCAGCAGACCCTGCCCATCCCTTCCAAGTTGCAGCACCCATCCCAGTCGCGATCCCCTCGCCGACTCGGAGGGGGATGGTATCGGCATGAGCAGATAGAGCGCATCTGTGGGCTGGGTCAGGACGGTTTGCAAACGCCGCACCAGTGGCTCCAGCTCAGCAGGCTCCACCGCAGCCGCATCAATCCAGAGCATCAACCGCGAGTGTCCGCGCAAAACGAACTGCGCCACCGCAAACAGCGCTTCTGAGTCCGCAGCGATGCGGGCATCCGCTTCAGGAAAGGGCGCACCAGCGAATAGCATGGGCGAGTCACGACGGGTAGTCAGGTAGCGCACCAGAACTCCCCTTGCCTTCAGCTCCTCCGGAAGCAGTCCCACCGCCACGGGGTATCCCCAGCAACAGTTCATCCGCACCAGCTGCCGCAGTCGTTCCATCCCGTTCGGTGAGAGGTTTTCCGGCACCAGCGCGCGCGTGCCCGCGTTGAGGGTAAGGTATGCGCTGCGCTCCCATTGCTCACGAGACAGGAGGGAAGATGATCGCCGCGGCGAGGAAGCCACCCGGCTGAGCAACAATGCCTGCGCACCGGGCATCGCCGCGGTGTGACGAATCAGTAAGGGCACGTCGGTCGGCTGCAGGCAAACCACCACGACCCGCTGTGCCGTCGCCGACAATACGCAAAACAACCAGCCTATCCAGCTCAGACAGAACAGGGCAAGCCTCATGTGCCGCATTTGAACTTGCAGGGCGGGATTGTTGGGTAAATCAGGACGGCGCGCAGCCATCTGCGCACAACGCCTTTCATCGCGAGTCACGCGAAGAACCTCCGGTATTTTCCAACGCGCTCAGCATAGAAACAGGTTCGCCAGGGGTAAGAGAAGCACCTGTATCTGCGTCGTCTGCATGGTGGGACACAGTGGTCAGTCAAAATCGAAAAGGTCTTCCAGAAAAGATTTCAGCCGCTTTCGCTTCCGTCTCTATCGACAGGAACCAGTATCTCCTGACACTTTGGACACAGCAGTCTGCCTGATGTGGGCATCATCATCGTGTGTTCCTCCGTTGTTGTGTCATGGATATTGTACCAGAGACCGGGACGTTGTTTGGAGGGCGAACCTCCGGGTGAACCGTCCCGCGCCCGATCGCCCCGTGAGTGGGGAGGGGTTTTACGGCTCGGCGGGAGGCTCGCCCTCCAGATGGCTTGCGCCGGTATATCGGGCAACATCACGGGTTCTTATCAGGGCTCTCCGGCAGCCGATAAAGGCTAACGCTCCTCGATGGGCACGTAGTGCAATCCATCGGGTCCAGTATACTTGGCACGGGGGCGTATTAACCGGTTGTTCGCCCATTGTTCCAGAATGTGCGCGGTCCACCCCACCACCCGGCTCACGGCGAAAATGGGCGTGAACAGCTCCTGCGGAATGTTCATGGCTTGATAACAAATACCGGAGTAAAGGTCTACATTGGGATAGACCTTGCTATTCTCACGCATAGCGCGCTCCACTGCGAAGCAGGTCTGGTAGAGCCACTCGTGCTGGGTACCTCGCGTGAGCTGTTCCGCATAGCGGCGCAGGATTCCGGCGCGGGGGTCATCGGTGCGATACACACGGTGTCCGAACCCGGGCACCTTCACCTTGTTTGCCAGCGCGTTCTTCACCCATGATTCTGCCTTGCCCGGATCGCCGATTTCGTGCAGCATCCGGATGACCTGCTCGTTGGCACCGCCGTGCAGGGGTCCCTTCAATGCGCCGATAGCACTGGTCACCGCTGAGTACATGTCCGACATCGTTGCGGCGACCACACGTGCCGCGAACGTAGAGGCATTCAGCTCATGGTCGGCATGAAGGATGAGCGATACATCAAAGGCACGCACCCACTCTTCAGGCGGTTCCTCTCCGTGAAGAGTGTAGAGGAAGTTATAAGCGATGCTCCTGCCGGGCACGGGATGGATGGGTTCCAAACCCTGGCGCAATCGCTGGTGCGCGGTCACCAGCTGGGGGATGCGTTCCGTCAGACGGATTGCCTTGCGCAGGCAGGCATCCAGACGGGTGTTCCCACTGTCCGGGTCCCAGTGCCCCAACGACGATACCGACGTGCGCAACACCTCCATCGGGGTCGCCGTTTTGGGAAACATACGCAGTATCATCACCGTTTCGACGGGCAGTTCCATACTACCGGTGAAGCTATCGAGGAACGCCTCGAACTCCACTTTGCCGGGTAACCGACCGTACCACAGCAGATAGGCAACCTCTTCGAACGTGGACTTCTCGGCGAGTTCGACCACATCATAGCCCCGGTAGAGCAGCCTGCCCTGTTGCCCGTCGATGAAGCAGATGCTGGACTCAGTAGCGATAACATCCTGCAGTCCCACACTTACGACCTGTTCCTCTGTTTTCGCACTCATGGTAACCCTCCTCCTGAGATAAGTAAAAAGGCGACAACAAATCTGTTGCCGCCTTTGGCATAGGCTGCAATCTCTTCTACACCGCAGACAGAGGCCTGCGATTACAGATTGCGGCTGCGCAGGCTACTTCGCCAACGCCTTCTTCGCGTATTCGCGAGCAGACTCGAGCTGCCCCGCCGAGCCGAGCAGCTCGTTGCGGCTAGCGATGAATTTGGCATATTCTGCCATGAAGATCTTACCCGGCTCGCGCAGGTCGAACTTATCGCAGTGGTCGCGGAAGAACTCGCGATGCACGCGGCACCAGACGAGGCGTCCGTCCGTGTCGATATTTATCTTGCACACGCCCAGTTTGGCAGCGGGCAGATACTGCGAGGGGTCCACGCCTTTGGTGCCTTTCAGGCAGCCTCCCGCGGCGTTAATGCGCTCGACCTCGTCCTGCGGTACCGAGGAAGAACCGTGCATTACCAGCGGGAAGCCGGGCAGCCGCTTCTGAATCGCCTCCACGCGGTCGAGATGGATTCGCTGGGAGCCGCTGAACTTGTACGCGCCGTGGCTGGTGCCGATGGCTACTGCCAGACTGTCGCAGCCGGTGCGCTTCACAAACTCCTCCGCCTCAGCGGGGTCGGTCAGGCGGGCATCCTTCTCGTCTACCGAGATGTGCTCTTCCACACCGCCCAGCATACCCAGCTCCGCTTCCACGCTGATGCCTTTGGCGTGTGCGGCTTCCACCACACGCTTTGTCACTGCGACGTTCTCCTCGAAGGGCAGGTGCGAGCCGTCGATCATCACCGACGAGTAGAACCCGCTCTCGATGCAGTCGTAGCAGGTCTGCTCATCACCATGGTCCAGATGCACTGCGAACAGCGCGTCCGGCCATATCTGCTCCGCCGTGCGGATAATCGCTTCCAGCATCCGTTTATCGGTGTAGGAGCGTGCGCCTTTGCTGATCTGAATGATGAAAGGCGCCTGCGACTCCATATTACCCCTGAACAGCCCCATTGCCTGCTCGAGGTTGTTGATGTTGTACGCGCCGAGCGCATACTTGCCGTATGCGTGCTCGAACAGAATACGGGTTGGAACAATCATCGTTCGGTCTCCTTCTTCCTCCCTGGCAGGTTACACTACCCGGTGGTATATTCGCCGGCGCATTCGGTTTCCCCTGTCAACAGGGTAACCAGCGCCTTGTCGCCTTTTTGTACATGTATTATATCACGTTTGTGTCTGGCACAGGGAAACGGGTTATTGAAGCGGACGGGAGATTTCAGAACCGCGTCTTGTACTCGAGGGCACCCGCCAGCTCATTGCGCGAAAGACCATCCGGCACGCGGTGCTGGTAGTTGGTCAGGCGCAGGCTCAGGTTGAGGAAATGGTCGTCGTCCAGCTGCCAGCCATAGCGCAGGTGGAAGGAATGTGCCGTTCCCTTATTGCCCTGATAGTTCACCGAGTCCAGACTGTAACCCACCTCGCCGTTGGAGAGGGCGGAGAGCCTGCCAGCCACGCTTAACAGCGCACGACGGATAACCTGGCGTTTGGCGTAGTCGGTTTCGATTCGGTACTCCCCGTTTAGCATCTGGCGACTGTTCAGGCGCGTGCTCATTTTCCACACGTCCAGCCCTATCGGCTGCACCCGGTTATTGCCCTGCTCCGGCAAGGTCAGGAATTGATGGCTGAGCGAGGTATTCGGATTCAACTGCCAGTCTAAGGAGTAGCGGCGCACGTGCCATGTCTCCATGTTGGGCAGCTCAATCATACGGTAGTATACTTCCCCCTTGAAGTTGCTCATGGGGGCGACAGTGAACTGATACGTGCGCATCACCAAACGGTCGGCTGCCTGCGGGATAAAGGCGGATGTGTATTCCGCCAGCAGGCTGTGCTTGCCCAAGTTAGCGGTGATGCGTCCACTGCGCGTTTCTTTTTGCCAGCTCGCCCTGTCTGCCAGCGCGGCGTACGCACCGGTGAACTGGATATTGGTCAATCCCAGCGCGTTGAACGGTTTCAGCGAGGAGGCGGATATCTCGCTCTGCGCTTTGGTGTTGGCGTGGTCCACGCGCAGCTCGTCGTACTTGCCTGTGACGTTCACAAAGTTCAGCACCGGACCCGACAGCGCGAAGCTCTTCAGCAGGCTCCCGTCCGCCGCGCTGGTGGTGCGGCGCGACAGGCTCATGGCAAAGGTGAGGTCCTTGCGCAACAGCCACTGGGAGGATACCGTGCGTATCAATTCGGAGGGGCGGTCACTGCGTCCGAACCTCTGCTCGGTGAACTGCATGATAGCGCTCTTGGAGAAGGGCGTTTGCACCTGCACGGTATCTGCGGTGTCGTAGTAGCCGTCGGTGCGGCGCAGGTGTTTCTGCTCCGCCACAAACCACACCGGTCGGGTCTTGTCGGATTCCACACGCCAGAAGTTGGTCAACGTGGTGGTGGGTTCCAGAAGGACGCCTTCCTCCTCCACCCGGTCGCGATACGCCGAGAACCTCAGTCCATTGCCAAGCGCATGGTCGATAGAGGTGGTCTCACGCCACTGGCGATGCAGTACTTCGGTTGCGCCATCGCGGTTGGTACGGTCGTTCAGGTGTGTAATGCGAGTGGTTGCCCCGGGTTGATACTGGAAGTACAGTCGCTGGCGCCGGTGCATCTGTTGCACCTGCCCGTTGTGCGAATCGATCCAGAAGCCCTCAAACCACAGCGTTTTGCTCACCTGCCACTGCGCCGACAGGTCGAAGTACTTGAAGCCCAGTAAGCCGCTCAGGTCGTTGCGGTCGCTCTCGGTCAGGTCGCCGACGCGCGAGAAGGTGGGGTCCACCTGCTTGAGGTTGGCAGACAGCGACAGGCGCGGCGTGCGCAGGGCATAGGACTGTTTGATAATGGACCCCTGCGAATCGCGGATGTTGCCGAACAGTGCGCTCAGCGAGACATCCTTGTCCAGCACAAAGCGCGTGCTGATCAGACTTCGCGCGATACCCGTTTCTCCAGCGTAGAGCTTGCGCTCGGGGTCGGTCAGGTCTCCGAGGCGGTTGAAACCTTCGCTGACGCTCTGCTGCTGGTAAGCCACCTCGAACCTGGGGCTGGTGTAAGCGACCTGCATCCGCTTCACGTCACCGCTGGCGTCTTCGACCGTTGTTTTCACGACGCTGACCTGTGTGTTGGCGGCGGCGGTCATGTTCATGCGCAGAGTCTCCCTCTGCAACCCTGCCTCGCGCACAACCTGCTGCCTGTCTTTGTCGGTGACAGCGTTCGCGCCGGGTTCCACCTGCCGACGCGCCAGCAAAGCCATCTGGTTTATCTCTTCCGGCGTCAGGTTCGCCACCGCGAAACCGGAGTCGGTTCCGAGCCGGGTGTAGTCTACCTGCACCGTCTGCGTGTTCAGCGATACTTGACGGAAGTTCAGGTTACCCGTCTCGGTGCGGATGGTTTGCTGCATAAACAGGGTGGGCAGGTTCGTGCCCTTGAACGGAGGCAGTTCCGCCCTCAAGAAAGAGCGCACCCAGCCTCGTTCCTTTGCCCACTGTGCCCGCTGTCCCTCGGCAAGGTCGTTGAAGCGGGTGAACTCTTTATCGATTTCCTGCGTGCTGTAGGTGAGCTTGAGCCCGGCGGTTTGCAGCGCATAGTTCGTCAGCTCGATGCTGCTACCCGAATCCAGAATACGCTGACGCTCAAAACCCAGCTGTGAGTTGCCGCTCAGATGGAACAGGGCGGAAAGGGTGTCGCGCGTCAGTCCACGCTCTTTTGCCCACTGTGCCCGCTGGTCTTCACGCAGGTCATTGAAGCGCTGGAACTGAGAGTCAATTTTGGTCTCGCTGAAGCGCAGCTCCATCTGCTTGGTCTGCACGCTGTACTGCGCCTGTCGAATCTCCCCCTTGCCATCGGTGATGCGGCTGACATCGGTCTGCAGGTTCATCCCGCCAGCCACGTAGCCCAGCCCGTAGCTCATGCGGCGCATCCCCCGCTCTTTCTCCAGCCAGCCGAGCAGCTGGTCGGGGGCGGCTTTTTGCTCGCGCAGGGCGGCGAAACCCGCAAAGCGCTGCCCCACGTCCTGATACATGCCGCGCAGCTGCAGCCCGCCCATACTCCAGTTCAGGTTCTGCAGAATGAGCCTGTCGGAGCCTGCAGCGGCTTGCGCATTGGGGCGTGCAGGCGCGCCCGGTTGCAGGGTAGGGTCTGCCACCGCCTGTATTGCCCTTTGCGAGGAGAAGAACATCAATCCCTCGACGGCACTGTTGCTATTCAGATTCAGGCGGGTCTGCATACCGTAGGTATCGGTCTGCAGGGTGGTACCGTCCTCGCGGCGCAGGAACGCGCTGGAGCTGTACGTCATGTTCAGCTGGCTCTGTCCGAACTGCAACCTCATCGACGGAGCCTGCAGCAATCCACGCTGTTCACTGGCGCCGGGCACGTAGCGGTAATACACCCGTATCGTTTGCGAGGTGCGCACCGGCTCGGTGAAGAAGATGGTACCTGTGGTATAGTCAATCGTATAGTCCTGATTGCGCTGCAGGGTACGGGCGTCTACCATCACCCGCTCGCTTTCGGGCACGATATTGCCATAGCGCAGCAGGTAGCCAGCCCGTGTGCCATTGCCGCGCAGCAGGTCGGCATTTGCCTGCCCAGCCTGAGAGCCACCGGATGAAGTTTTAGAAGCAGTAATGCGCCCTTCCGCGAGGGGTATGGTGGGAGGTATGTTATCCTGTCCCCACGCGGTCGCCATGACCGCGAAGGCGGCAGCCACCAGCAATATGTCACGAACCGATAACCTCATCAGAACCGAACTTTGATAACGTCCACTTCGACCTGTCTGCGCTCGATCTTACGCTCCATCTGTCCTTTCAGTTGTTCCGCACCCCGAATGCGGATTTGCTCCCGTAAAGATTCCAGTCCCTGCGTCTGCGAGGACACCACTTCCGCCGGAAGAGTGAAGCGCGTCGCAACGGTCTTGCTGCCCTCCATCTCTTCCGGTTGTTCGGCAATCCGATTGTCCGTACCTGCAGGCGGACTGTTGACGTCGATGTGGGGCACGTCCTCTTCTATTACCGGCTCACCCTGCAACGCATCCGTTGGAGCAGGAGCAGGGGCAATCGGCGCCCGAGTCACCGCAGACCATTTTACCTCGTTTTTCGCCGATAGTGCTTTTGTAGCAGATGCAGGTCGCTGTGCCCCTGAGCGCTGCACCGCGCGAGTCTCCTTGTTCAAGTTCAGCGAAGCCACCTTGTGTGGCTTTTGGGTAGATAAAGACCGACTAACTTGCGAAGGTGCAGGGGACGTTCGGCTCTGCGTGTGGCGAAACGCGAGATTGCTCACCATCTGCGGCGCCTGCCGGGGGGTAAACTGCCACACCAGCAACGCCATCAACACAACGGTTGTTGCCAGTGAAGCACGCCATGCCATCTGCCGCCAGCCCATTGCCAGTCGTTCCGTCCATGTGGGCTTATCTACGGTCGCCGACAAAATGCGCGCCTTCAGCATCGGTGGAGGCTCTTGTGGAGGCAAAAGGCTTACGACCCATCGCAGTGACTGCAGATGTGCCACTGCCTCCCGGCATCCCGTGCACTGCTCAAGATGTGCTTCCACCCGCTCGCACTCATCCGGCGGCAGGGCATTATCCACATACGCCGACAACGCGGTCCACCACTCTACACAGACCTTCATCGTCTTCTCCCCCGGCTTTGCTGTGAACTCATGCGCATCGTTTCTCATTCCATTTTATTTAGATACGACTCCCCGCGCAATGTTTCATCTCTGACAACGCGCAGAAGGAAAATTGTCGGGGTGCGAATCGCAACCTCTGTGCAGAGGTTCTTAGCAGGAGCATGTGCTCCCATCACAGAAAAGGTGCTTTGTGCGGAGGGCGGGGGGCTCGCCTTCCATCCGGTTATACAACACCCTCATGGGCAGGAGATGCAACGATGCCTCAAGCGCAGTGGCAGATAGTACCCTTCGGCTGGACGGTACACGCCGACGGCACGGTGCGCGCGGAGATGCCCCAGGGTGCGCTGTTGCTGAAGGACAGCTTTTCGCAGGCGGGTGAACTGAGCGCGACGGTGGTGGTGCATCGCGCTGTCACTAACCCGACCTACTGGAAAACGGTGGGCATCACCCTGTGGCAGGACGACCGCCACCACTGGCGGCTGAATCTGGTGGAAGCGCCTGAGAACCTTCAGTACCGCCACACCGCCGAATTGCACGAGATGTACGGCGGCATCTGGCTGGCGGGCAATGAACCCGCCACCCGCCTAACCATCAAGGAGAGCTTCAGCCTTCCTGACTGGAGCTGGGAGTACGGAAAGCCGTACCGCTTGCGCCTGATTTGGAACGCGCAAACTATCCGCGGAGAAGTCTACGACGCGCAAAATACGCTCTGCTGGTCTTATGAGTGGTCGCTGGATAACCCGAAGGCGGTGCGTGCGGGCTATCTGGGGTTGACCTGCAACGCTTTCGACGCCACCTTCTCGCAAATAGAAACGCGCAACACCGTACGTGCCGAGCCACCCCGTCCCGAACAGAAGCCCCTGCCCCCCTATAAGGTGGCACACGTGGGCAGGAAGGTGCACCAGGGTACGGGCTTTTTCCGCGTGGAGGAGATAGACGGCGTCTGGTGGTTCGTTGACCCCGATGGGCAGCTCTTCTTCGCACTCGGTACCGACCACACCAGCTACTTTGTGCATTGGTGCGAGAAGCTCGGCTACGCGCCCTACCACGAGAACATGAAGAAGCGGCATGGCTCCGAGCAGGCATGGGCACAGGAAACGCTGCAACGCCTGAAAAGCTGGAACTTCAACATCCTTGCGGCGAACCATTCGCTCTATCTGCGGTATCAAGGACTACCATACATTGAAAATATCTTGGGCATGGGACAGGGCTTCGCCGCTATTGACGATTTGGTGAAACAGGTTCACTGGACGGGGTTTCCCAACGTATTCTCTCCGCGATGGCAGCAATGGTGTGACTGGATGGCTTACCAGCGTTGCGCTCCCCTGCGAGACGACCCCTGGCTGATCGGCTATTTTCTGGACAACGAGCTGGAATGGTTCGGCAAGGATTACAAACCGTGGGGGCTGGCGATCGAAGCGTTGAAACGTCCAGCGGGGCACGACTCTCGCGTGGCTCTGGCGCAGCTGCTGCGCGACCGCTATCGGGGCGATATGCAGGCGTTCAACCGCGCGTGGGACGCCCGTATCCGCGATTTCGACGAGATTGCGCACAGCGAACAGCCGCCCACCATCCGCACGAAGGCGGCAGAAGAGGACGGAGCCGCCTTCACCCGTCTGGCAGCGGAGCGCTATTTCCGAACCTGCGCCGAAGCCATCCGCAAGCACGACCCCAATCACCTGATTCTGGGCTGTCGGTTCGCAGGGGAGGCACCACCCATTCTGGACATCGCAGGGAAGTACTGCGATGTGGTGAGCATCAACACCTATCCGCGCATCGACCTGCGTGCAGGGCGCGTGCTGGACTGGGAGGAGCGTCTGCGCGAATATCACCGACAGTCGCGCCGCCCCCTGATGATTACCGAATGGAGTTTCCCCGCACTGGACAGCGGACTTCCCTGCAAGCACGGCGCAGGAATGAGGGTGGACACGCAGCAACAACGGGCAGAGTGCTTCCGCATTTTCCAGTCCGCCGTGTTTCGCTTGCCGTTTATGGTGGGGTCGGACTTCTTCATGTGGGTGGACGAGCCTGCACCGGGCATCAGCAGCACCTCCCCTGAAGACAGCAACTATGGTCTGGTGAACGAGCAGGGCGAACCGTATAAGATTCTCGTGCAAGCTGCCACAGAATTGCAGGGGAAGGTGTATGCGATGCACGCTGAATCTGCGCGGTACCGCACGCGAAGCCCGCACTCCCCGCCAGTCAGCGAGCCAGCGTTCCCGCGTCGGCGATGGAATATTCCCCCACAAGCCGCGCTGGCGTGGCAGGTGGATTTGCAAAATACGAATCGACAGCCATTCTCTGGCTGGATCGGGGTAGACCTGCCCGAACATCCGATGGCGCAACGACAATCTGGCGAGTGGCAGTGTGTGAGCATGGACGGCAAGCCGGTGCGGTTCCACATCGAGCCCCTCTTCCGGCAACGGCTCTGGCTGTACGTGCAAAATGTGCCGCCGGGCAGGACGTGGAGTGGGCTGGTGCTATTTGTGCCTTCGCGCCAGGGACGCCCTCCGCAGGACTACACTATCGCCGCCGATTTCCAGCTGAAAACCCCAAACTTTGACCTGCGGTTTGGAAACGAACGAGCACCGATACGCACCATTCGATGGCAGGGGCAGCAGATTGGCACCTATACGGTGCTGGTGCAGCAGAGTCTGGCGCAGATGCAATGGGTACCCCCCAACCGCCATGAAGGAGTGCAACTGGTTGGGACGCCGTTCGGACACTACCTGCGCGGATTGCTGGTACACCGGGATGGCTCCGCGATTACCGAGGTGAACCAGCAGACGGGTGTGTATGCCGCACAGCAAACACGCCCACAGAGTTACCGGGTGGAGTGGGAGATGGAGGTGCGTGAAGACCTGTCGTACCCGATGCTGCTGGTGCGGATGCGCCGCTTGCAGAACCTGAGTGCAAGTCCGCTGCGTGTGGAAGCGGTATACCATTATGCTCAGAGCCAGCTGTACGGCGACGGCAGGGATGACGAGCCGTCCGGAGTGCCCAATTACTACCTGAACGCCGGCGCGTGGAGCCATCCGCAGGTCGGATTGTTCTATGGAGCGATGCCCTTTGAGTCGGAAAAGTGGAAGTGCACCTTCTGGAAAGACCCCGGCGGCGGACAACATCCCGACCTGTGGCAGGACGTGAAGCGGGAGGTGAAACCCGGCGAAACCATTGCGCTGGACGGCGGCTGGGTTGCGCTGCTCATCGGCAGAGGCGACTTCGGCAAGGGAGACTGGGTGAACCTGACCGCGCAGGTACAATCTCTTTCGGGGGTTGTGCACAGCGTACAATGGCTGCGCCGAAGATAGGCAAACTGGAGGCTAGGATTACCAGCGGCAGGCGCATCGCGACGCTGCTGGAACAGACGAACGCGCATCTGGTTATTGCCGGACGTCATATCCTTCGCGCGCAGGAAGCGGCACGGGAATCGAAAACAGAATCTCATCGGATAGGGACTCACTCGGTTTTGGGATATGTCATATGAGATGGGGTGAACTCATCGAGCAAATCATGCGGGAGAATAACGGCATAGCCTCCCTAACGCACCTGTATGAACGCGCACCACTGCACAGAGAGCAAATGCCCTCTGGCGACTGGCGTAAAACATTGCGAGGTGTTCTGTATCGAGAAGCAAAGGCAGGCAGATTCGTCAAAGTGGGTTTGGGAGTATATGCGTTGCCAGAAGCCAAAAAAGCAGAGCCGTCTTCTGCCTATCAGTACGCTCTCGATAAGCGTTCTTATCGGGACTATATCGGCAACAGACCTGACCTGCACGCTACCATCGAGGGTATGTTAATTGAAATCGGTAACTACCTGGATTACAACACCTACACTCCCGACGTCAACAGGCTGTTCGACGGCAAACGTCTGGGTGACTTGTGCGTATTCCGTCAAGTGCCTGATTTCACCTACCAAGACGTCAGAGAGCGCATCGGGCGCTGTGACGTCATCTGGTTTTCGCGTACTGCGCATCCCTTTCCAAAGTATGTTTTTGAGGTAGAAACCACTACTGATTTTGAACGTTCGATGCTCAAGATGTTTGCCCTCAAGGAGTTCGAAACTCGTTTGGTGCTGGTGGCACATGAGAACCGACGCCATCTTTTCGAACAACGCATCAGCCACGAGCCGTTTGCCGCGATAGCGAGCAAGTTCCACTTTCGTCCAGTGGAGCTGGTGGCAGAGTTTTACTTCAACTGTGTGGAGCATTACGAGCTGCGCAGCAGATTCCTGGTGTGATTGAGGCAGATGAAAAGACTTTGGGGGATTTAAACTGCCAGAAAACATATGACAGGAGGTGGAAATGAAACAAGCGCTCCTTCTGGTCGCTACGCTATGGGTGATAACGGTAGTTGATGCACAACCATACTCTGCGGAGAGGAATGTCATGATGAAAATCGTCACTACGCTCCCAACCTCGCCCGTGAACCGTCATTATGCGGGCAACCGTGCGCCGCTGTTGCCCAGCCCGCTCATCAAACTGCCCACTGGCTCGATTCGTCCCGAGGGCTGGCTGCGCCAGCAGCTGGAACTGATGGCGGAGGGTTTCACCGGACACCTGACCGAAATCAGCCCGTGGTGCAAGTTTGAAGGCAGCGCGTGGGCAAGTCCAAAGGGGCAAGGAGAAAACGGCTGGGAGGAACTCCCCTACTGGCTGAAGGGGTTTACCTCGCTGGGCTATGTGCTGGGCGACCAACGCATCATCGCCGAAGCCAAACGATGGATCGACGCCATTCTCGCCAGCCAGCGCGAGGACGGTTACTTCGGTCCCGAAAGCAACCGTGCGGCGATGGACCTCTGGCCCAACATGATTGCGCTCTACGCGCTGCGCACGCACTATGAAGCCACCGGCGACCCGCGCGTGATACCCTTCATGCTCAAGTATTTCCGCTGGCAGATGACCGTGCCGCTGGAGAAGTTCCTGCCGGGCAGCTGGCAGAAAATCCGCGGCGGTGACAACCTCGACACCATCCACTGGCTGTACAACCTCACGGGGGAGCAGTGGTTGCTGGACGCCGCGCGGGTTACCCACGAGCGCACCGCGGACTGGGTGGGCGACATTCCCACCTGGCACGGGGTGAACATCTGCCAGGGCTTCCGCGAACCTGCCCAGTACTATCAGCAAACGGGTGATATTCGCTACCTGCGGGCTACCGAGCGCGTGTACGATACAGTCATGGGCATCTATGGGCAGGTGCCGGGCGGTATGTTCGGCGCAGACGAGAACGCCCGCCCCGGCTTCACCGGCCCCCGACAGGCGGCGGAGACCTGTTCGATGGTGGAGATGATGTACAGCCACGAGACGCTCACCCGCATCACCGGCGATGGCAAATGGGCAGACCGCTGCGAGGAGGTGGCGTTCAACTCCCTACCCGCTGCCATGACGCCCGACCTGAAGGGGCTGCACTACCTCACCGCGCCCAACATGGTGCAACTCGACCGCCAGAGCAAGGCACCGTTGCTGCAAAACGGAGGCGACATGCTCTCCTATAACCCCTACGACCACCGCTGTTGCCAGCATAATGTGGCGTTTGGGTGGCCCTACTTTGCGGAGCACCTTTGGATGGCGACGCCGGGCAACGGGCTGGCAGCGGTCTTCTACGCGCCCTGCCGCGTGAAGGCGAAAGTGGCCAATGGCACGATGGTGGAAATCGTGGAAGAGACCGATTACCCCTTCGGAGAGGGGATAAAGCTGACCATCCGCACACCCAAGCCGGTGCGGTTCCCGCTTACGCTGCGCGTACCCGGCTGGTGCCAATCGCCACGCGTGGAGGTGAACGGACAATCACAGCGAGCACCTTCGCCCGCGAAAGGCTGGATACTCCTTCAACGCGAATGGCGCGACGGTGACCGCGTCGCGCTGACTCTGCCCATGCCGCTATTTGTTAAAGTATGGGACAAAAACCGTCACACTGTCTCCGTTCACCTCGGGCCGCTTGCTTTCTCCCT
>Ga0209227_1002252_pt1 | contig 14025 bp, 10 predicted proteins | sample YNPBryantNP2012_FD_185815 | JGI IMG/M metagenome (GOLD analysis project Ga0209227, IMG submission 185815) | Anoxygenic and chlorotrophic microbial mat microbial communities from Yellowstone National Park, USA - YNP Bryant NP 2012 (SPAdes)... ...
TTCAAAAATTTCATCAGCCATTGGTGCCTCCCTTAAAAATTTTGGATGGACGGGCAAAGATTGATTCAAAGTATATCTGGAATTGGGTTGTGCGTCAACCCGCGATTTGTGTTATAATCCGTCTGCATTCGCGGGATACAACACCGTGTTGCATTAAAAGTTACGTCAGAATTTAGTGATCAGAAAATCTGAACACTGACCACTGAACACTGACTACGCAGGATTGTTATGACCCCCGACGAAACAGTACACGAGAATCGCAAACTGGAACATTTGCGGATCAATTTACACGAAAACGTCCAGTTCCATCGCTCGAACGGCCTGGAGCGTTATCGTTTTATTCATCAGGCTTTGCCCGAAATCAATCACGATGAGATTTCGCTCGCGACGACCTTCCTGGGCAAATCCTTGCGTGCCCCACTGCTCATCTCTTCGATGACTGGTGGCGCGCACGAAGCCGAACGCATCAATCTCACGCTCGCCACTGCCGCGCAGGCGACGGGTATCGCAATGGGAGTTGGTTCGCAGCGCGCTGCGCTGGAAGACACTTCCCTCGCGCGAACCTATCAGGTGCGTCGTGTGGCGCCCGATATTTTGCTGATGGCGAATCTGGGCGCGATTCAGTTGAACTATACCTACACGCTCGATGACTGCCGCCGCGCGGTTGAGATGATTCGCGCCGACGCGTTGATTCTCCACCTCAATTCGATTCAAGAAGTCGTGCAAGCCGGCGGCAACACTCACTGGAAAGGGTTGTTGAACAAGATCGAACAGGTGTGTCGCGCGCTGGAGGTGCCGGTCATCGCGAAAGAAGTCGGCTTTGGGATTTCGGAGGACGCGGCACGCCAACTCGCGGGCGCGGGCGTCGCCGCGATTGATGTGGCGGGTGCCGGAGGAACGTCGTGGGCGGCGGTGGAAGCGTACCGCGCGCCTTCCGCGTTTCTGCGCGAACTTGCCGAAGCGTTCTGGGATTGGGGCATCTCCACTGCCGAAAGTCTGGTGTACGCGCGCCGCGGCGCGCCGAATGTGCCCCTCATTGCGAGTGGTGGTATTCGCGATGGCGTTGAAGCCGCAAAATGCATCGCGCTCGGCGCCAGCCTGGTGGGGTTGGCTTCACCGATGTTGCGCCTCGCCGATCGCGGTGTGGAAGAAGTCATCGCGGGAATCAAGATGCTCGAAGAGCAAATGCGTACGGCAATGTTTGGCATTGGTGCAGCGAATCTCGACGCGCTACGTCAAACGCGCTATCTGGAGAAAATCTGACCGATGGAGCAATACCTCACGGCTCTCGAAAATGAACTGCGCGCGTGTGTGGTTAGCCCCGCGTCCGCGTACGAAACCTACTATGGGATTTTCCGTTATCACTTGGGATGGGTAGATGCGCATTTTGTCGAGCGGCACATCGAGACCGGCAAACGCGTGCGTCCTCTGCTGTGTCTGCTAAGTTGTCACGCGGCAGGTGGGGATTGGCGACGCGCTCTCCCTGCGGCGGCGGCTCTGGAACTGGCGCACAACTTTTCGCTCATCCATGATGACATTGAAGACAATAGCGCAGAACGTCGCGGGCGCGCAGCGGTCTGGAAAGTGTGGGGACTGGCACACGGTTTGAATGCCGGCGATGGGATGTTTGTGCTCGCGCGCCTTGCGCTCCATCGTTTGAGCGAGCAAGGTTTTGACGCGACGAAATGCGTAGCGGTGATGCGCGTCTTTGACGAGGCGACGCTCGCGCTGTGTCAGGGACAATTCCTTGACCTTGCATTTGAAGCGCGCCTCGATGTGACGCCCGCCGAGTATCTGCAAATGATTCGAGGCAAAACCGCCGCGCTCATCGCCGCCTCCACGCACATCGGCGCGATGCTGGCAGAGACGGAGGCGCACCTTGTGGAGGCGTTCGCGCGCTTTGGCGAAAACATCGGGTGCGCGTTTCAAATCGCCGATGATGTGCTGGGAATCTGGGGCGATCCTGCGGTGACCGGCAAATCGGCGGCAAGTGATATTTTGAGCCGAAAAAAATCGCTCCCTGCTCTCATCGGCTTGAACGATGCGCGCGTGGGTGAATCGCTGCGCGCGCTGTATGCACAACCTGCTCTGACGCGCGAGGATGTCGCGCGCGTGCTCGCGCTCCTCGATGAGGCGGAGGCGCGTCCCCGGGCTGAAGCCTACGCTGACCAATTCCGCGCGCGCGCGCTGGATGCGCTCGACTCGACGGGGCTGGACAATCGCGCGATGGAACAATTGCGCGAGCTGGCAGAGCGAATGACGCGGCGCGTCAAGTAGTTGTTGGTGGGACACAGAGAGATACTAGGGTCGCCTGGCAAGCCGTTGGACGATTAAAGAATACGGGTGCATTTCAGTTTTGGGGCAAATCGGATACGGGCAAATGAATTTGCGGCTACCACGACCCCAAGTCGCCCTACGGCGACTAGGGGGAAACCGACGCAGGTCGGTTTCGTGTTGTTGTTGCAGCGAATTTATTCGCTCGGCGAAACTTGCCCCCAAAGTGAAATGCACCCAAGAATACGTTCCAATTGACAAGGTGGCGTCCGCGTGGTATAATAAATCTACCAAACGGTCGGTAGATTATACCGACTACCCGTTCAACGCCGAAAGGGAGAACCGCGATGCGCAAGCGTACAATGGCAGACATTGCGAATAAAGAAGAACAAATCCTGGCAGAAGCCGTCCGCCTCTTCCGCCAGAAAGGATACCACGCAACCTCGATGCAAAACATCGCGGACGCGGTGGGATTGCAAAAAGCGAGTCTGTATCATTACCTCCCCAGCAAGCAAGCTCTCCTCTCCAAAATTTTTGAACGCAGTATCGGTGCGCTCACCCAGCAACTCGAAGCCATCAACGCCTCGACCGATTCCCCGGCGGACAAACTTCGCCGCGCGATTGAATCCCACATCCTTGCCCTGTGTGACCAACTCGATACCTACACCGTTTATCTCTCCGAGCGTCGCTCGCTCTCCACGCGTTATCACACCCGTGTCCGCGCCGAGGGGCAGAAACACGCGCAGCTCGTCGAACGTATCCTTGAAGAAGGTATAGCCCGCCGACAGTTCCGCGCGATGGATACCAAAATGGTTGCTCTCGCCATCCTGGGAATGTGCAACTGGGTGTACCAATGGTACTCGCCCGAAGGTCGGCTCACCCCGCAACAAATCGCACACATTTTTGCTGACCTGATATTGGATGGCATCGCGCGCAAATGAAGATGGGATTTTCGATTTTTCGGTTGCCCTGTGGAATGGCACATCGAAAATCGTCAATCATAAATCACCAATCGAAGGAGGAACTATGCCACTGATTCAACCCGGTACGCCCGCCCCGATGTTCAAGAGTATGAACTTGACGGGTCCGGAAATTGACCTGGAGAAGTACAAGGGACAAAAACCGGTCGTCCTGATGTTCTCCAGCACGCGCATTGATCCATCGCAAATCGCTGCGGTGCGCGATCTGTGGAAAAAGTATCGCGAAAAAGTCGAGATCATCACTGTCTCGTTCAAACTCCCCAGCGTCTCGATGGCAAAAACATTTATGCAACAGATGGGCGCCAAGTTCCCGGCGACCTACGACCCTGCCCAGAACATCTACAAGATGTATGGCGTCGAGAATCCTGTGGCCATCGTCGTGATTGATCGCGACGGCAACGTGGCTTTTGCCGCCGAAGCCCTCGACCCCAAAGATGTCAAGACACTCGAAAACGCGATTCTCGAACACGTGAAATGAGTTTCAGGTTCCGAGTCGCTGTTTGACCTGAAACCTGAAAATCACGATGCATTGATGAAGCCGCTGCAAGGGATTCGCGTTCTCGATCTCTCGCGCTTGCTGCCGGGTCCGTACTGCACCATGTTGCTGGCGGATTTGGGCGCGCAGGTGATCAAAATCGAAACGCCCGGCCTGGGAGATTACCTGCGCGTCATTCCACCGTTCGTGCGCGATCCAGTCACTGGCGCAGAGGTCAATGCGACGTTTATGCTGATCAATCGCAACAAGCAAAGCGTCGCTCTCAATTTTCGTCATCCGCGCGGCAAACAAGTCCTGCTGCGCCTGGCGCAAACCGCCGATGTGTTCATCGAATCGTTTCGCCCCGGCGCCGTGAATCGCTGGGACATCGGCTATGAACAGTTGAGCGCGCTCAACCCGCGTCTGGTGTACTGTTCGCTGAGCGGGTACGGGCAAAAGGGTCCGTATCGTGAACGCGCTGGACACGATCTAAACTACATCGCGCTGGCGGGCTTGCTCGCTGTGAACGGCGTTGCCGATGGTCCTCCGATTCCGCCCGGTGTCCAGATTGCGGATCTCTCTGGCGCGATGCTTGCCACCATCTCGATTCTTGCCGCGCTCGTCGCGCGCACTCACACCGGCAAGGGACAGTATCTCGACGTTGGGCTGTTCGATGGCGCGCTCTCGTGGGCGGGGACAATGGTGGGAGGCGCGCACGCAGCAGGCATGCCACTCGCGCGGGGACGGATGCAGTTGAACGGCGGAATGGCATGCTACAATGTGTACGAAACACGCGACGCCAAGTATCTGACCATCGCTGCCATTGAGCCGCACCTGTGGGCGAGTTTTTGCAAAGCCGTCGGACGCGAAGACCTGATTGCCCGCGCGCAAGAATTCGACGCGGTGCCCGAAGTGGCGGCGATTATTCGCACGCGGACACTGGAGGAATGGCTGGCGCTGGCACAAACGCTGGATGCGTGCATCGAGCCGGTACGCGAGTTTGGAGAAACACTCGACGATCCGCACGTGCGGGCGCGCGGCTTGGTCAGCGAGATCGGCGGAATCAAACACATCGGTTCAGTGTTCACCTTTGCCGATGTGTCGCCAACACCAGCACCGCGTCAGGGACAGCATACGCGCACGGTGCTGCGACAAATTGGACTGAGTGACGAAGAGATTAACGATTTGGAAAAAAACCACATCATCAGCACATCGTAACTCCTCAGGCGGTCATTGCGAGCGCAGTTCGCGAAGCAATCCCCGATGAGTGCATCGGGGATTGCTTCGCCGCTGCGCGGCTCGCAATGACAGGTGGGCTGAGCAGTTACAGCACATCAGATTGAAAGAATCTCAATTCAAAGAGGAAGGAGTGAACCATGATTGGTTTTGAACTCACGGAAGAGCAACAGCGCATGAAAGAACTGGCGCACGAATTTGCCGAAAAAGAAATGCGCTCGGTGGCACACGAGTATGACGAAAAGGAAGAGTTTCCCTGGCCCGTCCTGAAAAAAGCGTTCGATGTGGGACTCTTGACGTACGCCATTCCCGAAGAGTATGGCGGCGCGGGCGTGACCAGTCACGTCACCGATTGCATTGTGCAAGAGGAACTCTTCTGGGGCTGCGCCGGCATTGCCACTTCGATGGGTGGCATTATGCTGGGTGCGCTCCCCATTTTGATCGCGGGCAATGAAGCGCAAAAGAAAAAGTACCTGACGATGCTGTGTGAACCGAAGAAAGACGGGATGCCGCGTCTGGGCGCGTTCGCGCTGACCGAACCGGAAGCCGGTAGTGATGCGGCTTCGATCAAGACGACAGCCAAAAAAGTGGATGGCGGCTACATCCTCAACGGCACCAAACATTTCATCACCAACGGGGGTATCGCCGATGTGTACACCGTCTTTGCCACACGCGATCCCAGTTTGGGCGCCGATGGCATTGATGGCTTTATCGTCGAGGGTAGCTGGAAAGGCGTCATCCCCGGCAAAAAAGAAAAAAAGATGGGCATCCGCGCATCGCACACCGCTCAGGTGCACTTTGAAGATTGCTTTGTGCCCGAAGAGAATCGGCTGGGACAGGAAGGGGATGGTTTTGGTATCGTGATGCAAACCCTCGACCACTCGCGACCGATCGTTGCTGCCGGCGCGGTAGGCGTCGCGCGCGCAGCGTTCGAGTTCGCTCTCCAGTACGCCCAGGAGCGCAAGCAATTCGGTCGTCCGATTGCCAAGCAACAAGCCATCCAGTTTATGCTTGCCGATATGGCGACGGAGATTGATGCGGCACGTTTGTTGTGCTGGCGCGCCGCGTGGTTGCTCGATCAGCAAGAACCCAACAGTGTTCAAGCCTCGATGGCAAAGGTGTTCGCTGGCGATATCGCGATGAAAGTGACGACAGACGCGCTCCAGATTGTTGGCGGTCTGGGGTATATGCGCGATTACCCGATGGAAAAGTTTATGCGCGACGCCAAGATTATGCAGATTTACGAGGGCACCGCGCAAATCCAGCGGCTCATCATCGCGCGCTTTATGATCGGGTTCGGATAAACCACCGTATCTCGGGGCAACCATCAGGTTGCCCCGATGTTTTTCTTGTTGTGATTCAGATGCTGATGGGCATCGCGCATCGTCGGACGCAGGCTCAAAACCTCAACCTGAATTTCGCGCAGTCGTTGTATAGGTGAAAAATCTTTCGCCCATACGAGACAACCCTTCTCATCTTCCTGTCCCCTGCCCTCCCCGCGTGGCGGGAAGAAAAGGAAGGATGACAGGTTGGTGGCGGGCGGCGAAGCTGCCCACCCACACCCTACTCTCCTCAATTTCCCCTCGCGCGTGCCACTTGGCAACGCGACCCAAATTGCAGTATAATTGAATTGATGGATTCCCCGACTACACTCCCCCATCCCTCCGATCAAGTTGGGCTTGACTCTACCACGTTGTCGCAGGTTCTTGACGAGTTGCGAAGGCGTACCCAGGAACAAACCATCCTCAACGCCATCGCAAGTATCCTGAACCATCCTCTCAAAATCGCCCAATCCCTTGGTCAGGTCTGTGAACAAATCACCTCCATCATCGGGATGGAATCAGTTGGCATTTACGTGCTTGACCCATCGAAGCAATACCTGACGTTGTTTGCCCATCATGGTCTCAGTCCCCAATTGCTTGCCCAGGTTCGTCAGGTGGGCGTTAACGATCCCGCCATTGCTCCACTCATCTACGAAGGGCGCGCGCTGGCTCTCGACGATGTGACGACGTTCTCTGTTCCTACCAGCCTAGTGGGACCGCGCACCGAAGGGTATCACGCGGGAATTGGCGTCCCCATCCTGCGACGTGGTGTGCCGGCGGGCGCCATCTATGTCGGCAGCAAGGTGAAGAAACGCTACAACCAGGCGGATGTGGCGTTGCTCCAGAATATCGCAAATCAAATCGGCGTCGCACTGGAAAACGCCGACCTGTATGCTCAAATGCGACGCCGAATGTTCGAGTTGGAGGGACTGGCGCAGTTGAGCGCGATCTGCGTCGCGCAACACGATCCACAGACCATCGCAACACAGGTCGTCGAATGGACGAAGAAACTTTTGGATGTCAACCTGTGCGTCTTGCGCGTGATTGAAGATGGCGAATTACGTCTCTGGGCAGGGCGGGCAGATTCGCCGGTGGCTTTTCAGGAAAGGGTGGAGTTGGATGTTATGCGTCGGCAGGTCATCGAGGCGCGCGAGAGTTTCGTTATGCCAGACATCGAACACGCTGACTTGCCGATTGCGCATCGGCAAGAGTTGCAACGTCTGGGCTTGCGCGCTTTTCTCGTCGTGCCTCTCTCGATGCAGACGCGCGTGATCGGTCTGCTGGCAGTTGGACACAACCAACCACGCGCTTGGTCGCCGAATGAGATCGAACTGCTCCAGACTATCGCCAATCAAGCCGGCATTGTGCTCGAAAACGCGCGCCTGTATGCGCAAATGCAACAACGCCTTCATCAAGTCACGGCGTTGATGGAGATTAGCGCCGCGCTGGTCTCCAACCTTGACCCCCAGGCTATTGCCACTGTGGCGGTGGAATGGATCGAACGCCTGTTTGCTGCTGATGTGGTGAACATCAGTCTTTTCAAGGAAGGCAAACTCTACCCGTTAGCGCGACGCACGATACGTCACGACATACTCCCTCCCGAACCGATTGACCTGGGGGACCTGGCAACACGCTGGGCTGAATCTCGTGACCCATTCGCTGTGAATGATGTAACACAGGAGACCGCTGTGCCCGTCCGGGTGCGTGCAATGATGGAGTCTCGTGGTATGCGCGCGCTCCTCGTTGTCCCATTGCTCGCGCGCGATCAAGTCATCGGTACGCTTGCCGTCCTCCACACGCAGTCACGCCAATGGACACTTCAGGAACAAAACCTCTTACAGACGATTGGTCACCATGTGGCGAACGCGCTGGACAAGGCACACTTGTATCAAAACGCGCTGACCGAAAAACGCAAAGTTCAGGCGATCTTTGATAGCGGCTTGAGCGGTCTCTTTGTCACCGATGCGCAAGGACGAATCGTGATGTTCAATCGCGCGGCAGAACGCATCACGGGGTGGACGCTGGCGGAGGTGGAAGGAAAAGATTGGAGAGAGCTGTTCAGCGATCGCGCCGCGGGGAATCCTGCTCCCTCCTTGCTGGAACAAGCGCTGTATCACAAGAAAACGCTCTATGCATTTGAAGGGCGGAAACTGCGCACCAGGGATGGTCGCATCATTCCTGTTGCCAAAGCCAGCGCGCCGTTGCTCGATGAAAACGATAACGTCATCGGCGCGGTGGGCGCCTTTTGGGATTTGACCCGAGAATTGCGCGCCGAAATCGAGTATGAAAACTTTTTGGCGATGATTACGCATCAAATCCGCTCGCCCCTCACCGCGATTCTGAGCGCGCTGGAATTGTTTGAACGGCACAACCTATCCGACGAACGGCGTCGCGAATTGTGGACGCTCATCAAAACCGAAGGGAATCATCTCAAACGTCTAGCGGATCAATTTCTAACGCACCAAAAATTGACGCAGAGCGATCAGAAAGTTCGACTGGAAAAAATTTCCATCGCGCCACTCGTTCGGCAAACCGTGCAAAAATTTCATCTGCGTTATCCCGCCTATCACTTTCACATTGACATCGTTCCACCTGAACCGCTTGCCTGTGCGGATTCCGAATACCTGACCAACATTTTGCAGAACTTGCTGGACAATGCCGTTGTCTATTCTCCTCCTGCAAGTCGCATCAACGTTGAGGTTCGCCCCTTCGATGCAGAATGGCTGGTCATCTCGGTTCAGGATTTTGGTATGGGCATTCCCTTGAGCGAACAACAATACGTGTTCCAACCGTTCTACCGCATTCCCCAGACGAGTGAGCGTCGCGTCTACGGTCATGGTCTGGGCTTGACCATCGTCAGAGAAATGGTCGAAGCGATGGGTGGAAAAATCTGGGTGGAAAGTGACGTAGGGCAAGGCGCCACATTCTATTTCACTGTACGGAGGGCACAATGAAAGAAAAAGAGGTCGTCTTGCTGGTGGATGACGATCCCGCGCTGCGTCAGGTGCTGACCGTATTGTTGGAGGAGGAAGGCTTTAGCGTCATCACCGCGCGCGATGGTGACGAAGGGCTGCGTCTGGCAATGACCGAGCGTCCCGATTTGATTCTGCTCGACATCATCCTGCCGCACACCGATGGGCGTACCGTGTGCCGCCGTCTGCGCGAAATCTCTGATGTGCCCATCATCATGCTCACCTGCTTGCCCACGCCGAATGAAAAAGTGGAACGCTTGATGGATGGTGCAGACGACTATGTGACCAAGCCGTTCCACAATGACGAACTCGTCGCGCGGATGCGCGCGGTATTGCGACGCGCCCGCCGTCAAGCCGACCCCACTCTACACGTGTACGATGACGGCTATTTAAAAGTAGACCTGGATGCACATCAGGTTTTTGTTGAAGGAACTTTTGTGCCCCTTGCGCCCAAAGAGTGGCGGCTTTTGGAGTATTTTTTACACCACAAGAATCGCGTGGTGACCCATCAAGCCCTGTTGCGTTACGCGTGGGGTGAGGGTTTTGAGGAAGATTACGCCAGTCTTAAAGTTTACATCGCGCACCTGCGTCACAAACTGGGTGATTCGGCGGACAAGCCGCGCTACATTCACACCGAACGTACGCTCGGCTATCGTTTCCAGACATACACGTAAGGACGTATGACGGAACGCCATACGCCATTGACTTTACGCCAATTCACGTGTCAATCCCCGGCACAGGAAAACGCGCCGCCAATTCTTTGACGGCTTGACGCACACGCGTGTAGATGCCGTAATTGTCAATGTGCGTGATGACATCCGCAATCCAATCGGCGATTTGACGCATCTCATCCTCCTGCATCCCGCGCGTGGTGAGCGCCGGTGTTCCCAGACGAATACCACTGGTGACTGTGGCGGACGTCTTGTCGAAGGGAATCAAATTTTTGTTGCAGGTGATGCCCACCTGTTGCAACGCATCCGCCGCGTCTTTGCCGCTTACCTTCTGCCGTGTCAAATCCACCAACAAGAGATGATTGTCCGTGCCTCCCGAAACCAACCGCAAGCCGCGCGCTTGCAGTTGTTCCCCTAACGCGCGCGCATTGGCAATCACCTGCTTTTGATAATCCACAAACGCGGGTTGCAACGCCTCTTTGAGTGCAACGGCTTTGCCGGCAATCACATGTTCCAGCGGACCACCTTGCGTGCCCGGAAAAATCGCCTTGTCTATGGCGCGGGCAAATTCCGCCGTGCACAAAATCATTCCTCCACGCGGACCGCGCAATGTCTTGTGGGTCGTGGTGGTCACCACATCGGCATACGGCACCGGCGAGGGGTGAACACGCGCGGCAACGAGTCCGGCGATGTGTGCCATATCCACCATCATCCGCGCGTTGACATGCCGCGCAATCTGCGCCAGCCGCGCGAAATCAATCACGCGCGGATACGCCGTCGCGCCTGCGACGATTAACTTGGGACGATGCATCTCTGCCAGATGTGCGATCTCGTCATAGTCCAGCATTTCGGTTTCAGGATGCACACCATAACCCACGAATTTGTACAATTGCCCGGAGAGGTTAGCGGGTGCGCCGTGCGTCAAGTGTCCTCCCTGCGCCAGACTCATCGCTAACACCGTGTCACCAGGCTGGAGCAATGCGAGGTACGCGCCCAGATTCGCTTGCGAACCCGAGTGCGGCTGAACGTTCGCGTGTTCCGCGCCGAACAATTTTTTGGCGCGCTCGATTGCGAGGGTTTCAGCGGCATCAATGAATTCGCAGCCGTTGTAGTATCGCTTGCTCGGATAACCTTCGGCGTACTTGTTCGTGAGCACCGACCCGACGGCTTCGAGTACTGCACGACTCGCGTAATTTTCCGAGGCAATCATCTCCAGCCCTTCACGCTGGCGTTGCCGCTCGTTTTCAATGATGGTCCAGAGTTCTAAATCCACATCCGCTAAAGATGTCTGCGTCATTGCATACATCGTTTGTGTCTCCTTTTGTTGAAATGCGACGCCGACGGACTCGGACGCAGCGTTGCATTCCCGTTTTCCTGCAACGCTGCGCCACCGCCGACCGCCGCGTATTTTTTCATCTGTCGTGGCAAGCGCGTGCGCAAGTCATTCCATTCTCCGCGCGGGCTTGCCTGCGCGAATTTCAGTATAGCACACCCGGTTTCTTGTTACAAATGGAGCCAGCCGCGTCTTGATTGCAATTTGACAATCCACAGGCAATCGCATATACTCATTTTGCCTTTAGAGACAGGGGGCCGTAGCTCAGCTGGGAGAGCGCTTCAATCGCACTGAAGAGGTAGAGGGTTCGAGTCCCTTCGGCTCCACTGAAGACAGATGGCGTATGGCTAATGGCGAATGGCTTATGGCAATACGCTCACGCAATACGCCATACGCAATACGCCATATGCCAACACCACGGGGCTGTAGCTCAATTGGGAGAGCGCTTCAATGGCATTGAAGAGGTAGTGGGTTCGAATCCCATCAGCTCCACTCGTTCATTTTCGATTGCCGATTTGCGATTTTGAATGAAAATTGCCAATGGAACATTGTCAATGGCTTTGAACGGGAGTAGTAGATCATCCGCGCAGCGAGTTGGGAAAGAAAGGGTGTAAGCCCAACATCGGTGCCCCCGCGGAGCGCCCCACAAGATCGAACTCGCCCGGGAGCCGCGACGGTGAATCATCTAGCCGTCGCCGTCTTACGCGCGTTATGCGTTTAAGTGAGTGCAGGAGTGTAGTGCAAGAGTGCAATAGTGCGATAGTGCAATGGTACAAAAGTGAATCTAAACTAACCAACTATCGCACTAACTAACTATCGCACTACCGCACTAACCCACTACTGCACTAACACGGGTGGTACCGCGGAGTAAAAACCTTCGTCCCTGTGACGGAGGTTTTTTGTTCTCTATCCAAATGGAAAGCAAATTCATTTTGACCCCATCAGGTAAAATCCACGCGCAGGTAGCAGGTGTAGGCGACGCCATCCTGTTGATTCACGGCTACAGCCCACAGTTCAACTCGTGGCGTACGTGGCGCAAGAACATTGACGTACTCGCCCAGACCTATCGCGTCTATGCGCTCGATCTGTTGGGCTATGGCGAATCGGACAAGCCTGCCCGCGCCTCCGATGTGGAATTTCAAACTAACGCGCTCATCGCGCTGCTCGACGCAGAAAAAATCGAACGTGTCACGCTCATCGGTTTGTCATGGGGCGGCGCGATTGCGCAACGCATCGCCGCGCGCGTACCGGCGCGCGTGCGTAAACTGGTGCTGGTGGATAGTGCTACGGACTCGGCAAGTCTGGAGGTGTTGCGGGCGCACCGGCTTCCCACGCTGATCACGTGGGACGAAGAAGATGTCGTCATTCCGGTGGCGCGCGCACACTCGCTTGCTCGGGAGTTGCCCCACGCGCGCTTGCGCATCCTGACGCGTGCGGAACGCGACCCCGACGCGAATCCGGAAAATCGGCACTGGTCACAAGAAACTCATTCGCAGGTATGGAATCGCATCGTGATGGAATTTTTGAAGGAGTGATAGATATGCCAGTCAAAAAGAAGAGTCAAGTTTCCAGAAAAAAGCCTGTAGTCAAAAAAGTGAAAACCGCAAAGAAAAGCGCGAAAACCGCCGTTAGAAAAACCACGCGGCGTACTGTCTCCCAATCATCTCATCCGCCCGTTACCCAGCCTCCAACGGGACCTTTTTCCACCTCGGAAAAATACATCCCGCAGGAGTTTGAAGCCAAGTGGTACGCCAAATGGCAGGCGGACGAACTGTACAAAACCGCGTCGGCGGACGCGCACCCCAAAATGTACATCCTTGATTTTTATCCCTATCCATCGGGCGATGGGTTGAGCGTGGGGCATTGTCGCAACTATGTGCCCACCGACGCGCTCAGTCGTTATTACCGAATGAAGGGGTATAACGTCCTGCATCCGATGGGCTGGGACGCGTTCGGTTTGCCGGCAGAGAACGCGGCGATTAGAATGAAAACCAACCCCGCCAAACTGATCGCGCAGTACGCGGCGAATTATAAACGCCAATTTGGTCTCATCGGTATCTCGTACGACTGGAGTCGCGAAATCAATTCCTCCGATCCAAAGTACTATCGCTGGACGCAGTGGATTTTCCTGCAACTGTACAAATCGTGGTACGATCCGCGCGTCAATCGCGCGCGCCCGATTGCCGACCTGGAAGCCGAACTCGCGGAAAAAGGGACGCGCGACTTGCCCGATGCGCCACCCCTCACCGCAGACGAGTGGAAGACGATGGACATCAAAGCGCGCCGCGCGTATCTCTCGAACTTTCGTCTTGCCTATCGCAAACCTGCGTGGGTCAACTGGTGTCCCGGGTGCAAGACGGTCATTGCCAACGAAGAAGTCAAAGAGGGCAAATGCTGGCGCTGCGGAACTCTGGTCGAGAAACGTCTGTTGAATCAGTGGTTCTTCCGCATCACCGCCTACGCCGATCGCTTGCTCGCGGATCTCGATCTGATTGATTGGCCCGAACACATCAAGTTGATGCAACGCAACTGGATTGGACGCAGCGAAGGCGCGGAGGTCTACTTTCCAGTGTTCAGTGAACACCGAACACAGAACACTGAAACCATCATTACTGTCTTCACCACGCGTCCCGATACGTTGTGGGGCGCGACGTTTATGGTGCTGGCGCCGGAACATCCCCTCGTCGAAAAGTTAACCACGCCAGAACACAAAGCCGAGGTGGAGGCGTACGTCAAAGAGACCATGCGCAAAACCGAAGCGG
>Ga0209227_1002256_pt1 | contig 14014 bp, 13 predicted proteins | sample YNPBryantNP2012_FD_185815 | JGI IMG/M metagenome (GOLD analysis project Ga0209227, IMG submission 185815) | Anoxygenic and chlorotrophic microbial mat microbial communities from Yellowstone National Park, USA - YNP Bryant NP 2012 (SPAdes)... ...
AATAAGGCGTGCAGTAAGGTCGTATGGCACTTCACCACCGCCGATGCCCGTATCAAACTCAGGCGTCTGTATCCGGTTGTAAAAGAACAAAATCTAACCTAACAAGGCAGTAGGTAGTTACCTTGTGCAGAATACGGCACTACGATCTGGAAAACAGGACGGAGGGGTTTCCACGTCTGCCGATCTGACAGGGCGTGCTGTCTTAAGAGACAGGTGGTTTTCCAGAACGCAATCAGCGAAATGCTTATGCCTGGCGAGCCACCGGGAGGGTGAAGATAAAACGGCTGCCTTTGCCTTCCCCCTCACTTTCCGCCCAAATACGTCCATGATGTGCCTCGACCAGATGGCGCACGATGGTCAACCCAATCCCGCTGCCCCCGGTCTCTCGTGAGCGCGAGCGATCCACCCGATAGAAGCGATCAAAAATGCGCCCCAGGTGCTCCGGCGGGATGCCAATACCGTTATCCTCGACCGTGATATAGACCTCATTCCCCCTTTGCTCCGCTCGAATGTTAATCTCTCCACCGCGCGGGGTGAACTTGATGGCGTTCCCCACCAGATTGGTCAGGATCTGGATCAGGCGGTCCTCATCCGCGAGCACCGCTGGTAGAGAGTCTGGCAGATACAGGTGGAGCGTCAGCCCCTGCGCTTCGATCTGAGGCCCCAGTCGCTTCCTCACCGTTGCAATCGCCTGTTCCAGTCGCAAAGGACGAAAGTGTAGCTCAATGGCACCCGCTTCCACACGGCTCAATTCCTGCAGATCATCTATCAGGCGGCTTAAACGCTCGGCTTCCTGATACACTTGATGAAAAGTCTCCTCGCCGGCAGGCAGAACACCGTCCAGCAACCCCTCCATATAGCCTTTGATGGCCGTCAGTGGGGTGCGTAGCTCATGACTGACATCCGCAATTAACTGGCGCCGCCGGGCTTCGACCTGCTCCAGCTGTGCCGCCATATTGTTGAAATCTCGCCCCAAATCGGCAATTTCGTCGTCTCCCTCGACTTCCACGCGCTCATCATAACGTCCCTGAGCAATGCGCCGGGTGGCACGCGCCAGAGCCTGGAGCGGCGAAACGATGCGCAGGCTGAGCCAGGCACTGGCAAGAATGGAGACAAGCACCGCAACGACCAGGGCCAGGAAGAGGGCCTCATTGAAACTGTTACGATACTCGCGATATAGCTCAAGCATCATCCCTGCCCCTCGCATCATCAGGCGCCCATCCATCTTGCGCAGATGACGCTCGAAGGCATTGGGTAAGGAAGCCTGCGAAGCCAGGATCAGGATCACGGCTGCCAGGCCGATCACCAGCAAGTGGGAGAGGAAGATGCGCATTCCCAGGCGCTTCATGCGCGCTCATCCTCAAAACGGTAGCCGACGCCGCGCACTGTGGCAATCCATTCCGGGCGACCCAACTTTTGACGGATGTGGCCAACATGCACATCTATCACGCGCGCATCGCCATAATAGTCGGTTTCCCAGATTTTTTCCAGCAAACGCTCGCGCGTCATCACCCGACCGGCGTTCTGGGCCAGGGCCTTAAGGAGCTCGAATTCGGTGGCAGTCAGCTCGACTTCTTTCCCCTCTACAAACACCCGTCGCGCATCCAGGTCAATCTGCACATGGCGAAAGTTTAATATCCCTTCATGTTCTTCTTGAGAAATTAATTGCATCCGTCGCAGTGCTGCTTTGATCCGCGCCACCAGTTCGCGCGGGCTGAACGGCTTGGTCACGTAATCATCGGCGCCAATCGAGAGACCCACGATCTTATCCGTCTCCTCGGTGCGGGCCGTGAGCAGAATCACATACACGTTCGACTCGCGGCGCAGACGATTGAGCACCTCTAACCCATCCATGCCGGGAAGCATGAGATCGAGCACAATCAGGTCCGGCTTGTAGGCACGCGCTGCCTTAAGGCCGGAAGGGCCATCTGAGGCTGTATACACCTCGAACCCTTCCGGCCTCAAATAGGCAGAGACCAGATTGAGAATGCTCGGCTCGTCATCTATGATCAGGATTTTCGCCGCCATAGGCGCGCACACCGCTCACGTCACAGCCATCTTATTTTTGCCATTCCTCAACAAGCTGACTAAAGGTAAAACGCAGCAGCGGAGCCACCTGAGCGGTATTCCCGTTCACATGGAGCACCCCGGCCGTCTTCCCATCCTTCGCATATTCCACGGCATAATAACCGTAAAAGCGAGTCACTCGGGAGACTGTCGCGCCGGGCAAATAACCATCCAGGAATTTTTGCGCTGCCTCTTTCGCCTGGTCTTCGCTCACCGACATCTCAGCCGAGACTTCGGGGATGCTGGGAGTGCCCCAGCGGTTAAGCCCTTTGCGACCGTACATGGCAAGCACGCCATATTTTTGATTCCAGACCATCCCCGTGCCTTTTTCGACCGATACCACGCGGGTCACCGGATGAACGAAGACCTCAAAAGCTCCCATGCCGCTTTGCGTCTCCTGGACGACGGCATAAGCACCGCGATCAAAAACCAGCACCCGGCTGACTTCCAGCCCCGAAAGCCCCAACGTCTGCAGGTAGCTTTCCACCGCTTGTTTCGCCTCCTGCGCCGTGAGCGGGGTAGGGGTCACCAGCGCACGCGGCGCCTGATAGGGCATGGGCGCCCCACCGCGACCTCGCCAGCCGGGGTGATTCTTCCATCCCCGCATCCACGGATTTCCCCAACCTGGATGCCCGTTTTGCCATCCCCAGGGCAGAGAGGACTGGGGTGCGCGGGCGCTCTGCGTACGGGCATACCAGTTCCCGGCGGCAAACGCGCCCCCGATCAAAGCCAGGGCCGCGATGATCCCGCCAATGATAGATGCAATCTTCCAACCTCGAGTCATAGGACCTCCTGTATGCAAGAATTCTGCTCATGGAAACAAGACCGGGTTGACAGAAGCGTAGCCATATGCCAGACGCCACTTCCCTCTGATGCTTCCTGTGTCCTGTTTCCAGTACACCTGTAGCATACCAGGAGTACATCAAGCGAGGATAAACATCGTGTGAAGATTTTGTAAAGCGAAGAGAGGCGCGTCTCAAAACTGCGATGAAATCGGTCTCTCACTCTGGCTCAAAGGGAACACCCAACGAGGCGGGCGGATTGGCGCGCAGGGCGCGCAACAGGCGCTTCAGGAAATGGCGCCAGCGATCAGGCAGGGCGGCCAGCGTGCGCTCCACCCACTCCGCATTGCCGATGTTCACCAGCAACAGGGTCAAAATCATCAACGGGAACGGAGCTACCTGCAACACCTGGGAAGGAATGCCCGGCAAACGCGGCTGCAGCACCAATCCCAACCATTGCAGGAAACCGAACAGGTAAACGCCGAAAGCGGCCCGCAGGGGATTCCAGCCGCCGAAAATGGTGATGGAAAGCGCAATCCAGCCCAGCCCATCCAGCCCGGAGATCGTTCCCTTCCAGCCGGCCTTTACGCTCAGCGAGTAGGTCGGGCCGGCCAGGCCGATCAACGCGCCGCCCACTACTGAGTACAGGTAGCGCAGGCGGTTCACATCGGTACCGCGCGCATAGGCCGCCGCCGGTCGCTCTCCGATCCCCTGCAAGATCAGCCCCGGACGGGTATGGAAAATCCACCACCACCCCAGGAAAATCACCAGATAGCTCAAATAGGTCATCCAGTCATGCTGGAAGAAGAGAATCCCCAGGAAAGGCACATCCTTCAGCAGGGGAAAATGCCAGGAAGGCAAACGAGGGCCGGCCAGTCCCATGTAGGGATTGCCCAGAAAGTAGGCCAGATCGCGGGTGAGCAGGGTCAAAACAAAACCGATTGCCACCTGAGATTGTTTCAGGGTAATGCTGCTAAACGCAATCAGCCATGCCACCGCGGCTCCGATCAACGCCCCTACCAGAAATCCCAGGACGAGGCTCCCCGTGCGCGCCGCCACGGCGAAGCCGGCCATCGCCGTCAACAAGATGGTGCCGTTCACTGCAAGATTGACGATCCCGGCGCGCTCGATGAGCGTTTCCCCTACCACTGCAAAGATCAATGGCGCAGAAAAAGCAAAAATCCCCGCAAAACCGAGCAAAAGGGTCAAATCTTCCATGTCAACCTCGCTCCATTCGGCGTCGGACACCGTCCAGCAACAGCACAAAGAGCACCAGCACTCCTTGAATGACCCCCGAAAGACTCGAATCCAGCTTCAAGACGATCGGCAACTGAATGCTTCCGAGGTTCAAAGCCGCAAAGAAGAAGGCCACCGGTGCCACCCACAGCGTCTGGAAATTGACCAGCATTGCAACCAGCAACCCCAGATAGCCATAGCCGCTGGAAATCGCCGGAATCAGACGATGGTAAACCGCAGTCACCTGGAAGGAACCGGCCAGGCCCCCCAGTGCGCCACAAAGCAAGAAAGCCAGCATCATGTGCTGCCAGGTGGGCACCCCAAGCAAATAGGCGGCGCGGAGATTTTTCCCCACCGCTTTCAAGCGCAGGCCGAAATAGGTGTTGCTCAGGAGCAGAAAGACCATTCCCCAGGCCAGCAAGCCGGGCACCAAAGCCCACAGGCTCAAGCGCAACCCCGGCAATACGGGTAGCCAGAGCGCCTGCGGAAACGGCTCCGTGCCGCTCATCGAACCAATGCCGGGGCGTTTCCACGGGCCGAAGATCAGCCAGAGCGTGAGCGCTGTCGCCACGAAATTCAACCCCAGCCCACCGAAAATCTCGTTCACGCCGCCGAAGGTCTTTAAGGCCCCAGCCAGCAACGCCCAGATCGCTCCCCCCAGCATTCCGGCCAGCGTGGCCAGCAACAGGCTCAGCGCAGGGGGCAGCGTGCTGTCCTGGAGCAGGCGCAGCGCCCAGGTGGTGGCAATCGCCCCTAAGGTGATCTGCCCCTCAATGCCAATGTTCCACAGCCCCGCCGTAAAAGTGATCAACAAACCACTGCTCACCAGCAAAAGCGGCACCCAGGAGACCAGTACATCGGTAAAGCGCTTATACGAACCAAAAGCGCCCAGCACGATCTGACGGAACGCTTCCAGTGGAGGCGCTCCGCTCAGCAGAAGCACCATAACGGTAAACAGAAGCGCCAGCAAAATGGCCAGCAGGCGCAAACCCAAAGAAAGACCGATTTGTTCGCGCTTCATGACTCCCTCTGCACGCCGAATTTTTCCCATCCCTTGCCGCCGATCAGGCCTCCAAGCTCCTCCACGCTCAACGCAGAGGCCTCCAGCGGTGGGGAGACTTTGCCGCTAAAGAAGACCAGCACGCGATCGCTGTATTGCAAAATCTCCTCCAGGTCCGAAGAAATAAAGAGAATCGCCGTCCCCTGGCGACAACGCTCTTTGAGAAGCGACCAGATGTAAATGGAGGATTCCACATCCAGGCCCCGGGTCGGATGCTCCAAAAGAAGCAGAGAGAGAGGTTGGCGCAGAAGGGCCAGCAAGGCACGTTGCTGATTGCCACCGGAAAGAGACTCCACCGGCGAATGCGGCCGCCCTTTGATGTTATAAAGTGCAATCTGCTCTTCTGCCAGACGCTGGGCATAAGCGCGCTGCAGGAAAAAGCCCTGCCGTTCGCTCACCAGCAAGAAATGCTCACTCAATGTCAGGCCGGGCACCAGGCCCTCTTCCAGGCGAGCCGCCGGCAGGAATTCAACACCCGCTCGTTTATAGGCGTGATAGGCCTTGCCTGTCAAATCCTGCTCACCCACCAGCACCCGCCCGGCGACCGGGCGCACCAGGCCGGCGCAGGCGCGCAGGAACAAATCCTGACCGCTCCCTTCCATCCCCGCCAGGCCAATCGTTTCCCCGGCGTGTACATCCAGATCCACCGCGGTCATACGCAGGCGCACATCTTCCAGCGTCATCTGCTGCAAGCGGAGAACAGGGATCGAAGCGGCAAAGGAGGCCCGTGGCGCAGCCTGAATTTCACGGCCAAACATCATCTCAACCAGCTTCCTTGTGTCATAAGGGGGATGCATTTCCCCCACCAGGCGGCCGGCGCGCAGTACCGCCACACGATGGCACAGTTCTTCCACTTCCTCCAGTTTATGGGAGACGAAGATCACCGTCCTCCCCTCTTCGGCCAGGCGGCGCAAGGTGGCAAACAGTTTCTGTTTCTGGGCCGCGCTGATGCCGGTGGTCGGCTCGTCCAGGATCAGCACACGCACGCCTAACCAGAGCAGGCGCAGGATTTCCAGTTGTTGCCGCTCGCCGACGGTCAGGTTCTCCACATAGGCAAACGGATCGAGCGAAAAATCGTACTGCTGCGCCAGGCGTTGAAATGCCTCCAGGGCCTGGTTGCGCTGCAGGAAAATGCCTTTTGCCTGCTGTCCAAGGAGAAAATTATCTATGACGCGCAGGGGAGGAAAATCCAACGGATCCTGGTGCAACATGCCAATCCCGTGGCGAATGGCATCGGCAGGAGAGCGAATGATAACTCGCCGATCATCCAGCAAGATTTCCCCTGAATCGGCGCGCAAAAAACCAGAAAGGATTTTCATCAACGTACTCTTCCCGGCCCCGTTTTCCCCCAGCAACCCTTGAATCGTGCCAGCCGGTATGCTCAAAGTAATGTCATTGTTGGCGTGAACCGGACCAAAGTGCTTGTGAATGTGGCGGAGTTCAACCTTCATGGAGCACCTGTAACAAAAAGGGGGAAGGCAGAAAGCCTCCCCCCGCGCGGGTCCATCACTTCTGCGGCACGCTCTGGCCTTCCATGCCTTCGAGTAACTGCGGCAGGTACCAGATCTGCTGATCGGTAGCCACCTCGCCCTCTTTGAGGTACTCCGTACCATCCTGGAGCTTGAGCGGGCCCACCCACAGGTTCAAACCGCCGGCCAGTTCGGAGATGAACTGATCCACCATCTTGGCCGCATTCTCCGAGAGCGCCTTTCCTTTGACAAAGCCGACGGCGCTGGTATCGGGATTGTTAATATCCTTCCAGTCCGGCCCGGCCCAAACGAACTGCGATTGCCATGTGCCCTCGGCGGCCGCTTTGATGGCCTTCAGATATTCCGGCCCCCAGTTGAAATACGGAACACCCAGGCAGACATCCGGCGCTTCCTCGCAGGAACCGATGAAGTCATAGGGAATGGCCCAGACAGCCTTCCCGGCGTCATGCGCCTTCTTGGCCTGCGTGAGAGCCTCGGTCGTGTCAATCCCGGAGATGATCACGTCATAGCCGCTGTTGATGAAATCATCCGCCACTTTCGTCGGATCATCGGTGACACCGGGGATGTTAAACCAGAAGCCGATCCAGCTCACCTTGAAGGCCAGGTCTTTGGCATCTTTCCCAAGATACTTCGTCCAGCAATAGCGGGCGCCGAGATAGGCAGAGGCCGCCAGGCGGCGTGTTTCGTCATTGATCAGGGGTCCCAGATAGCCGATCTTGCCGGTTTGAGTGGTCAACGCAGCCGCACAACCAGCGATCATCTTGCCGTATTCCATGCGCCCCATGATGTTGATCATGTTCGGGATCTCCGTATAGGCCTTCCCCTCTTTCCAGACCTGGTCACCGGAGGCCATGATCACGAACACATCCGGATGCTCCTGGGCGAATTTGGTAGATTCGTCCTTCATGTCATCCGAGTTGAAGATAATCAACCTGGCGCCCTGCGCAACCAGCTCTTCGGCCAGTTGGGAAGCCGTCGTGCCGGGGCGATCCGCCGGGTTCACTTTATCCAGGTAGATCATCTTCGCCCCGAGCTTCTGCTCGACATATTTTCCAGCCTCATAGTGCGCCTGGCTCCAACCCCGATCATTGTAAGGCCCTACCAGGAGCATTCCGAAAACGAACGGCGCCGGAGTGGGTGCTTCCGTCGGAGCGACGGTAGGCGCAGGCGGCTGGGTGGGGGCCTCAGTGGCCGGCGGTTGCGTAGCCGGCGCCTGAGTGGCAGGCGCAGGGGTGGGGGTTTGTGGGGCACAAGCGCTCAGGATCAGGCTCAGCCCAAGGACAAACGCAAATACGGTGAACAGTGACTTACGCATGGGACTCCTCCTTTCTTTCAAAAATAGAACGGACTCGAAAAGGGAACGGATGGAAGTAAATCTTCGCTCGAACTCTCATCACCTCCTTTCAGCATATCCCGCGCACCTATATTTTATCATGCCGGCCTCATTCCGCAAAGCAGCCCAAATGGTTGTGAATATCATCACGAACGGTATCCGGGATACTCACCTCCCGCTTGATCCGCTCCCACAAACGACACAGCGGAGGGCCGACAAAGCGCGGTGAAACCTGATATGCCTGCCTGGAAAGTTTCAAAGCCTGGGACCAGTCGCCGAGATGCGCATAGGCCTCGATGAAGGGGAAGTACTCCAGCGGATCGTTGGGATGATCTTGCAAGCCGAAGGCCTGCTCAGCCAGTTTTGCAACCTGCGCCCAACGCTTCTGCTGACGCGCCAGATCCGCCTTCTGGAAATAATAACACCATCCATGAGGCGGTTCCGGCCCATAGATGGCCGGCAGGCGCGCCGCTTCCTGCGTCCCGATCCAGCGCGCATCGGAGAGCAGCAGCGCCTCACGCATCAGGCTTTCTATCGGGATCATGCGGTTCTCGCGCTCGATTTCCGGGTCTAAAAAGCGCAGGCAGGCCGGGGGTTGAAAATAGAATGCCACGACCTGCGAGGTCGAACCCTGAAACGTGCCGGCCAGGAAACTATAGCGCACACTTTGCCCGGGCGCCAAAGCAGGCAGGGAGTTGCCAATGCGATTCGTCGGATAGAACAAAAAGTAAGGGATGGCCTCCCCTTTCAAGTCAGGAGCATAAATCCAGTTCAGCGCTGCTGCGAGAGAATTATCCGCATAGGCAGAAAAGGCCACCTCGTTGAGCAAAAGCATCGTGTTCGGCGTCAGGGAGGGCGCGCGCCAGCTCAATTGCCAGAACATCGTCCGATGAACCCTCCAGTCTCGCCGATAGAGATCCGCCCACAGGAACTGCCGCCCGACGGCCAGGGCGATCACCAGGATTGCCAGTCCCCAGCGAAACGGTTCGCGACGCACATAGCTCAAAGCACCGCTCAAAAACAGCGCGCTGCCGAACAGGAAGGGCAACGTAAAACGACTGGCAGGAAAATTCAGGCTGATCTCCAGTTCCGCCAGCCAGAAAGGCCAGCCGGCCAGGAACAAAGCCACCAGCCCAATCCCTGATGGCGCCGCCGAGGGCATCTCTTGCGTGCGCCGTTTCCACACGAAGAAGGCCACCGTCACGGCAGAGAGCGCTACAACCGCCGCGTACATCCCTGTTGTTCGCCATCCGTCCACTTCCGGGCGCGGCAACAGGAAAACCTGCAGCCAGCCATCTACCAGCACTTCCCTGACATCTGTCAGAATGGCAAGGAGAAGCTCCCCAAGCGTGGGCCAGAAGTCACTCCGTAATTGATCCAGCAAGCGGGTCTGATATACCTGATTGTTGAAAACAAACATGCGCCAGAGCACTGCCGCGCCCCATAGCATTCCATATGGCCAGAAAACTTTGAGCAAACGGGAAAGGCGAGCCGCTGGTTTTTCCTCGTGCACTCCCAGGAAGACCCACAAGAGGAACGGGCGCACCAGCTCCAGGAAGAAGAAATATTCCATCATCCACAGATTCAGCGCAGAGGCCAGCAGGGCCACGCCATGCCAGCGAGAAGACGGCGCCGCTGATTCCAGGGCGCGGAGCATGGCCCACAGCGAAAAGAGAAACAGGCTCAACACAATGAAAAAGTGACTGTACAGGTACGCCACCCATTGCTGGTTGAAGCCCGGATAGAGCAGGAAAAAGGCGCTCGCCCAAAACGCCATCTCCTCCCGCGAGGGCCAGAGCCTGCGTAGCAGAAGCCAGAAGAGCGCCGCTGTCACCCAGCGCCAGAACAAAGCAAAAAGCTGCCAGTAAAGGGGCACCTGTGGGATCAGGCGCGTGGTCAACTGATAAAGCACCCCCCAAAGCGGGCGATTGTTCGAGAAATAGCGCACCATCGCCTGTGGGCCTAACTCATAGCGGATCCAGGACATCGGCAAATCATCCCAGTAGAAGCCCAAAAACGGGATCAAAAGCCCGTAGGCGAGAACGCTCAGTAGAAAAAGCAGCAAGAGGGGATGACGCAGGAAGCGAGTCAATGGCTCACCCGTAAGACTTTGGCGCCCCGAATGCGCCCTTGTTTGAGTTCCCACAGGGCGCGATTCGCCGCTTCGAGGGGATATTCTTGAACTTCCGGACGAATGCCGGCTGCAACCGCCAGCTCGAGGAACTCGCGCACGTCGCGGCGCGTCACATTGGCGACACTTTTGATCTCCTTTTCCAGCCAGAGCTGTGAAGGATAATCCAGATGCAGCCAGGTTTCTTTATCATGCTCTTCCTTGCGAATGGCATTAATCACCAGCCTGCCCCCCGGAGCCAGGTTCTTGAGCGATTCCAGAACAGGGCGCCAGACCGGCGTGGTATCAATGATCGCCCGCAACGGCTGCGGGGAACGCTCCTCAATCGCCCCGGCCCAGGTCGCGCCCAGGGAACGGGCAAATTCGCGCTCCTGAGGATTGCGGCTGAAGACGAAGATCGGCGAGCGGGGATAAAGATAGCGCGCCATCTTCAACACCAGATGACCGGAGGCGCCAAAACCGGTCAACCCCAGGGGTTCGCCATCCTGTAAATTCGTCAGGCGCAGGGAGCGGTAGCCGATGGCGCCGGCGCACAGCAACGGTGCGGCTTCCAGCTCGCTTAGCCCGCCGGGGATGGGATGCACAAAGTCCGCCGGGGCGACCATGTACTCCGCATATCCCCCATGCACATCGCGCCCGGTGGCGCGAAACTGGGGGCAGAGATTTTCCTCCCCTCTTCGGCAGGCCTCACATTCACCGCAGGCAGAAAAAATCCAGGCCACTCCCACCCGATCCCCCTCCTTGAGCGGCGAACCTGGCGGCGCCTGCTCTACCACTCCCACCACCTGATGGCCGAGGATGATCGGGAAGAAGGCCGGCGGCGTTCGCCCTTCGATCTCATCCAGCTCCGTGTGGCAGACGCCGCAGGTCAGCACGCGGAGCAACACGTCACCTGGCCCCGGCTGCGGGATCGGCATCTCGCGCAGCGTCAGCGGCACATGCTCAGAGGCATCTCCGCGAAGGGGAACGATTCCAGGAAGCACCATCGCACGCATATTTACACTCCAGCATTCAGGAGCAACCGGGTTATGGGCATGGTTCCGGGTAAAGCCTGTGAGGCATCCTTCAGATGGAGTAACTATTCAGCCATGTCATTGCGAGCCGTTTTTTGGCGAAGCAATCTCCCGTTTGTCAGGCCAGCTTGACCGCTTGGTGATTGCTTCGTCGCAAAGAACGCTCCTCGCAATGACAAACACAACAGTTTTGATGCAAGACTGAACAGTTACCAGATGGATTCAAACGCGGCCATCTTGATTCGTGCGCGCCTGCTGTTTCCGATGGGGTCAAAAGGCCGCGGAACTTACTCTTTGCGCCGGTCTGCTTCCAGCCCCATGAAATCCACCCGTTTACGGTTGAAAAGGCCGGCCGGGCTCTCCATCCGCAGGGTCGGGAAAAGAATGGCGCTGATCAGCGCATTGTAGATCGGCACAAAATCGCGCGTTCCCTCGAACATCACCGCAGAATAGTCGAATTTTCCGGGCAGTTCAAGCGTACCGCGCACTTCGTAGACCTGCGTGGTGAGGAACACTGGATACTCTTTGAAGGAAAGAAAGCCTCCGCGTAGCAAAGAAAGCGGCCCCAGTTCCTCACGCCGCGCCGCACAGACGACGAAAATCTGGCTCTTGAGCAATCGCAGGATCTCGAAATGCCCTACCAGTTTGGTGGGCATATGAATATAGGCCAGGCGCGCATCGTGTATCTCAAGATAGGACTTCGTCGCATCGTTCAACAATCCGATGACGCCCGTATGGGTGACCATGACTTTGCCGACGGCACGGCAGGCAGAGGTCAAGAGATCAATATTTGCAAAGCGATTTGTATCAGGAGCAGCCATCCAACCTCCTCAGCGGGCGGTGCGCGTGTTCGAGGAACGGGGACGGGGCTGACGTGGGGCGCGATGCGAACGGCGGGAAGTACGGAGAGGTTTGCCCATGGAAGGCGCCAGAAGCAGGTTTAACCAGGCAATGGCGCGCTCATCATATTCGCGCCTCCCGCACACATCACAAACCCAGGCCGGGAAATCTGGCACCGTGATCAACTCGTTCCCCAACCAGGTAATGTATGTGATGGATTTCAGATGCATCAGCCCGCTCTGGCATTCTGGACAGGGAAAAGTCTGTTCCGTAGAAGCGTTTTCATTCTCACTCATGGCGTTCCTCTAAGGCTTCCCTTAAGATTGAGATCCCCGAACTACTCCCCAGGCGGTTGGCCCCGGCCTGCAACATGGCCTGAGCATCGCGCAGCGTACGGATACCGCCGGCTGCCTTGACGCCCATCGCCGGGCCGACCACCCGGCGCATTAACGCCACATCCTCCACCGTGGCGCCGCCCGGCCCAAACCCGGTGGAGGTTTTGACAAAATCGGCCCCTGCCTCCTGCGCCAGAAGACAACCCCAAATTTTTTCCTCCTGTGTCAGCAAGGCCATTTCCAGGATCACCTTGACCGGCGCAGCCCGCCGATGAGCCACCTTCACCACGGCAGCGATCTCCTCCAGCACGTTCTGATATTCCCCTGCTTTCAAAGCTCCAATGTGGATCACCATGTCAATTTCCGTAGCTCCATCCTCCAGCACCTGCCGGGCTTCGGCAACTTTGTGCCGCAACGAATGCGCCCCCAGGGGAAAAGAGATCACCGCGCACACACCCACCCCGGTACCCTGCAGCTCCCGCGCCGCCAGCGAGACATAGACCGGATTGATGCACACCGTCGCAAAGCGATAGGTGCGCCCCTCCTCACACAGGCGCCGAATCTGCTCCGGGGTGGCTTCCGGCTTGAGCAGGGTATGATCGATCCAGGAGGCCAGGGCTGCCCCATGGGGCAAGGCAGGTAGCTCCGGTACAGGAGGGAGATGGCGCAGGTAGGTTTCAACCAGGGAACGAATTTCGGGAATGCTACGCATATCAGGGAGAGGGTATGGAATCTAAAAGCGCAGGATGTTCCAACAGACGGATCCGTGAAAGCGGCCAGTAAACCAGAATCGCTTTGCCAACCACATGGTCTATGGGCAACAATCCCCAGGAATGCGAATCCGATGAATCGTTGCGATTGTCACCCAGCACAAAAAGGTGTTGGGGTGGCACCTGCCACTCTCCATTATAACGCGGCGGAGCGGTGATATATGGCTCCTGAATGGCCATCCCGTTCAAAATCAACCGTTCGTTCTGTATCTGTATTGTATCACCTGGCAAGCCGATCACGCGCTTGATCAGTTCCTGGTTGGGATAAAGCGGATGGCGAAAAACAATGATGTTGCCGCGCTGGATGGGGGAAAAACGATAACTGATTTTGCTCACCAACACCAGTTCTCCGTTCTGTAACGTAGGCAACATGCTGAAACCTTCCACCCGCACCCGCGCCGAAAGTGCTTCCACCACCAGGAACAGCACCATCGCCAGCAGGAGCGTTTCGAGAAATTCGCGCAGAAACGAGCGCCAGAAGCCGGGTTGGGAAGGTTCTGTTGATGGTTCAAGGGGTTCCTGAGAGAATTCTTGCAAACCTGTACCTCCAGAGTGTAAAAATACGTCGAATGAGCAGAATTATACCCGGTTGCGACAGGTCAGGGTACTGTATCATTCGTTCAGGAAATTCGCAGCGAGTCGCCCGAAAGCCACGAAAAAACCTATGTCTCCTGTCATTGCGAGCGAAGCGAAGCAATCTCCTGGCCGATAGGGGGATTGCTTCGCCGCCTGCGGCGGCTCGCAATGACAAAGATGGGGAAGGGTAGAGGAGTTCAAATTTCCTGAAGGAAAGATACACTACCTCCTGAACGAAAGATACAGTACCGGCGGCCAACCGCTGTACCGCCGACCTGCGGTCGGCCTTGCTGGACCAGGCAGAGCCTGGTGATACGCTGTTTGCTCGTGCCCTGCGCTCGCATTTTGAGCCGGGGTAAAAGCCTTTTGGGTCTACGGGCG